>Ga0310121_10000131_pt1 | contig 75543 bp, 60 predicted proteins | sample CB27_Tmax_986_MG_FD_203504 | JGI IMG/M metagenome (GOLD analysis project Ga0310121, IMG submission 203504) | Marine microbial communities from Western Arctic Ocean, Canada - CB27_Tmax_986 | ecosystem: Environmental > Aquatic > Marine > Oceanic | place: Canada: Western Arctic Ocean | collected... | reverse complement strand
GGTTGAGCAAACAGGAACTCCTGCAGTGCCGGGTGAGGTACCTGAGCGACGGAGTGGTCCTGGGCACTCGCAGCTTTGTGGAGGAGGTTTTCGCGAAGAACCGTGATCAGTTCGGGCTCAAGCGCAAGACGGGAGCCCGGGCAATGAAATATGGCGACTGGGGTGGGCTTTGCACAATGCGGGATCTGAGGATGCAGGTAATACAGAGTTCAGAAGGTTGAGTTTTTAAAAAGAGCGATTTTTAGACGACCCTGAACTATACAATGAACGCCATCAGGAAATGCTCGCCGAACGGGAGTATCTTAGTAGGTCGCTCACTTTATGAAAGCCTGTCTATGGGGATTCTTGTTATGCCAGCCTTGTTTTTCCTATCCGCGGGGTGCGGACATCAGTCTCCGTCGGCTGCGGAGGGCGCTTCCCGCGATCGCGTTTCCGATCCGGGTGGTATATTTATTGTCGATGGGAATTCCCACACGCAATCGCGGCACGGTGCGGTGGCGATGCCGGTGAACGTGCTCCGTGAACTCGATAATCCACCTCACCTGGAATTGATCGATGTCGCTCACTCCGGGCACGGGATGGTTGAGATGCGCGTTCGTGCTCCGACCACGGTTGATCCCCTCTACTGCCCCGGACGAATCAATCTGCTTCTTTACTGGGAAGGTGTGCACGACTTGTACGAGGGGTTCAATGCAGAACAGACCTTTGAACGAATTCGGCAATATGGAGTCGACAGGCAGCGCACTGGATTTACGGTAGTGACGTTATCCATTTTGCCGGGGCGCGAAGCAACTACGCCGCTGACCTACGAGCGCGATCGTCAGACTGTAAACAAGCTCATAAGGACCCACTGGCGCGAGTTTGCCGATGCGTTTATTGACGTGGGCGCCGATCCTGAGTTGGGCGATCCTGATGCGCCGATTCAAGGCGTCTATTTCAGCCCGGATCGGGTCCACATGACCGACGCAGGCAGCGAGCGAGTTGCCATGCTCGTCGCAGATGTTCTCCGACCGATGCTGGGCCATTGACTAATCCGCAACCTCCACGCCCTCGCGACGGAAAAGTGTGAGACATGCGGGCTAAGATTTACTTGTCGTGTTCTGGGGATTCTCCGAGAGTTCCGCCTCCAGTTTTTCCACAAGAGTCCGTCCGTAGTCGATGCGATTCTTGAGCTCAAGATCCGGCTTGGCGCGATTCGGATGGTCGTCTTCCCGCATGAGAGGGAGGAATCGCTGTCCCCCATCTACGATCGCTTCAACGCCGACCAATTTACTGCCAAGTTCTGTGCCGGAGAGGATCGCATTGGCGATGTCTTGTGAGAGGGCGAAGTTGTGACGTGTCTGTGTGCGGCTCCAGAAATGCTTGAATTGATCTTCGGGAATCGTGTCTAAGATCGTACCTGGACAAACCATATGGATGCGGACGTGGTGTTCGAGTTCCCACTGTGATGCGAGAAATAGCATCACGTGATACAGGTCGTTCTTTGCTTTTCCGTAGGCTGAACCATGGCCGGAGGGGTGCTGCCATGCCGGGAACCGGCTCAAAGATGTTATCACTGTCGCAGTGACCGGATTCTCTTGTGAACCTTTCAGAATTCCGGTTTGCAGCAGTGACCGAAAAAGCTCGTAAACGCTTGTAAAATTGAGCCTGCGAGTATCTTCGTCGTTTAATTCGCCAGCCCTTCCTGGGAGTTCCCACTCCGGCCTTCCTCCTCCCCCGTGGATAATGACCGCATCCGTCAGGCCGCCGCAGGTTGATAGATGGGCCACCAGGTCCGGAACGCTTCGGGAGGCAAAAAAATCGACAGGGAAAAACCTGATATTGGGTTCACCTTTCCAGGCGTCTTCCCAGCCTTTTCTCGGAAAATCTGTTACGAAAAGCTCCGCATCCGGGAGCGCCTGAAGATACGTTTCCACCAAGGTGGACCCGGTGAAACCCAGTCCACCGGTGATAAGAATTCTCCGGCCCTGAGATCCACGTGGATTGAGCCGGCTTAGCGCTATCCGCGCACGTTCCAACTCCTTCTGGTTGTCCGGCTGGCTGTGGTTCGTCATCTCAGGCGTTGCCTATACGTAGAGAGCAGGAATCGTGCAATGGGAGCATATGAAGGCGGGAAGATTTCGCGAATTCTAGGACTTCGGTAGAGGGGCTCGTGGCGGACAGGGGTGTGGATGCGCGAGGGGGCCGCTGAGTTCGTGGGTGGAAGCTGGCTGGCCGAGATTGTGGTAAGCGATCGCCCATACGGTTAGAACGCTCGGGCAGATTGTCAGTGTCTGTGCCCGGTCCGGGACGGTGCTGTTCACTGCCATGTCGGCGATGTCGCGACACATCAGGCCAAATTGATCGAGGTCGAATCGACAGCAAGCGGCGTGAATCTCACTCTCGACACGCATGCCGACGCCCCATTGGCTCAATCCGCCGGCGGTGACGTGCCCGGCAGTCCAGCCGTCGAATTCATAGATCACGCCTTCCAGATGTTCGATTTTTTGTGGAATTTGCCCGCCACTGCTGCATCCGGCGGCGCAACTTACGTCGGTGGCGGCTCCGTGCACACCCATATTACCGATCCACGGTGGGCTCAGCACAACGATATCCTGAATCGCGACATCATCATCCGGCCGCCCCGTCGGGAGCGACACGCTCTGCACGTGCCACGGCAGCACTGAACCGCCTTCGCCCAGCAGGAATTTCAGAAAGTCCCAGATGATGCTGGGCCTGAACGCAGTCGTGCCCCACATTCCGACGCGAAGTTTACTCATGGGAGGTTCTCAGGGTTTCAGCGTGTCGACAGCTTGACCGATGTAGATTTTAATTGAAGATTACGAACATTGTAGCAATTTCAAAGTGCTTGACCAACCGGCAAATTTCGCGGCGGTTCCATGTGGACGACGGAGGCCCAGTTCGGGAATATGTACCGCTCGGATGCTCGTCGATCTAGTATCGAGACAAGATTGAAGCCGCAGGAATCGAGATGTCCTCACGAAAAAGCACCTAATATCGGAGAAGACAGTGAGCGAGGATCCACAATGGGCACTTTTTTATGACTTTCACACCATGCCCGCAATTCCCGATGTCGGCGCAAATTTCGATGTCGAACGATTTACGGACCGGATTGCGGCCTGTGGGGTGGACTACCTTGTCTTTGCCGCCCGGTGCAACCTTGGGATGGCGTACTTCAATACCACGGTAGGCATTCGCCACCCATCCCTGCAGTACGACCTGATCGGGCGCCTGGCGGAATCGTGCCGGGCGAAGAGTATTACCTTCAGCGCATATGTGAATGCGGGACTCAGCCATGAGGAAGGCCTCCTGCACCGCGATTGGACGGTGCTGACGCCGGAGGGCTACACACATCGGCCCGATACGCTCGATCATTTTTTTCGAATGATGTGCTACAACTCGCCGTATGGAGATCACCTCCTCGAGTTGGTGCGGGAACTGGTTTCCGGATACCCCGTTGCCGGATTGTTTCTGGATTGCATGAATCTATGTCCCTGCGTGGGTGTTGAATGTATTCGCGAAATGAAGGAGCGCGGAATCGATTGGGAGGACCCCGTACGCGTCAGGGAGTTTGCTCATTTCAGCCGGGTCCGAATGACGCGACGCATCGCGGAGGCGGCCCTGGCTCTGAAGCCGGAACTCCTGCTCTATTTCAACGGCATTCCTTACGAGGATCAGGAGCCGTATTGCAGCTACTACGAGTTTGAATGTCTGCCTACGGGTGGATGGGGGTACGAATCGTTTCCTGCGGTATCGCGCTACTTGCGAACCCTCGGCAAACCGGTCCTGAACATGACCGGCAGGTTTCACCGATCCTGGGGCGACTTCGGCGGGATCAGAACGGAGGCCAGTCTCGAATTTGACTGCCTGCAAGGCATCGCGAACGGCATGCGCCCGACAATTGGGGGTCATCTTCATCCCAGGGGTGACATAAACGATGCAGTATTCGATCTGATCGAGCCGATCTACGGACGCCTGCAAAAGCTGGATCCCTGGACGGTGGGAGCGGATCCCATCGGGGAGGTTGCGGTCGTCATGCCGATTGATCCGCCCAACGGCATCGATCCGGAGCTCGAGGCGCTTGCGGACCGGACCGTGAAAGGCGCTGCTCGAATGCTTTGTGAGCTGAAGCTCCAGTTCGACATCGTTTCATCCAAGCGCGCCTGGGACGGATATCAACTGCTGGTCCTGCCCGATGAGGTGTTGTTGGATGAATCGGCGGCGAAAAAGATTCGAGCGCACCTTGATGCGGGAGGCTCCATCCTTTCCAGCGGATGGTCGGGACTGGACCGGGAGCGGGAGGCGTACGTATTTTCGGAATGGGGACTGGTATTCGGAGGTGATCACACGGACGACCCTGCATACTATTCGGTCCGTGAGCCGCTGAGGGACGGCATTCCCGACATGCCCCACAACTTCTACTGTCAGGGGACCCGCAACGAAGCTCAGACGGGTACCGAGGTCCTTGCGACTCTCGTGCGACCCTACTTCAACCGCCACTGGGACGGGGAGCACGGACATTTGTATCTTCCGCCGGACCGCGAAACGAATCATCCGGCGGTTACTCGCAACGGGAACGTCGCGCACATCAGCCACGCCGTATTCAGGGCGTACCATGACGATGCGCCGGTTCCACTGCGCCAGATCGTGGCGAATCTTATCAAGTCGCTGCTGCCGAATCCCATCGTGCGCGCCCGAAATCTGCCCTCGTTTGCCCGAGTTACTGTAACCGGGCAGCGGAATCGACGCATGGTGCATGTGCTCTCCTATGTCCCGGAACGCCGCGGCCCCAGCATCGAGATGATTGAAGAGCCGATCGAGCTGCGAGACGTCGAGATATCTCTCCGCGCCGACGATGCCCCGCCGGCGCGTGTTTATCTTGCGCCATCGGAAGATCCGTTGCCCCACGTGGTGCAGGACGGCTATGTTTCGGTCACGATCCCGGTGGTGAGCGGGTATGCGTTGGTTGTCGTGGAGCAGTAGCGAAGAACGACTTCGGTTCGTCGTTTGACGAGGTCTAATTCTGGGCAGAGCCGTATTCCCGAGAGTCCTCTTCGTTCCATACGAACCTGGCGCCGTGAACCGCTGCGGCGAGTGGGTCGTCGGATCCGTGGACCTCAAGTGAAACCCAGCTATTGTATTGGCTCTTGCTGAAGAGATCCAGAATCTCGGCGACTTCGCCATCTCCGTTGCCGAGGGGGCAGGCCACATATCGTTTGCCGCTTGGAGAGGGGAGGGAGCGCTTGTCATCCGGGTCCGTGAGCGAAAAGTCCTTGATGTGCAGGTGAACTGTTCGGTCCTGTAGCAGCCCGTACGCATGCGTGGGTTCATCGTCGCCGAGCAGGAAGTTTCCGTTGTCGAAGGCGAACATTATTTCGGGGTAATTCGCCGTTTCCAGCACTTCCAGGTTGTGGGCGGCCCCGGCGGTAAAATTCGGGTAGACTCCGAAATTTTCGATGGTAAGCGTTACCCCTGATCCGCGCGTTCGCTCATAGCACCTGGCAAGCGTTTCTCCATAGAATTTTCGTCCTTCATCGTTTGTCATGTTCTCCGCAGCGTTGCTTCCGGCCAGCATTACGATGGGGCAGTCCAGCTCGTTCCGGCAGAAGTCGACGCCTCGCTCTACGAGGTCAACGGCTGTGGTGCGGTCCTTCTCATTCTCACCGACTAGATTCACTCCGATGTCGTAACAGCAGTAGGTCATGCCCCCGTCGCGTGCCGCGCGATCGAACTCAGACCACTTCGCGGGATCGGCTTCTATCCAGCTCATCATCGGCTCTATGGCGGTAATTCTTTCGCCGCGAAGGATCTTGATCATGCGGGCCGACGTGAGGGTGCCGTCTGATAACCGGGCGTGGAACGGAAACAGCATGACGGAGAGATTCATTCGATATCCTTTCAGTTGCCGTCAGATGCGCATTTCTGAAATCTGGGCAGCCGCTATTCCCATGCAAAGCCGTAGAGGCGAGCGCGACGAATGAAGAAGCGGGCGGCGGCATCATCGCGCGGGCAGACATCACCGCCGGTCCAGCGCGCCTGTTGCGCCTTGGAGTCCCCGTGCCATGGCTGATAATCGTCGCGTGTGAACCCTTCAATGGGTTTCCCTTCCGGATCGGTCAGCTCGACGGATAGCTCGCCCTCCGAAACGGTTGAGGTTGCGGCGTTCAGGATCAGCTTTTTCCCTCCCGCGGGCGCGGCGTGCGATCTAAAGCTGGCTTCATACACGCTGCCGATACCACTGACGACAGACCAGTAGCGGTCGACCTCCCAGCTGGCGCGGCACATTGCCCCGTAGAAATTCCAGAGATTCGGTCCGATGCCGAATGACGTGTCGCCGTGAAGCCCCTCCAGCCCGGCGTAGTACATGTATAGCCGCCCATCATGCTCGATGAACTCGTGTGTGGGCCACAGCATACCGCCCCCGTAATCGCCCAGGGGCGATACCGGCAGCGTCGGTTGGCGCGAGGGGCGCGACCACAGTCGCCCGTCTTCACTGCCGGCCAATTGAAAATCGATCGTATGTTCGCGCACATTGTAACAGCACAGCAGGCCCAGGATCCCGCCGCGTACTTTGTGCGGCGTGACTTCCATGAACTGCTGGTCATGCGGATCGCGCCAATCGGGCTGGATGATGACTTCGGGTGTCGACCAGTTCGAGCCATCGGGGCTGGTTCGTCGAGCGATCACGCGCCGTCCCCAAGGGAAGCAGTCGTGGGAAACCAAGCCGCCGGGATGCATGGGTTCGCCGACTTTCTGGTACAGCGTGTAGCCGTCATCGTCCATTCCAAGTTTTCGGTTTGAATAATACGACGCCTGGTCGGCGCCCCCTTGTGGCGAGGCGTACGGCATCGTCATTTTCATGCCGACGGTTTGCGGCTCGAGCAGGGGGCCCTCGTGTGCTTTCCAGTGGATTCCATCATTTGAAAAATACCGGTATGTCGCAAACGGATGGAACTCCTGCCCGGGTTTCCGTTCGATGCCGCGGACGAAGCGGGGCGACTCTTCACCGGAGCGGTCGGGACCTCGCATGCAGAACATTTCGTATCGGCGATCCGGCTCCGCGTCCGGATGAACGATGACGGACGCGTACATGGAGCTCCCGCCGGAGTCGAAATCGAAGAGAATGTTCGTTTTGGGGTGGCCCGGTCGCGGGCAGAGATCCAATTCCGGCCTTGTCCAGTTCACGCCGTCTTCGGAGGTCGCGTAGGTGAGGATCCGGTAGTTCTCGAAGTCCGCTTTGCCCGCGGGCCCGGAGATGTACCAGCCCTTCCACAACCCGTCGATCGGATCGATGAGGAAGGTGCCGTGGGCAAAAGGGCACCCGCTGTCCCAGGGATAATGAGGCTCGATCATCGGGTTGGCGGGGTCCCGGACAGCCTGCTCCATCCGCCACCCGGTGTTGTCCCGTTCGGCCATGTCCTCCTCGAGAATGAATGACAGGCAGTCAAGGCGGGAAATTCCGTGTATTACTCTAAAAATCGACATTCCGGGTCTCCTGTCTGTCCGCGTATTCCTGAGCGTATTCTCAGGGCGGGCACCGTAGGAATCCCCGCCCTGATTGTCAATGAGTTGGGAGACCCTGGTGGCAAGTCCATCGAGAATCCAGTTTGTCAACGGGTTGCGGATTAGGCAAGGTATCGGAGGTTTGGGAGAGGAAAGGAGATTAATATGATGAACGTGGGACTGATCGGATGTGGAGTGATGGGCGGTAGCCTGTCGGCCGGGCTGGCGGAAGTGGACGCGGCGAAACTGGTCGCCGTTTTCGACCCGGATGCCGGGGCTTCCAAGGCGCTCGCGGAGAAGCACGGCGCGGCAGTGGAATCCGACCTGGGAGGACTGCTTGCCCGCGAGGATGTTCGGGGAGTCATCATTGCCTCGCCGCCGTTCCTGCATCGGGAGCTTTGTATTGCGGCATCGGAAGCAGGAAAGGACGTGTTTGTCGAAAAGCCCCTGGCGACAACCATTGATGATTGTGACGCCGTTATTGCGGCCGCGGAGCGTGCCGGGATCAAACTGATGGTTGGGCTGGTGTGCCGGTACCACCCCATCCACAGCACGGTGAGAAAATTGGTGAACGCGGGGGAGATCGGCGAGCCCATACACATGTACGTGGATCGCCTGGCCGGTCCGTGGGGGGGCGTCTGGGAAAAGGACTGGCGGCTGAGCCGCGAGAAAAGCGGCGGCGTGTTGATGGAGATAAATTCACACGAAATCGATTTCATGCGGCACGTCTGCGGCGAGGTGGAATCGGTTTACGCGGCGGGGGGGATTTACGTGAATAATAACGTGGACTATCCCGATGTCACAGTGGTAACGCTTCACTTCAAGAACGGCGCAACGGGATGTCTTCAATCCTGTATTGCCACCGCCCATGGGCGATACAGCGGCCGGATCGACGGTACAGAAGGCATGATCGATTTTCCCTTCTTGTCCATGGAAAACCCAACCGTGCAGGTGAAACGTTTTGACGGTGAGTTGGAGACGCGACAGGTGGAGAGCTCCGGCAGTTCGGTCGTACAGGAGTTGGCCGCCTGGGTTCATGCCGTGCTAAACGATCACGAACCGGAGATCACCGGCCGGGATGGACGAGCCGCGGTACAGATCGCGGTCGCGGCCTACGATTCGATCGAGTCCGGGAAGGTGGTGCGAATTGGTTAGACCATCCATGGATTACATGAAACGCCTTATTCTACCTCTCGTGTTTCTCTCCGCTTTTTGCCTGATCGCGTTTCCGGTCGCTGCCGAAACCATTTCCAAGTGGCCGGTGTACAACGGCGACTTCTCCACGTTTTCGCTCACGGGAGACGAAGTCGAAATATATCTGGAGACGGGGGATCCGGTGAAATACGCCTTGTTCAAGGATCGTACGCTTCCCGCCGGTTGGACCCCGGAGACGGTAAGCGGAGTCCATGCATTCAGGAAAGCGGAGGGGAACCTGCCTGATTTACCGCTCCCGTATCACATCTTTTTCAAATTCAATCTGCCTTCCCCGGTAGTCATAGACACGAAAGAGGCGGGTCGCGGCTGCTTCGTGCAGAAACTTTCGCCCCTGTCCGGCGACTACCGGTTACGCGCGGAGATTCGGGGTTCCCCGGAAGCGACCGCGGAATTGGTGTTTGTATCGTCCGCGGGGAAGTCTTCCAGCGGCGCGGTGCAGGCAGGCAAGATCTGGCGGTCCATTGAGATTTCGGTCACGGTTCCCGGCGGTGATGCGGAGATCCGTCTTTGCAGCGACGCGTCCGCGGGGCAGAACATGGAATTTCGAAACGTCGTGATGGAAGCGGCGTCTTTAATTTCTTCTCCCGTTCCGTTCGACGACGGGTCGCAGCTCGGGGGGATCGTGCTTTCCGCCGATGCGACCCGGGCGGAGCAGTACGCCTGCTACGAACTGCAACGCCACATATTCAGAATGACGGGACGCGTACCGGGACTGAAGGGCCGCGATCCGGTTCACAAGGGGCGGTTTCTTCGAATCGGGCGCGCCGCGTCGTCCGGTCAGCGCCGCCGGCTCAAGAATCAGCCTTCGGATTCGTACCTGGTCCAGCAGCGCGGCGCCAAGATTCATCTCGTCGGAAACAGTGGCCAGGCCACTTTGTACGCCGTTTATGATTTTCTTAAACAGCAGGGTTGCCGGTGGGTGACGCCGGGGGCCGAAGGGGAGGTGATTCCAGAACGAAAAGCGCTGCGGCCGGTAGAAAACCGGCTCGAGATTCCCGACTACGATATTCGCGGCGTCCAGGCGCTGGCGCAGGATTATTTCCTTCGACCGGATGGGGAACGCGGATGGAACGCGACGAACGTGGACGAGTATTTCGACTGGGCGATGCGGAACCGATTGAACGGATTTTTTTTTGCAGGCATTAGAGCGTACAATTTCGGCGCGCACCGCGGATATGGCTGGCCGCAGCTGGGGAATCATTCCTACAACGACAGCGTCGCCCCGCACACGAAGTACTTTGACGATCACCCGGAGTGGTATCCGCTGGTAGAAGGCGAGCGGAAGCCCATGTGTCATCTTCCTCCCTACTTTCCAAACCAGCTCTGCGTGTCAAGCAAAGGCCTGCGGGATTATACCGTGCAGCTCATTCTCGATTACTTTGAACGGAATCCGCAGGATCGATCCTTTCCGTTGATCCCGATGGACGGGCCGAGCCTCTGGTGTGAGTGCGATGACTGCAAGGCGCTCGATCCGCCGGGTATCGACTGGTCGAACCATGCGAGCAAGGGCCATGTCGAACGCATGACGGATCGCGCGGTGAACTACGCCAACGAGGTCGCGCGACGAGTGGCGGAGGTCCATCCCGACAAGAGAATTCTCGTGCAAGCGTACAGCTATACCTTGGAACCACCCGAAAAGAACATGCTTCACGAGAATGTGCTGGTGCAATACGCCAACCTTTCCGGAGGCCGCGGCCGCGGGCCCCTGGGCGTCAGCATGACGGAGGAAAATCCGATATGGGACCATTGGCACAGGCAGTTGAGTCGTTGGAAGGAGGCGGGCGCGTCTCTAACCTACTATAATTATATGGATTACGCGCATCCCGACACCGCGCTGTTCTGGTTCTACAGCACGAGCGACATCGTGAGAAACCTTTCCCGCCTCTACGGGGTGCGGGCCTGGTTCGGGGAAACGGAGCCGAGCAAGCAGGTTTCTTTTCTTCTCTTTCACGTCATGGCGGAAACGCTCTGGGATGTGGATGTGGATTATGTGGAGATCATCCGGGACCTGTGCGATCACTACTATGGACCGGTGGCGGACGAGATGTACGACTATACAATGTTGATGGAAGAAGCGATTCGCGAGAGTGACGCATGGAAAACGGAGGGGTGGACGCCGGTCAATCACCAGGATATTCCGATGGACATTCTTCTGGATGGGCTCGCGCAGCTTGAGGGGATCGCCTCGAAGGTGATGGACGACCCCACGTTGACACGGCGTATTGCCTACGCAAAACTGGGTCACCGGGAAGTCATGTACATGCAGACGCAAAAAACCACAACGCCAACCGCCGAAACCAGAGAGATTTCCCGGGCAGCTTTTGACGCCATCAACTCAATTCGGGCGGAGCACTCTCTGAGCGTCACCAAAGCCAGCGCCGACCGGCTGCGGGCGTTTCATTATCCGGAAGTCAGTGATTGACCCTGGATGATGGTATGGAAACATGGCAGGATATTCGGGTTACAGGATCTCCATCCGCATATCCAGTAGGACCATTCGGGGGTTGGTCTGAAGGACCTGTTGAACCGCACTGAGCCGTTTTTCCACCACATTTTTCTGGGCGGAGACCGTCACAAAGGCCATCTCGGCGAACTGCCGGGCGTCCTGCCTTCCTGTTTCGGCGACGCTGACGTTCATGGCATTGAGAATTCGGTCCTTCAGACTGCGGATAACCTGGCGCTTATCTTTCAGCGAACGAGATTCCGGGATGCTGATTTCCGCCTCTAAAAGTCCAATAATCAATGTGGTGCTCCTCTTGCTTCTAGTCTAATTGATGGGATACTGTGAGTTATAGTCCAGAGTGAATACGCATGCAAAGATTCTGAAGAATCAACCTGCCTTTGCGGGCCTATCGTCGCGAATTCTGAACCGGCTCACCGAGCATTCCCGCATCGAAGAGGTTGAAAAAGGGGAGATTATCTGCCGTGAAGGCGATCCATGCGACGCTTTGCTTCTCCTTTTGAGCGGGCGGTGTCAATCGGTCCTCCTGTCTCCAGGCGGCGGTTCCCAGGTTCTCGATATCTATTCTCCGGGGGACACTTTCGGGGAGCGTGCGCTGCTGAGCCACGACAGGCACTGGACCACGGTTCAAGTAATCACGGATTCTGTACTTCTCCGGTTGGACGGCGAAGACATCCACGCACTGCTCGACAAGACCCCGCGGCTCGTCCGCCAACTCGTAAAACGGCTCAAGGAGCACATGCGGAGACTGAGCGCCGAGGTCGACACGGTGCGTGCGGAACTGGGGCGGGTTGTGTGTGTTGCCTGCCTGACCAAGTCAATTCACGGCGGCAACGTCACCGAGAATCTCTCTCTCGCGCTGCGGAAAGAGACCGGTGCGAGTGTGCTAAGTGTGCGCTTGCTGCCGGGGGACGGTGTGCCGAGGCTTCGTGACTGGGTGATCGAAGCTCCGGAGAATGGAGCCTTCCAGCTTGAGCGCAATCTGGGCCGTGGTGAGGAAGATGTATTTCACCTGGGATTATTTGTGTCGGGTGGTACGGAGGAAATTCGGCGGATTGCCTCCTTGATCGGGCACATGGGTCGTTTTTACCGCTTTGTGGTGATTTCGGCGGACGTCGATATCTGTCCGGAGGTTGCGAACGAGTTCCAGCGGCAGTCTGACCTTGCATACGTATTGTTTGGTCAATCCTCCGAAGATCTGTCTCATGCGAACAGGTTCATCCGCTCGATTCGCGAGGGGTCCGGCGAACTCATACACCAGGTGAGACCGGTCGTTTGCCTGGAGCGCGATGAGCGCGGGAGACCTTTCCGGGAGCTGAAGGAAAGTGTGGGCGTGCCTATCCATTCGCAGATTCACGGGTTTCCCTCCTATGCGGGAGCTTCGGATACGCACTACCTCACGAATCCCACCGATCGTTTCAGCGCAAATGTCCGGTATCTTGCCCGTGAAATCGGAAGATGCCGCATCGGGCTTGCTCTTTCATCCGGCGGCGCGAAGGGTTATGCGCATATCGGCGCGATCCAAGTGCTGGAAGAAAACGACATTCGGCCCGATGTCATTGCCGGATCCAGCATGGGCGCCTACATTGGAGCGCTACGCGCTTTCGGATTGCGCGGTTCCGAGATCGAAACGTTGGCCTTGGAACTCGAGGGTCGTTTCGGATTACTGAAGGTTCTCGATCCGGTGCTGCCGCCACGCAGAGGTTTTATCCACGGCAACCGGTTCAAGAGATTGCTGGAAGAGACACTTGGCGATGCCCACTTCTCAGACATGTCACTCCAACTGAGAGTTGTCGCGACCGACTTGGAGACCCTCGAGCGCGTAGTCTACGATTCGGGTCAGGTTTCCCCAGTGGTGAAGGCAAGCATGGCGATGCCGGGCGTCGTGACTCCCGTTTCTCTGGACGGTAGGACTTTTGTTGACGGCGGAGCATCTGAACCGCTTCCTGTCGACGTCCTGATTGAAATGGGTGTCGAAAAGATTATCGCCGTGAATACCATTGCGAACGAATTAGAAATGAAAGATTGCGTACTCTCCGGCAAGGGCCGCAAGGAGAAGAAATCCTCCGCAGGGCGCAACTTCCTGCCGTCCCTTCGTCACTACCTGAACTATTTCGAATCAGGAAACATCCTCGACGTAGTCAGTCGAAGCATGCACGCGATCCAGACTCGCGTTGCTGAAGGCGCCTGCAAACAGGCGGATGTGGTAATTCGGGCCGTTGCCTGCGACGGTACCTGGTACGACTACGGCAACCCGCGCAAATACATGAAACTCGGCCGGTGCGCTGCCGAAGAGCAGCTTTCTGATCTGAAAGCGCTCGCTTCCGGTTCCCGTGGACAGCAGGCGTGGCAGGATGAATGACAATCCTACAATTTTCCCGTAGAACATCCGCCCAGCCTATTTTGTGCTTCCAATGCGTTTGACAAGGGGAATATATGCTCCTACCTTGAAACGTGAGTGATTGCTCGCATTTCGAGTGAATTGCCTGAGGCGAGGAGAGGAAGAGGATTGCGGGGCAAAAAGGTGGACCGATGATTACACAGGTTAGCGGACAGCAGAAACTGGTGGTCGTGGACGGTGTGCGGACAGCTTTCTGTAAAATGGGGACGTCTTTTGCCGAGGTCACCGCGGATGAACTGGGACGCGCTGCCGTACAATCCTTGATCAAGAAAACGGGGATCGACCCTGGAACAATTGATGAGGTCATTTTCGGTTGCGTGGGACAGCCGGCGGATGCTGCGAACGTGGCGCGTGTGATTGCGTTGCGAGCGGGAATTCCCAAACACGTTCCGGCCATCACCGTTCATCGGAACTGCGCATCCGGATGCGAAGCAATCACCCAGGCGTACGAAAAGATGGCCGCGGGAGCGGGAAGTATTTTTATTGTCGGCGGCACGGAAAACATGTCGAGGTATCCGTTGCTCTTCGCGCACCGCACTGCGAAAAAGTTCGGACAGTTGGCCAGGGCCCGCACAACGAGCCAGCGTATCGGAGCGATGGCGGCGTTCCGTCCCTCCGACTTCAAACCCTTGATCAGCCTCCGGTTGGGCCTCTCCGATCCAGTCAGCGACATGAACATGGGCGAGACAGCGGAACTCGTGGGCCGGGAAGCGTCTCTCACCCGGGAGGATGCGGACCAGTTTTCGATGGTGTCTCATCATCGGGCCGCTGCGGCAGGTGAAAAGCTCGCGGAGGAAATCACACCGGTCTTCGTGCCGCCAAAGTACAAGGACGCGGTGACCGAAGATGTGGGCCCTCGGCCGCAGCAATCCATGGAAGCGCTGGGAAAGCTTAAACCTGTGTTTGACCGGAAGAACGGCGTGGTGACCGCGGGGAACGCATCACAGATTACCGATGGTGCGGCCGCGTTGCTGGTGATGACGGAGAGCAAAGCAGACGAACTCGGTTTGGAACCCCTGGGCATTCTCACCGGGTATAGCTATGCGGGTTGTGATCCTGCGCGCATGGGGCTGGGTCCCGTGCATGCAATTGCAAAGGCGGAGGAGAGGACCGGACTGGGCCTGAACAACGCGGACCTGATCGAAATCAACGAGGCGTTTGCCGTCCAGGTGCTGGCCTGCATTGCGGCAGCGAAATCGCCGGAGTTTGGGCGGGATGAACTAGGGCGTAGCAACGCCCTGGGGGAGATCTCGCTGGATCGACTGAATGTCAATGGCGGAGCCATTGCGTTGGGACACCCCGTGGGGACCACGGGGGCAAGATTATGTCTCACGATTCTCAAGGAGTTGCAGCGGCGAAATGCCAAGCGCGGACTGGTTTCCCTCTGCGTGGGTGGGGGCCAAGGGGCTGCCTTGTGGTTTGAGCGGCCCTGACAACATTACGTTTTCATGAAAGGAAATCGAACCATGCAAGCGGTCGAAGAAACTACCGAGACCGAGCAGGACGCGGATACCGCGGACGAGAAGAACATCCGACTCGAAGAGCTTGAGGCCGGCGTGGTCCTGGTTGTATTTGATAAACAGGGTTCCAGTGCGAACACATTCAACCATGCAACGATCGAAGAGTTCGACGCCCTGATTGACCACCTTGCCGATCGCCCTGACATTCACGGCGTTATCGTGACATCTGCTAAGAACTCAATTTTTGTTGCCGGCGCTGACATTAAGGAACTTTTTCGGCCAGGCTTGAGCGAAAACGACGTTCGCGAGTTGGTCCGGCTGGGGCAGGGGATGTTCAACAAGCTGGCGTCGCTGGACCTGGTCTCCGTCGCGGCGATACACGGCGCTGCGCTGGGAGGCGGGTGCGAACTGGCGCTTGCCTGCGACTACCGAATCGCATCGGACAGCAAGTCGACGAAACTTGGATTACCCGAAACCATGTTGGGGATTCTTCCTGCGTGGGGCGGGTGCACCCGGCTGCCTCGTCTTGTCGGGCTCCCCACTGCGTTGGATTTGATCCTCACCGGCAGAGCCTATCCTGCACGGAAAGCAAAAAAAACAGGGTTGATTGATGAAGTTGTACCACGCGAGCGACTGATAGAGTCGGCTCGCCGACTCATCTTCGCGGGCGCGCCGACCCGGCGCAAATCGCACGTCTCGGTAAACAATCCTTTGTCACGAGCCGTGATTTCGCAGCAAGCCCGTAAGAAGCTGATGGCAAAGACCCGGGGGCACTATCCGTCGATGCTCCGGGCCCTTGACGTCGTGTCGGCGGGCCTTGGCCTATCCCCAGCTCGATCGATGCGCCTCGAAGAGGATGCATTCGCCGAAGTTTCACGCAAGAAAACCTGCCACAACCTGGTGCAGGTTTTTCACCTGGAAGAACGCTCGAAAAGGTTCACCGTCCAGCTGCCTGCCGGCGAAACGCGGGATGATCGCGTAATCACAAACATTGCGGTGATCGGCGCCGGGGTCATGGGGGCAGGTATTGCCCAGTGGTCCAGCGCACGGGGCCAGGACGTCATCCTCAAGGACATTTCGACCGATGCCCTTGCGAAAGGGATGCAGGCCATCGGGCACGTGTACAGCGAGGCGGTGAAGCGCCGAATTTTTACGAGGAGGGAAGCGCAGGCGGGGACGGACCGTGTTTTCTGCACTACGGAGGATGTGCCCTTGCGGAGCGTGGATCTGGTGATAGAGGCTGCGGTGGAGAAGATGGAGCTCAAGAAGAAGATTTTTCAAAGCCTCGCTGCGCAGGTAGAGGAAGAGACCATTCTCGCCAGCAATACCTCCGCGCTATCGATCACGGAGCTCTCGGAATCGGTGCGACATCCGGAGCGAGTTGTCGGAATTCACTATTTTAATCCCGTCCACAGGATGCAGCTCGTGGAAATTGTCAAAGGACGTCATACATCGGCCTCCACGGTCGATCGCGCGGTTCGATTTGCGCAGGGTGTCGGCAAACTTCCCGTGGTGGTCAAGGACTCGCCGGGCTTCATCGTAAATAGAATTCTGATGCCGTACCTAGCTGAGGCCGGCGCGCTGTTCGCTTCGGGCGCGCCACCCAGGGAGCTCGACCGGGCAATGCTCGATTTCGGAATGCCGATGGGCCCGGTTCGTCTCACTGATGAAGTGGGTATCGACGTCTGTGCGCATGTCGCGCGGCACCAGGCGGAGCATTTTGGCGACCGGATGCCGGTTCCTGATGTCCTGGACAGGATGGTGGAGTCCGGATTTCTCGGCAAGAAGAGCGGGGCTGGCTTCTACGAGTATGGCCACAAAAAAGTCCGTCTGAATCCCGGCGTGGCGCCGTTTGTTCAGTCCCACGAGCGGCGGAGCCTTTCCCGTGCCGACATGGCCGAGCGGATGGTCCTGCTCATGGTGAACGAATCCGCCCGATGTATTGAGGAAGACTTGGTTGCCGGCCCGGAGGATGTCGACTACGCAATGATCCGCGGAACGGGTTTTGCCCCGTTTCGAGGCGGGCCGCTCCGATATGCCGATGAGAGGGGCGCCGCCGACATTTCGAATGCGCTGAGGTCATTGGCAGATGGTGGCGAGCTTCAATTTGAACCCTGCGACCTGTTGTGTAGCATGGCCGGCGAGGGGCGAACGTTCTATGACAAGAAGAGAGGTGCAGCATGAGCGACAATCAGGTCCTTGAGCCGGATCAGAAAGTTTCGGAGGAACTGGAGGGGCCGTCTGTCATCGACACTTCAAAAATGTCTGAAGGCAAGCGAGCCGCCCTTGAAATAACCGAGTCTTCGCGTGAGTCGACCTGGGAGTATCCGACTTTTGCCGGCCAGCTCTTCATGGGTAGATTACCATGGGACATAATTTATCCTTATCCCGCACAGTCGGACGAAGACCGAGCCAAAGGGGACGTTTTTCTCGAGCAATTGGAAGCGTTCCTTCGAGACAAGGTGGATGCGGACCGGATAGATGAAGAAGGTGAAATTCCTGATGAGGTCCTCGACGGCCTTGCGAGGCTGGGAGCATTCGGAATCAAGATTCCGAAAGAATACGGCGGTCTGGGTCTGTCCCAGGCAAACTATTGCAGGGCGGCTGTTCTTCTGGGCAGCCACTGTGGAAATTTGTCGGCGCTGATTTCGGCCCATCAATCCATCGGGATCCCCCAGCCGTTGTTGATGTTCGGAACCGAGGGGCAAAAACGAGAATACCTGCCGCGAATTGCCGCGGGCGAAATTTCCGCCTTCGCACTGACCGAAGAGGGGGTTGGGTCGGATCCTGCGAAAATGGAAACCACGGCGGAGCTTTCCGAGGACGGCTCGCACTTTCTGCTGAATGGGCGGAAACTTTGGTGCACCAACGGGACACGCGCCGGCGTCCTCGTAGTTATGGCGCGAACCGCATCGAAGATGGTGAAAGGGAAAGAACGCCGACAGATCACCGCGTTTATCGTGGAGACCGGTTGGCCGGGCGTGACGGTGGAGTGCCGATGCTATTTCATGGGATTGAAGTCTCTCTACAACGGAGTGATTACTTTTCAGGATGTCAAGGTGCCGCGGGAGAACATCATTCTAGCGGAAGGTAAAGGCCTCCGGGTTGCGCTGACGACACTCAACATCGGCCGCCTTACGCTTCCCGCGATCTGTGCGGGAACCTCGAAGATGTGTTTGCGGGTGTCCCGTGACTGGTCAAACGAGCGGGAACAATGGGGCGCGAAAATCGGTAAACACGGCGCTGTTGCGGACAAAATTGCGCGACATACTGCCGGCGTGTTTGCCATGGAATCCATCACCATGCTTTCCGCGGGCCTCGTCGATCGGAAGGCCACCGACATCCGCATCGAAGCAGCCCTGTGCAAGATGTGGGGGACGGAGGAAGGATGGCGAATCCTCGACGAGACGATGCAAGTGCGGGGTGGCCGGGGTTATGAGACCGCGGAATCCCTTCGGGCGCGTGGCGATAAGCCCATACCCATCGAGCGGATGATGCGGGATTCCAGGATCAACCTGATTTTCGAAGGTTCCAGTGAAATCATGCGGCTGTTCATCGCTCGCGAAGCATTGGATCCGCATTTGAAGATTGGCGCGGCGGTGATGAACTCCAAGCTGCCTGCTACAGATCGCATCAAGGCCGCGTTCAAGGCTGCAGGATTCTATGGGCTTTGGTATCCAAGACTATTTTTCCCGCGTCGACATCGCGTGATTGCAGGGATGGACCCCGCGCTGAAGAAGCACGCGCGGTATGCGGAACGTGCCAGCCGGAAGCTCGCGCGCAGCCTCTTCCATGCTATGGCCCGGTTCGGGCCCGGCCTCGAGGCTCGACAGATGCTTCTTCGCCGACTGGTCGATGTCGGCGCAGAGATTTTCGTGATTGCGTCGTGTTGTTCCCGGGCGCAGCACCTAATCGACCAGGGCAGGGACCGCGATGAAGTCATCGGTGTCACCGACTACACCTGTCGAGAAGCAGCCCTTCGGATTAAGGACCACCGCCGGGGTATTGGCGCAAACAATGACGCTCGGGGATACAAGCTTGCCGGAAAAGTACTCGATGGAACCTATGACTGGATGGAAGACGGCATCGTCGCCCAGGAATACTTTTCGTAGCTCAATCGCCGTACAGTTTTGTCAATTCCAGAACGGATTCGGGTTCGCCGATGATGGTGAGCCGGTCGCCGTTTTCAATGACGGTTGATGCGCGGGGAACGAATGTACTACTCTCGCGCCGAATCAGCGCGATCAGGCAGCCGGCAGGAAATTTCGCTTCTGCAACTGATTTTCCGATAAGCCGTTCAGTCTTGCTCTGCTCCGCAATTGCGAGCGCGAGATACCGGTCATTGTGCAGAAGCGTTTCCTTGAGCTGCTGGTCATTTTCGGCGCTCAGCCACTCCTTCATAAACCCGTCATCATCAACGCGTTCAGCGATTTGGGCCAGAATTCGCAAATGCTGCCCGGGGTTGTCTTCGGGGCTGATGAAAAAGAAGGCGGCTTGTACCGGCTGCTCGGGGTCGCGTTGTCGTCCCAACTCGTCCGCAAAATTAATATTCATACCACCGCGAGCTTGGACGAGAACCATCTCCGAATTGTGCAATCCGGGCATTCGCAGGTGCGGGAGGGCCGCTCCGTGCGAGACGGGCGTCATTCCGATCCTGGTGCCGCGCAAGTACCCGTCGAAGATCTCATCCACACTGCCGGTTACCCGAGCCGCCAGCAGTTCGGAAGCCTTTCGTGCAACGATTTCGAAATCCACGTTCTCACCTTCGTCGATCACTTGCGCACGGGCGACGATTTCGTCGAACGGATCTTCTGTACGCAGGCCTTTTTCCTTGAGGATTCCCCTGAGCTCGGGGTCCAACCCATCGAAGCGGCCTCTACCCAGACGTTCGAATACGTGAAGAATAGCGCCGCTACGCTTCGTATGTTTGCGGGCGTAATGGAAGTACCATCCGAGACTGGCGACGACGAGTCCGCCGGTGAAAATAACCGGCATCGGGCCCATGAAAGCGATAAAGAGAAATGGTACCACCAGGCCGGTGATTTGCATCCATGGGTAGAACGGAGATTTGTACCCTGGATCGTATGAATCGATGTGACTTTCCCGCATGACGATGACGGCGAGGCAGATCATTGCGAAGAGCAGGAGTTGAAACGCACTGGCGAGCTTGGCGATTTTTACCGCATCCAGGAAGATCAATACGAAGAGCATGACACCGACGGTGACGAGCACTCCGTTGACCGGGATGTTCCGCCGATTCAGTTTTCCGAAAACCCCGGGAAGCGTTCCGTCGCGGCTCATCGCCAGGGGATATCGCGAAGCACTCAGGATTCCGGCATTGGATACGGAGGAGAAAGCGAGAAGTGCGGCGAGGACCATAAAGAATTTCCCGATGTTGCCGGCCAGAAGTTCCGCCGCCCGCGCGGCGGGGGCGTATGCGAATTCCCCCGTTAACTCCGCCATGGGAACGATGCCGACCATGACGGTGGTGCCGACCACGTAAACGAAAATCGCGGTTCCCAGGGACAGGAAGACTCCGAGCGGCAGGTTTCGTCCCGGGTTCTTGACCTCCTCCGAAACACTGGCGACATGAGTGATTCCTACGTAGCTGATGTAGACCATGGCCGCTGTCGAGAAGATCGACTGCGTTCCGCTGCCCCAGAAAGTGCTGAAATGGCTTGGTTCGATTCGGAAGATCCCGGTCACAAACCAGAGCAGAATCAGGAGCAGTCCGCTGACGAGCACCAACTGCATAGTTCCTGCCCGCTTGGTGCCCAGGATGTTTACCGCGCCGAACAACAACGCGAAGAGAATGGCGACGGGAATTATGGGCAGGGACGGGACGATGAGGTTGATGTAGGCGCCCATCCCGACCAGCGCGAACGCGGCTTTCAGGATGAGCGCAAGCCAGATTCCGAAGCCCCCGGCGGTTCCGACGATCGGTCCGAGGCTGCGGTCCAGGAAATAGTAGACGCCGCCTGCCCTCGGCATAGCCGTTGCCAGTTCCAGCGCACTGAACACCGCGGGAATCAGCGGCAAGGCCGCAAGAAGGTACGCAACGGGTAAAGCCGCCCCCGCCCGTTCCGCCGCAAGCCCCGGCAGCAAAAAGAAGCCTGCGCTGAGGGTGGTTCCGGTGGCTAGCGCGTAAACGCTGGCGAGCCCCAACTCTTTTTTGAGGCGTTCTTTCTTTTCAAGTATGGCCATTCGATCTGGTTTCGAGGATGCGGGCAACAGGTCCCGGATTCGTCGTTCGGAACCATTCCAGTCACGTCAACGCCGATGGTTACGGCCCGATTTCGTGTCTTTTACTCCCCAATCTATTTTTCGGCAAGAATGTATCCATACCATGCCTCCCAGCCATCGTATTGCGTCCGACGTCGAAATACCCCGTCTCCTTCATCGTCGTCGTCATTCCAGCCTTCAAGGTACACATCGATATTCCGAAATCCCACTTCGGCCAGAAGATCTCGAAGTTCCGGTACCGTCCACAACCTCCAATCGTACGTGAACGCGCGTTTCATCCGAGTCCCGTCTTTGAATGCAAAGTGAATGTGACAGCAAATCTCGTGGGTCAGCGGATTGTAGTTCGCCTGGTCCCAGATGTAGGTATAAGGCTCGAGAGGCGTCCCATCCTGGGCCACACCGTCCTTTATTTTTCGCTTATCTTTTGTGGTTGCATGGCCTTCTGATCCACCGAACTCGTCGAGCACGAACATTCCATCCTTTGCGAGGGACTTGTATACGGCGGAAAAATAGTCCCTCAGCACATTACGGTCTTTGAAAATATTGAATGAAAAATTGAATGCGCCCACAAGATCTACCGGTGGTGTTTTCACGGATAGCACATCTTCCCGAAGCAGGTGGACGCGCTCCGCGGCTTCGCCGATCCGAGGAAGGTTGTTGGCCCGGCACCAGTCCAGAGTTGTCTTGTCGAGATCGATGCCCCAGGCATGGTTTGAGCCGGATCGTTTCACCCACTCGCAGGAAAGTGCGGCGGTTCCGCAGAAATCCTCCCTGAATGTTTGGGGCACCCGCCCTCGCCGCCGCCGAAAGATTCCGGACAGAAAGTCGATCTGCCCTTCGATACCCTGGACAGCGTTTTCATAAAGGACGTACCGGTCGGCAGTGCGGGAAGTCAGTGATTGTTTTCGTTTGGGCATATCCGAATCTTCTCAGTCTTTCGCTTTTCACATTGGTGAAGGTACATTATTACAGGAAAGCATCATGGGTGATCCAGCGAAGACTACGTCCGAATCCAGTTTGGACGAGGGATACGGATTCGGAACCTTCAAGGGAGTCTTCGTTCCAAGTGTCCTCACCATCCTCGGCGTCATTATGTATCTCCGCTTCGGATGGGTCCTGGGGCAGGTTGGGCTCGCAAAAACGCTTCTCATAGTAACGCTGGCCACTTTAATCACTTTTCTGACGGCGCTTTCTATGTCTGCGCTGGCAACAAACCGGCGGGTGGGAGGGGGGGGCGCATACTTTATCATTTCCCGATCTCTCGGGGTGGAAGCAGGTGCCGCGGTGGGACTTCCCCTGTTCTTTGCGCAGGCTTTGGGCGTGTCCTTCTACATTGCGGGGTTTTCTGAGGCACTGGCGGGTGTCTTTCCGGGCGTAGATCCTCGCACTGCAGGTGTTGTGACTCTATGTGCGCTTACCGCGTTGGCGTATATCTCGGCCGACATGGCGCTCCGGGCGCAGCTGGTTATTCTGGCTCTCATTGTCGCGTCTCTCGTTTCTTTCTTTGCCGGGGCGCCGGTCGGCCCTGAGCTGATCCCTTCCAGCGAACCGGTTGTTCGATTCCCGTTTTGGGCCGTATTTGCCGTATTTTTTCCTGCAGTGACGGGAATCGAGGCCGGCATTGCGATGTCCGGCGATCTGAAAAACCCTTCCCGATCCCTGCCTTTGGGAACGCTGGTGGCCATTGGCGTCGGCTTTTCGGTCTATCTCCTGATTCCCATATTTCTAGCGCAGCGGGTGCCGGATTTAGATCGACTTGTGAGCGACACCATGATTATGCGGGACGTCGCGAAGTGGGGCGGACTCATTGTTGTCGGCGTCTGGTGCGCGGCGTTATCCAGCGGGATGGGCGCGATGCTCGGCGCACCGCGCACCTTGCAGGCGCTCGCACGCGACGGGGTTCTCCCGAGGGCAATGGGCCGGGGCTTTGGCAAAAACAACGATCCGCGAATTGCTACGCTCATTGCGTTTTTAATAGCGCTGGGAGGAATTCTTGCCGGGGATCTCAACGTCATTGCCCCGGTTCTCTCCATGTTTTTTCTGACGTCCTACGGGGTTCTGAATGTATCGGCCGGTTTGGAAGCAACCATCGGAACGCCTTCGTGGCGGCCTGCTTTCCGCATTCCCGGCTGGGTTTCGTTGTTCGGTGCATTGGGTTGCTTCGCTGTCATGTTCATGATCAACGCCGGTGCGACCATCCTCGCGCTTCTCGTTTCCGCCGCGGTGTATGCGATCATGAAACGGAGAAGCATTCGCGGCCAATGGGGCGACATGAAATACGGGATATACATGCTTGCCGCCCGCTCAGCTCTCCGGCAGTTGGAGGGGATGAAGCCAGACGAAAGAACCTGGAAGCCGAATATCCTGGTGTTCAGCGGCGCGCCCACCCGACGGTGGCACCTGATTGAACTGGCGCATGCCATCTCCGGAAATCAAAACTTCCTGACGGTGGCCACGTTTCTACCCGAATCCGCGTGGAGCGCTGAACGTGAGGACACCGCCTCCGACGCCATTCGCAGCTTTCTCCATCGGCGAGGCATCGAAGCGCACGTCAAAATCTTTCGAGGTTCTGCACCGCTGCCCGGTGCCCTCGAACTTATCAGGGGCTATGGGTTCGGGTCGCTCGAACCGAACACCGTCCTGATCGGCGAATCGCAGGATGAAGATAGTTTCCCGGCCTTCGCTCGTCTCACTCTGGACTTATACCGGTCCCGTCGCAACCTCGTGATTGTCCGGGAGCCTGCTCACGAGGAGGCGGATGCTCCAAGCCTTCTCCATGGAGCTCGAATTGACATCTGGTGGCGTGGCGATCATGCGAATATCGGCCTTATGCTTACCCTGGCTTATACCATGAAGCGTAGTGCCGGTTGGACGTCGGCAGGGCTTGTCATCCGGCAGATAGTAGACTCGGATGAGTCCCGGGGGGATGCGGAAAGAATTCTACAAGAGTACATCCAAACGCAGCGAATCGAAGCGAAAGTGGATGTTATGGTCAAGGACAGGCCCGACGTATTTGAAATGATGCGGGAAACATCACGGGATACAGATCTTGTTCTCATGGGGATACGTCCACCTGAGGAGGGTGAAGATCTCGATGTCTACACCTCATCCTACCGCAGGCTGGTTATCAATACGGAAGGGTTGCCGCCTTCCGCCCTCGTTCTCGCTGCCCAGGATATCGAGTTTTTTCGACTGGTGGACCCGGAGTCGTAGCGCACGTTGCGGTCAGAGTGTCGTGCCGGCACCGATGTATCTGGCGGTGTACTCGTTCCACCGCGCCACGCTCGATAACGAGAGTGCGATGAAATGGTGCAGGGAGCAGGGTCTGAAGTAGGCGGAGGAGTAAGAGATTCCGAATTGGAACGCTATTCACTCCAGCATCATATAAGACGAATCCGGAATCAGGAAAAGGTTCGCCTATCAGTCGGTTTCGCGCTGCGGTCGCGGTGCATAATGATCCAGAAAGAGCGCGGGGTTGTACGCTTTCTTTTCCTCATTCCACACTTCGAAGTGCAGGTGGGGGACGACGGAGAGCCAGTTTCTTGCATCAGCGATTCGACTGGTCTGTCCCATCAATCCTATTCGTTCTCCCTTTTTAATCGGGCGACCCACTTCTGCATGTACTTCGGCCAGGTGGCCGTACAGCGTATAGAACGGCCGACGAGTGCCGGGCCAATGATGCATCAGCACGATGTGCAAGCCAAAGTCCGACTCCTTTTCAATCAAAACGGCTTCTTCAACGACTCCGGCATAAACGGAAAATATTTCATCATGCGGGATAAAGGTCGGCTCTTCGCTTTTGTATTCGGTCTGTGATTCGCAGGCAGAAAAAAATACGATCGTCGTCTTGCCGGTTGCAGATTTCCGGACCGGTGAGATATCGCAGCCGCGATGGAATCGCTTTCCGCAATTTCGTGTCCAGCCGGGCTTTCCGTAGTCGGCGTTTTCCCTCGTGGTTGCAAAGAAAAGTTCCGGCGTAGAGCGAAGGGACTGGTTACGCGTTGGCCAAGCGACATGAAGAGCTTGCTGCGCGGGCAGGGGGACGAAGCGAATAGGCTGACCGGCTAGGGACTCGTTCATAAAGCAGATTCCAAACAGCGGGAGTGCGACCCCCTTCAACTGTGCAACCTTCATTGCCCGATGATTCTTGATTTTTCGATAAATGCAAGAGAATCGGCAGCGTTTGCAGTGGTGAATGGCCCAAATGGCTACCTTCGCAGAAATGGAACCTCGAGTGCGCTGTTTATGGGCAAAGTGTCATCGGGATCTCCATTTCCCGATGCAAAAGGCCGTGCCTCAAGGAGTATTGCAACCTTTTAATTGTCAGTGGGTTAGAACTTTTACGGTCAGGCATTAGGATGGCTGTTCACGTTGCTTACATTGTGAGTTGTGAGTCGCGGTATGGATCGTGCTCCCGGGATAAGTTGCGCGGGAAACGGTGTGATTGTTTCTGCAGGCTTGGTCCAAACGCCGATCCAGGTAATCCGCACCGTTCTGTGCAAAGCGCGAGTAGAGATTATGAAAGTTAAGACCCGACTATTTGTTTGTGCTGTAGTCCCGCTACTTCTAGCCGGCTGTATCTGTTTTGGCGCCTTTCGTCTTTACGATACGATGACCCGGGCAACGGAGGATCAACAGGCCGCCGGCCGCCTCGTGGAAAAGGGCCTGGAGTTGAAGCGTGCCGCGGGCGATATGCTGAGCGACCCCAATGAAGACTCGCGGCGATTGTGGACCGGCAAAATGGGCCGGGTCACCCGAGACATCAACAACCTTGGAGGAATCGGAACCAAGGATGATTTTGTCATTGCCGGGCTGGTGGGCTCACTGCGGGAGATCAACCGTTCGTTTAAGACGCTCGAGCCGAACTTGCAGGATGGTTTGGTGAGCACGGCGTCTGCTGAAGGGCATGATCTCTTGTTTCGGACCGATGCCCTGATCGCGAATGCTTCAATGCTCATGGACGTGCGGGAGGCGGAAATCGGGGACATACTCAAGATGTTGTTCGTGTGGCTTGCTCTCATGATCGTCGTACTTCCCGGGATGTTGTCCATTACTGCTATTCTCGCCAGTCGTCGCATTTCCCAGGGAATCACCTTGCTGGGCGAAGGGACCCGGCGAATCGCCGCAGGCGACCTCTCACACAGGGTGGATATGGAAAGCGCCGACGAACTCGGGGAGCTAGCCGCCTCTTTCAACAAGATGTCGGATGATCTGCAGGAATCGCACGAAGCACTCGAACAGGAGTGTATCGCCCACAAAAAGAAGGCGGAAGATCTTCGAATTTCGAACGAGAAACTGGGAGCCGCGATGGACAAACTGAAGTGTGCTCAGTCGCAGAGCATTCAGCAGGAGCGCCTGCTGGTGTTGAAACAGATTTCTAGCGGCATGATGCGAGACTTAAACGAAGCGCTCACACCGATTATCGGGGTGACGGAGATGTTGAAAAGCGACGATGACCCAACTCGAGACCCCGAGGAGTTGCGGGATTACTTCACAATGGTCCACGACTCCGCCATCCGCGCCACCCGCGTGATAAAGCAACTTGCCGAGTTCTTCTCTCCGCACGAAAAGGTGCGAAAACAGGCGGTAGATTTGAGAAAGGTCGTTGGAAAGGCAATTTTCCTAACCCGGCCCATGTGGAAGGAGCAAATGGAAGCGGAGAATATTCGCGTCAATATCGTAGAGAAGCGGGAGAATATTTCGGCCATTGAGGGGGATCATGACAGCCTGGTCGAGGCCGTCACCAACCTGATCATCAACGCGGTCGAAGCCATGCCACGCGGCGGGGAATTGACGTTTTCCACCGAAATGGATGGAGAGGATGTTGTCCTGACGGTATCGGACAGCGGCGGCGGAATGGATGAGAAAACCCGGCAATACTGCAGCGAGCCATTCGTCACAACCAGGAAGGAGTCAGCGGGCATAGGGCTCACAGTGGTCACGGGAACCGTGCAGCGTCACAATGGGTCGATTGATTTTTCCTCCGCGACGAGTGGCGTCGGAACCAAGGTTTCGATGCGCTTCCCCTCTGTCGAAGGCTATGCGATAGAGGAAGCACCCGTGCATGTAGCATCGGAAAAGTTACCGAAGCTGCGATTGCTTGCGATCGATGATGACGCGGACGTATCCCGGGTCATGTGTAAAATGCTCGAACGTAATGGGCACGACGTAACGTCCGCGTCCTCAGGAACCGAGGGCATTCAGAAGTTTTTCGAAGGGGCTTTTGACGTGGTGTTGACGGATCGCGCGATGCCCGACATGAGCGGTGACGAGGTCGCAAAGCGTGTCAAAGAGTTGCAGCCCGATATATCGGTTCTGATGGTTACAGGATTCGGATCCATGATGAAGGACCAGGGACAACACCCGGAGTTCGTGGACAAGATTTTAAACAAGCCATACACCAAAGAAGAACTGATTGGAGCAATTTCGGAATTGCTGAGTTTGTCAGGCGCCGGCGCTCACTGATACGGATGAGCCCATGGCGCCGGGACCCGGATAGCGGAGTCGACACGGATGATCGATCTAGAGAGAAAGGTGCGTGTGAAGAACGGTCGAAAGGCGAGCGGGTTCTCCCTGCTTGAAATTTTGATCATTGTCGCGATTGTCGGCACGCTGGTAACCTTGGCACTGCCGTTCTGGTTCCGCGCACAAAGTAATACCGCCAAAAATACCTGTATCAACAATCTCCGAATCGTTTCAATCGGGAAGGAATTGTTCGCGATCACCGAGAACATGCCCAACGGGACGGTGGTTACCTCCGATGAGATAGCCCCATACCTCGGCCATTCGATGAGCTTATCGAACCGTTCAATAATTCGTACGAAATACACGAAGTCGGCATTGATCCGACGTGCACATACGGGGATCCTCATGTGCTGCCATAGCGCGTAGCTGGGGCTCCGGGTGGGCTTCGTTACCCGGGGACACCTGTTTCGCGTGAAGTTGCGTTTCGGACGATTGTAATCAATTGGTTCAGGCGTGCGTCTGCGGCGGGTGCGGTGAGTCTAGGGAACCGGGACCCATCTTTCAGGTAGTCATTGTTTCGGGTCATCATCACTCGATCTCCGCGTGTTTCGACGAGGGTGATGTCTTTGGACGCCGCGAGTATACGAACCCGGCACATTTTCAGCAGGCGATTCACGGCGGAGGGTACCGGGCCGAATCTGTCGCCAAATTCTGAAAAGAGGGCGTCGATCGCCTCTTCCGAACTGGTGGTTGATATTTTCCGGTACGCATGTACCCGAAGATCCTCGTCGTCAATGTAGGAGAGAGGAATGACAGCGCCGTCTTCTCCGTCCGCAGCGGCGGTGCTGAAGTTCAGAAAGTCCAGTTTCAGCTCCGTTTCGATCAGGGACGGAACTACTTCTCCCTGAAGTCGTGCCACAGTTCGGGTGAGGAACTGGCAGTAGAGCTCGAAACCGACTGCCCCAATATGACCGCTCTGCTCTGCCCCCAGAAGATTCCCCGTACCGCGTATTTCGAGATCCTTGAGCGCCAATTTGAAGCCGGCGCCGAGACTTCCGTATCTCTGCAGGGCTGAGATCCGCCTGCGCGCGGCGCTGATCATGGAGCCGCTCGGCGGGAGCAGCAGGTATGCGTACGCCTGGTGTTTGTAGCGGCCGACCCGACCCCGAAGCTGGTACAATTCCGCGAGACCGAAGCGGTCCGCGCGATCGATGATAATCGTGTTGACGTTCGGAATGTCGACCCCGCTCTCAATGATGGTCGTGCAGAGCAGGACGTCGATCGATCCTTCGTAGAATGCTCGCATGACCGTGGCCAGTTCACCTTCCTTCATCTGGCCATGCCCGACGGCAATTTTTGCTTCCGGCACGAGGTGTTTGAGGCGATCCTCGACGCGCCTAATCGAAAGTACGCGGTTGTGCAAAAAATAGACCTGCCCCTCGCGATTTAGTTCTCGCAGGACCGCATGGCGGATGAGATCTTCGCTGTAGGGGCTGATGAAGGTTTCGATAGGAAGCCGTTCCTGGGGCGGAGTTTGAATGGTGCTCATGTCCTTGGCGCCGAGCAGGCTCAGATACAAGGTCCTCGGGATCGGTGTTGCGCTCAGCGTCAGGACATCAACCAACTGACGGACCTGTTTGAAATACTCTTTCTGTTCCACGCCGAAGCGCTGTTCCTCGTCGATGATCAGCAATCCCAAGTCCTGAAATTCGACATCACGCTGAAGAAGGCGGTGAGTGCCGATAACGATGTCTACGGATCCGGCGCGTAGTTGCCCGGTGATGTCCGTCATCCGGGACCGGGTCTGAAACCTGCTCAACATTTCGATGGTGATGGGAAATGCCTTCATTCGCGCGCGGAATGTGTCGTAGTGCTGCTGGGCGAGCACGGTTGTCGGAACCAGCATTCCTACTTGTTTTCCGCTCATGACCGCCTTGAACGCGGCGCGCATCGCAATTTCTGTTTTACCGTACCCCACATCCCCGCACACAAGCCGATCCGTGGGCCGGGGGCGCTCCATATCGGCCTTCACGTCCTGAATCGCCTGGTGTTGATCCCGTGTCTCCTGATAGGGGAAGGAAGCTTCAAATTCGCGCTGCCAATCGTCGTCCGGCGCGAATGCGAATCCCGCGTGGGTGTCCCGCAGTGCCTGCGTTTCCATCATCATGGCAGCCAGGTCGCGCACCGCCAGTTGAGCCGCCCGTTTTTCGTTTTTCCATCGACGACCGCCGAGCCGGTGGAGGCCGGGCGGTTTGGCCCCGGTCCCAACATATCGGGAGAGTAAGTGGGTTTGGCCAACCGGGATATAGAGACGCGCTTTCTCTGCGTACTCCACTGATAGCACTTCCTGGGTCGTGCCGTGGGTCTCGATTTCCTGGAGTCCAAGGTATTTGCCAATCCCGTGCTCGATGTGCACCACAAATTCGCCCGGCCGCAAGTCGGTCCAATCCAGTACGTGCAAGCTCGCAAGCCGGCTTGGGCCTCTTCGTGACGCATGAAGGTCATATCGCCCGCGAACGGCTTTGCGCGTGCCGTACACATCGCTTTCCGACACCACGATTCGGCCGGTCCCCGGTACTTCAAACCCTTCCGATAGCTGTCCCAGGTGCCGTTCGGCGTGTTGGTGTAATCCAGGTACGTGCGCTGCCACGAATCCGGCAAACCGATCCCTGGTTCCCTCGGTGTTGAAGTAGAAGCTCACCCGGGCGCCTCCCGTTCTTGCTCCGTCAAGCTCGGCGAGAAAGCGAATTCTTTCTTTTTCCAATGGATCCGGGGAATCGGAAGGACCCGGGACCGCGGGAATTCCTTCGACGGCGCGGATGCCGAGAGCAGCGAACTCCGCATCCGAGTCCGGACCGGCGCCAATGTACAGACTTCCGAATGTCGAGCAATTCGCTGCGCGGGCCTGCGCTTCCTGGTAGGTGAGCGCCAGCGCGCCATGGGACAGTTCCTCAACCGTTTCTTCAAAGACCTCTGCATGCAGTGCCAGGATCGGAGGATCCAGCCACACGAAACAGGTGTCTCCGTGTATCGCATCGAAGAGATCCGCGTCGAGTTGTCCGGCTCCCTCCGCGGCCCATTCCGCCGCCGGAGAGATTGTCGCTTCCTGCCGCGTTTCGATGCTGCGTTGGGTGTTGGGGTCAAAGGCCCGGATCGACTCCAGGGAGTCACCGAAGAAATCCAGGCGAAGAGGCCACGGTTCGGAGAGAGGCCACACGTCGAGAATGCAGCCCCGTACTGCGGCTTCTCCTTTTTCCGAGATCTGCACCTGGAACCGGTATCCCAATGCGCTGAGCGAAGCGGTCAGTTTTTCCGGTCCGGTGTCGTCTCCAAGGGAGAGTTTCAGCGTGTCTTTCCGGAGCCGATCAAGTGAAATTGTCTTTTGCATGATCGCCTGCACGGTGGTGATCGTAACTTTCGGCGCGGCGGGTTGGGAGAGTGCGTGGAGAACCGCAAGGCGGTCTCCGACAATGTCCGGGTGAGGTCCGCTATCCTCGTCGGGCAGCGTTTCCCATCCGGGATAGAAAGCCAAATTCTCCTCGGAGCCGGCATCGAGAGAGAGGAGGTCGTGGAACAGCTGATCCTGGGTCCGGGGTCCGTCGGTGACGCACAGAATAGAATTAGTAAAATAGTCGCGGGCCCGGAGTAAAACGTATGCCAAGGCCGACGTCGACAGGGCCTGGACAGACCGATCCTCCCCTGGATCGAAGAGTGCCCCCAGGTGCTTCAAGTCCCGCTGAGCCATCCCAGCATCGTTTCGCAGGCTCATGATGTTGCGGGCAACCTATTATGCAGGGGAAGACAACGTCAACCCGCGTCATCTTTTGAGTCGATTTTCGCTCTGGACTTTGGTGCCCCAATTATGTACTTGGTGGGGCGGAAACGGGAGGGCGATCTCGCCTTCGGATAGAAAAAGGATACACAAAGGAGGATTCTTGATGAGGAAGTTTATAACATTTATCGCGGTCACGGCTCTCGCGGGATCGGTTTTCGCAGCCAACATCGATCAGGATACGAAGGAAATCGGCATTGTCGGCGGCGTAGATTTTGACACCGAGTTCGGAACTGAAGTCGACCTGGCGCTCAAGGGCGGATATTTCTGGATCGACTATCTGGAATTCGGCGGCTTGATCGGCATAAGCGACAACGATGTGGTAAGCACCTATGAGCTCGGCGCATTCGCTGAGTACAACTTTGTGCTTGAGGCGCCGGTCATCCCGTATATCGGAGTCGCATTGTCCTACGGATCAACCGAGATGCAATTAAAAAATACACCGAAGAAGGATGCATCCGCTGCGATCGGATCGTTCAATATCGGGATTAAATACTTCATTACCGAAGACGTTGCGCTCGACTCGGATATCATTTTCAGGATTGCCTCTTCCGAGGTGTTTCCGGAAGACAACACGAGTTCCGATATCGATGTTCAGTGGCGCATCGGTCTTCGATTCTTCTGGGATTGACGTACCCTTCATCCTGATTTTTTTGAGAAAGGGGCTTTCCGCCGTGTGCGGGCAGCCCCTTTTTGTTGTGAACCATTGGTCCCGTCCTTATGCCGAATAGGGGTGGGACGCCAATGACCATTTACGACCTGAAGCCCAAGTTTCAGAATCTGCTTCGACCGATTGCCCGGACGCTTGCCGCATCTGGTATAACTCCGAACCAGGTTACGGTGGCAGCGCTGATTCTTTCCATTGCGGCTGGGCTTGCCGTGTTTCGCACTGGTGCGGCGCCACGGAGTCTGTTCCTGATTCCCGTGGTCCTGTTCCTCCGGATGGCGCTGAACGCGGTCGATGGAATGCTGGCTAAAGAGCGTGACGCCGCTAGGCGGAATGCGGAACGAGCTTGGTGACGTAGTTTCCGATGCGGCTTTGTACCTGCCCTTTGCCATTGTTCCCGGCGTGCACTCGGCAGGGCCTATCGCGGTTGTGTTTCTTGCGATGCTGACCGACTTGTCATTGCCTGGATGTCCCTGGGCGGTGGCATTTCAGCACTTCTTCATAGGGATCGAGTGGTACGGGATGTTCATCCTTTTCATTCCCGTATACCTGTTTCTGCTGATTCCGCTGCAGATGATCGGCTTGGGGAATACGGATGGTTTTCTTCGCGCCGTCGGTTCGCTTCACTGGGGACTCATTATCACCGAGTTCAGCATCAGCCACATGGCGTACCATGCTCGTTCTGCCCGGCGAAAAGCCCACTGTAGCGGGTGGTGACGGGCTCGCGCTATACCTGTTGCTGATCACCGGCTTGAACGACATGGCGCAGTTTGTATGGGGCAAGATGATCGGGAGAAGAAAGGTTGTTCCAAGGGTCAGTCCCGGCAAGACATGGGGAGATTGATCGGCGGGTTCGCCACCACGGTCATCACGGCAATTCTCCTGGCGCCACATTTTATTCGCTACCTGTTTTTTGTGCTTTTCATGAAGCCGTTCTTATTCGTGTTTATAGGCATGAATGTCCGGCATCGTGAACGCCTCCCATCGAATGGACCGCTCATCGTCACCGCGAATCACAATAGTCATCTGGACGCCTGGGTGTTGATGAACCTGTTTTCGCAGTCCAGGCTTTGGAGAATCCGACCCGTGGCGGCGTCGGACGACTTTATGAAAAACCGATTTACTGCATGGATTTCCCTCAAGTGCATCGGGATCGTTCCCATATCCAGAACCCCTTCCCTTGCTGGCCGCGACCCTCTTCAAGCCTGTTGTCGAGAGCTCGAGGAGGGTCAAATTTTGGTGTTCCCGAGGGAACACGAGGTGAGCCGGAGCAGACGTCATCCCTCCGATCCGGAATGGCCCATCTCGCGCGTCGCTTTCCCGAGGTTCCGGTGTGTTTCTGCACGGAACGGGAAGAGCCTTGCCTAGACGCTCTCTGCTTCTGGTGCCGTTCAACTGCGATGTATTTGTCGGCCAACCTTTCTTGTTGAACGGTGACAGAGATCAATTCATGCCGAGCCTCGAATCAGCTCTCCATACCCTTTATGCCGAGCATCATCTCTCGAAGGAAAAAGCGCGAAGCGACAATGCGTTTGACTGAATTGGTATTGGCTATTCGGTCTTCGAAAGCGAGGCGATTTCCGGTTCTGTACTTTGCCGGAACGAATACTCGAATCCCGCTTTGGGGTCTATTTGGGCCACATGATCGGCACGTAAGGATCACGGTCCGGCCGTACGGATGCGTGGACGTGATGCCCGCCTCGTGTCGGTGCCTCGTAGTACACCCAGTCGAATCCGGCGGCCCAGGCCAGAATAGACAGGCGTTCGAGACCGAGTTCGTCACAGGTCAGGTCCACCGCGCGACCCTGCTTGTGCAGCGATTTTCGGGAGTGAACCCCGCTGGCTCGATAGGCGTCATGGACCTCCAGCGTGCCGCCTTCCCGCACGACCAACTCGATCACTCTGCGCAGTGATTCTTCCAATGAATAGTGAACAAGATGATCGTCTTCCGTATCGCCGGATCGATCGTCGTTATCGCTTTCCCACCAGACCCGATCGTCGAACACCGCAACGAGGTCCCGGTCGGGGTCAAATGGAACCTCATCGATCGATACGGAGGTCGTTCCCTCCTTGAAAGAAGGAAGTCGTGTTCCCCTGGGAAACTTTGAAAGGACTTCGCGAACCGGTTGATCAATCGGCATGGGTGATGGCGATTCTTCCTCGAGCACTTTCTTTTCGATGACCACAGGTTCTTCGGAAACCGGTGCGCCGGGAATCTGACCGGTTCCGTCTCGGCCACCGATATAGAGGCCTGTTCCCACCATCAATGCCGATACCAGGAGGGCAAGACCGGGAAGGATTAGAAAGGGGGTTCCGGGCGGCAAGTCCGCGGAACATGCCGTGCCCCACGCCCGAAGAAGCAGACGCTTCAACTCGCGGAAGAATTCTTGGATCCACAGCAGCATGAAATGTTCGGGCGTCGCCGCTTACGGGTTCTCCGCATTCGCCGCCGATTCCGGGACAACAATGGAGACCGCTCGTTGGTCTGCTTTCAGGAGTTCCGCGGCGGCGCGCTGAATTTCCTCGGAAGGTACGGCTTCCAGTCGTTCGCGTGTTTTGAATGCATGGAGGTACCCCAATCCGTACAGCTCGTTCAATGCGCAGGTCTGCGCCAGTCCACCGTTATCCTGAAGTCCCTTCTCATGGGTGGCAATGAGTTGCGCTCGGGAGCGTGACAGTTCTTCCTCGCGAAGGCCTTCCGTGGACACACGTTCTATCTGTTCATTGAGGAGGTTTTCGACTTCCAGTAACACATCGGGCCTGGTACCAGCGTAGAAGACAACCGAACCGGGCTCTCGACCCGCTCTCTGGTATGCGCCCGCGTAGTAGGCCAGGCCGCGCTTGTCTCTGATTTCGATCACGAGGTCGGATGACAAGCCGCTCAATGCGTTCTCGAGAATGCTCAGCGCATCAACGCGCGAGTCAAGCACGTCCACCCCGGGGAAACCGATCAGGATGATGGCCTGTTCCTTTGGCTCCTCCCGTTTCCGGCTTGCGGGGAGTTTCGGCGCCGGCTGCGTGGTCGCCGGCGTCATCGGCGGCCCCGAAGGCGCGGCTGCCAAAATGCGAGTCGCTATTTCCGTTGCCTGCTCTACGGAAACGTCTCCGAAAATGGAAAGCACGAGGTTCGACGACACCACGAGCTTCCGGTGCAGCGAGACAAGGTCAGTACGAACAATTTCCTCGATGCTCTGCAAGGTACCCGCGGGAATCCAGCTATAGGGGTGGCCGGGAAACAGCATGTCGCGCAGTTGCTGTTGCGCCTGGTACATGGGACGTTCCATTTGCTGGCGGACCGCGGCGAGTTGGATATTTCTCTGCTTGTCCATCTCATCCTGGGGGAATTCCGGACGAACGAGGCAATCACCGAGAATATCAGCAAACGTCTCGGTATCTTCGCTCAGACATCGAGCGGTCAGCCCGAAGCTGTTTCGTCCGGAGTATGGGTTTAGCCTGGCCCCGATGGATTCGACGCTTTCCGCGATTTGGGAAGCGGTGCGGGTCGCGGTTCCGCGAGTCAACATGTCCGCCATCAATTGCGTGACCCCTGCGCGGTCGCGATTCTCCGCGAGGAGCCCGCCGCCGGCCGCCACTGCGAAATAAACGAATGGAAGTCGGTGGTCTTCCCTTATAATCAGCGTGGACCCGTTGGCCAGCGTAATTCGTTCCGGAAGTGTTGCATTCCTGCTTTCCGATTTTCGTGCTTCGCCTTTTTCCTCTACTTCAGGCGACAGGATCACGGTCGTTTGGTTTTCCGCGCGAACATACTTATTGAAGACGTTCGACAGGTCGTCCGCGGTAACACGGTTGACGCCGGCAAGGTAACTCTCGGAGAAGGATGGATCTCCGGCGTAAAACTCACCGGAGGCATAGTCGCGCGCTTGTCCGGCCGCGGTCTGAAGGCCCGATAATTCAGAGACCAGGATTTGGCGTTGAGCTTTCGATATTTCTTCGCCGGTGAAAATCGTGTTTCCCCAGGCGTCGATCTGCTCTTGAATCGTTGCCAACAAGTCCGTTTCGTTCTCGGGCGGAAACACCGCGCTGAAGCCGAACATCCCATTTTCTCCGGGCGTCCAGGACCACGCATCTGCGGACACGGCAAGTTTTTTCTCTTCTACCAGCTCACGAACCAGGCGCGAGCTCCGCCCGCCGCCCAGGATTTTTGCCAGAACATCCAGTGCCGAGGTGTCGGGGTGGTTCAAAGAAACTGTGTGGTAAGACCATTCGAGGCGCGAAAGATTGAATGCCCCGGTTTCTCGGCCGAAGCGGGGAGAGGCCTGTGCCGGCTCACTGGGAAGGACGACCGGCGCCCGGGGGCGGCGGTGGAAGTTGACGAAGGTCTCACGGATCGCGGCTTCCACTTCTCCGGCATCAATGTCGCCGACGATAACGGTGATCATATTGTCGGGTACGTAGTGAATCCGATAAAAATTCTTGAGCTCACTCCGGGTCATTCGGGTCAGCACGTTTTCGTGTCCGATGATGGGATGCCGGTACGGGTGGACTCTGAATGCTGTTCGCATCAGCAGTTTATGAACGATACGGTTTGGGTCATCGCGCCCCATCGCCACTTCGCGCAGCACGACCTCGCGCTCCCGGAGCCACTCTTCCTCGGGAAAATTCGCATTCATAACTGCATCGCCCAGGACTTCGAGCCCGACCCGCCATCGATCGCCGGGGAGGGTGGTGTGGTACACGGTGCGGTCATACGTGGTGTACGCATTAATGTCACCACCAGCGCCGTCGATCTCTTTGGAAATGCTTCCGGGAGGACGGTTGGTAGTTCCCTTGAACAGCATGTGTTCGAGATAATGCGAAAGGCCACCGCCCAGGTAGTCTTCTTCGTGGATGGACCCGGTCCCAACCCAGATTTGGACCGCCACCACCGGGGCGCTGTGGTCTTCTTTCACCAGGCCGATCATTCCGTTCTCCAGAACGAACTTGTGAAGCAATGCGTTTGACTCGTGCAGGACATCGAGCGGCGTCTCCGCAAGTGCGGATTCGGCGGTTATGATCCTGCTCGCGATGAGGAGGATAGGAACGAGTGAGAATCTGTGCTGGAGCCGGTGCGATGTCATAAGATCTAGATGGAGCATCCTAGGTTGAGAATTACGTGCCAAACTTGAGCCTAACACGCATGGGGCAACACAGAATACGGAATTTAGACCTCGTCGGACTCCGCGATGCTCTTCGGCAGCTTGGTTTTCCGCGCCGGCTTTTTCTCTTTCGGGAGGAATGGCTTGCGAAACGCTTCAACAAAATCATAACCGCTTCGGAAATCATCGAGTTTGTCCTCGTCCGTTTTCCCCAGGACGCCTTTTCCCACGAGATTGAATACGATGTGACCGAAGTCCGCGGTCTCGTTAATGCCCCAGGTGCCAAAGACCGTTTTGGTTAGCGGCCCGTACTCCTGGAGAGCGAAGGTTCGGATGCCCTCCAGCAGCTCTGTCCCGGACACGTGGCGACCGGGCCCCTCAACCGGTTTGTCAAAATGCTTGATCGTGAAATCGAGAGCCTCCCTGATAAACCCGTACGCCTGCACTTTGTACCGAGGATCCTCTTCCAGGATCAGGTTAAGCGCTTCATTGAATCCGACTTTTTGCATTTCAGTATCTCAAATACAGAAACTACACTATTTGCTTCATGATTGCCACTCAATTCACGGATTCCTTTAAAATTTGCGTTTTGACGGCTGCCTGCATTCTAACGGATCTGGCAATCAGGCCGATGACGAAAATGAGGCAGATCAGGCCTAAAATGATCTGTTCCGAGCGTCGCAACGCCAACCAGCCGGCCAGTTGGTGCAATTTCATGATGCGGCGATATTTACGAGGCGGCCGGGTACGACGATGACTTTGCGGACGGTCTTCCCGTCGATCCACTTCAGGACACTGGGGTGGGCCAGGGCCTCCTCTTCCAGCGACTCCGTGTTCGCGTTTACGCTTACTTCAATCTTTCCCCGATTCTTGCCGTTCACCTGGAGCACCATCTCGACCGTCTCCCGGTGCAATGCATCGGGATCCACGACCGGCCAGACAGCACTGAGTATGCCGTCCTCATGTCCCAGTTCAACCCACAATTCTTCCGCAATGTGCGGCGCAAACGGAGACGCCAACAATACCACCGTATCCACAGCGTGGCGAAACACGCTTTTAACGGAATCGGAGGAGTCATCGGCTATTTTCAGCCGGTCCAGGGCATTCATTAGCTCCATAATCTGTGCGATCGCGGTGTTGAAATGAAATGCGCCGTCCAGGTCGCTGGTAATGTTCTCAATGGATTCGTGCACTTTCCGGTAGAGGTCGCGCTCCGGTATTTCCATCGCCGCGGGTTCCACCGGGGCGGCGGCGGTGCTGCGAAGTAGATCCCGGTGGTCGTATACGATTCGCCATAGCCTCTTCAGAAATCGCCATGCGCCTTCGACACTCTTGTCGTTCCACTCCGCGTCTTTTTCCGGGGGGCCTATGAAAAGGGTGTAGACTCGAACGGTGTCGGCCCCGTATTTCTCGATAAGTTGTTCCGGGCTCACCACGTTGCCTACCGATTTTGACATCTTGTATAGCTTCGAATCCTTGTCACTCCGCTTGCAGATCATGCCTTGGGTGAACAGGTGTTTGAAGGGCTCTTCGAATCCGATGAGATCCGCGTCGTGCAGTGCCTTGGTGAAGAAGCGGGCGTACAAGAGGTGAAGGATGGCGTGCTCGATTCCGCCGATATACTGATCAACCGGAAGCCAGTTGTTGCAGACGGTCTTGTCCACTGCCTGCGTCTCGTCACGCGCGTTGAGGAAGCGAAGGAAATACCAGCTTGAATCAACGAAGGTATCCATCGTGTCACTTTCGCGCGTAGCGGGTTTCCCGCAGGCCGGACATGTCGTGTTCATGAACTCCGCCGAGGCCCGCAGCGGGGATTCCCCGGTGGGTTTGAATTCGACGTTTTCCGGCAGTAGAACGGGAAGCTGTGATTCCGGCACCGGCACGGTGCCGCAGGTTTCACAGTAGACGATGGGGATCGGTGCGCCCCAGTACCTCTGGCGGCTGATCAACCAGTCCCGCAGACGGTAATGAACCTTCGGCCCGCCAAAACTGTGCTCCTCGGCATATGCAGCCATTTTCGGGATGGCCTCGCGGTTGGTCAGCCCGGTGAAAGGGCCGGAGCCGACGACCACGCCGTCTTCCACGTAGGCGTCCTCCATCGTCTGCAGATCAAGGGACTGGTCTTCATTCTGAATGGAAATTCGAATCGGGAGGGCAAACGTTTTTGCAAAGGCCCAGTCGCGGGTGTCGTGCGCGGGGACGGCCATTACGGCGCCGGTACCGTATTCCATGAGTACATAATCCGCGACCCAGAGGGGGATGGTCTCTCCATTGAAGCGGTTGATGACGTATCGGCCTGTGAACACTCCGGTCTTTTCGAGCGAGTCCGACGAACGCTCAATGTTGGACCGTCCGGCCGCATCCAGAACGTATTGCAGGACTGCCTCTTCCGTCTTCAAGCCCCGAATCATTTGCCGCAACTCCTTGAATTCAGGAGCGAGCACCATGTAGGTGCAGCCGTAAATCGTGTCAACTCTTGTGGTGAAACAAGAGATGATGGATGTTGGATCCTTTTCTCCGTCATCCCTTTGGACCAGCCGGAAATCGATCTGCGCGCCTTCGCTTCGGCCGATCCAATTCTTCTGCATGGTACGAACCCTCTCCGGCCACCCATCCAGCTTGTCCAGGTCGTCGACCAGCCTCTGCGCGTACGCGGTGATCCTGAAAAACCATTGCTCAAGGCTCTTCTGCTCCACGGTTGATTCACACCGTTCGCAGGCGCCGTCCACAACTTGCTCATTCGCCAGCACGGTGGCACAGGAAGGACACCAGTTCACCGGCGCTTCTGCCTTGTAGGCCAATCCGGATTCAAACAACTTGAGAAACAACCATTGTGTCCACCGGTAATAGTCAGGCATGCAGGACGTAACTTCGCGGTCCCAATCGTAGCAGCATCCCCAGGAGCGCAACTGCTGCTTCATCACCTCGATATTGGAAAATGTGGATTCCCGGGGATGGATGCCCAGTTTGATCGCCGCATTCTCTGCGGGCAGGCCGAAGGCGTCCCACCCCATTGGCGTGAGCACGTGGAGCCCTCTCATTTTTTTGTAGCGGGCGACAGCGTCACCGATGATGTAGTTCCGACCATGCCCCACGTGCAACATGCCGGATGGGTAGGGAAACATCATCAGGCAGTAATACTTCTGTTCCGTATTTGATAGATCCGCGTGAAACAAACGCTTCTCATCCCAATACGACTGCCACTTTGGCTCGAGTTCGTTGAACGGATATTTTTCCTTCATCGCTTCTTTCTTAAATGGTTACCCACAATAGGTCCGGCTAAAAAAACACAGGCGATTAGCCCGTGTCACGTCCAACGTGGACCGGGATTCGGGCATGGGTCCGTCTCCTGATCCCAAGTGCCCCTTATTTTTGCATAAGTTGCTGTAAATACATGGATAACGCAGCGACGAACGAACGGGAGCCTGGATACGACTCTCAAAAAAACGCACCGATCCGAATCCGTTGTCACTAGGAGGAAAACCTTTCATTTTTGCGAATAGTACACCGATTTTTCCTAAACTCATCGAAAATCAGCGTTCGGTTGGCGATTCAGGTGAATTGCACACCCATCGACGCAGACAACGATTGAGGTCTGCGCTTGCGAGCGTGTTGCCCACTCGCCGGTTGGACGTGGCATCCTCTCTGCTTAGGGAGAACCAGCACAAAACCAGTGGCCCGTATTTGTGCCGGATACGAAATGCAAAGATAATGACGGAATCAGTCCTAGAGAGCACGGCTGGACTTGCCGGAGCCCATGACCAAGCAGGAGGCGAGCAGGCGACCCCAATTCGGGTTCTGCTGGTTGAAGACGAGCCACTCTATGCGAAGCTGGTAATGCATCGCCTGACCTCGTTCAGCGCAATGCCGATGCGCCCCGCTCATGTTTCTTCACTGACCGACGCGACCAGCCATCTATCCGCTACGCGGGTCGATGTCGTGTTGCTTGACCTGATGCTTCCCGAGAGTTGCGGAATCGACACCCTGGTTCGGGTTCGGGAGGTGGCTCCTCACGTGCCGGTCGTCGTGCTCACCGGACACGGAGTCGACGATCTGATCTCGGAGGCTCTGCGGAATGGCGCGCAGGATTATTTGATCAAAGGGAATGATGAGGGCTTGGTCGTGCGTTCAATTCGGTACGCGATCGAGCGGTGCCGGGCGCGGGAAGACCTGGAGAAATCCCAGGCATCCCTGCGGCAGACGCAGGCACAATTACTTCAGATCGATAAGATGGATTCCATCGGCCGGCTTGCCGCCGGCATTGCACACGAAGTACGCAATCCGCTCGCCGTAATTCAGATGGGAATTGATTTCCTCAAGAAATCAGCCGTCGAGTTGTCCGAGGACATCGCCGAAACGTTCAACGATATGGAAAGCGCGGTTGACCGCTCATACGGAATCATCAAGGGCTTGCTTGATTTCTGTGTCCCCACCGAGATGCACTGGGAGTCCCTGTCCATTAATTCCTGCATCTGCCAGATTATGCCGATGTTTCGACACGAAATTCGAAAACACGAAATCGAATTTGTGCCCGAGATGGATGGAGCGTTACCCAATTTGATGCTGGACCGCAACAAGATCAAACAGGCGCTGCTTCACCTGGTCCTGAACGCGATCGATGCCATGCCGGACGGGGGAATCCTGACCGTGCGAACGTTTGCAAGGCCGTTGTACCAGCCGAAGGAAGGAGCGGCGAAGCCGGCGCTCGACGAACCTGGGCAATACGCCGTAACGGTCGAAGTTACCGACACCGGATGCGGCATTCCCGAGGAGGTTCTCTCCAAAATTCACGACCCTTTCTTTACGACCAAACTGGTCGGAAGCGCCACGGGCCTGGGGCTGAGCATTACGAAGAATATTGTCGAACTCCACGGAGGGCGGATAGACATCAAGAACAGCAAAGAGGGAGGGGTACGGGCCACGATCACTTTCGTGCCCTAAAGGAGACCTGTCGATGAAACTGACTCTATGGAAAAAGAAAGACAAACCCGCGAAATCAGATGCGGAACAGGCGAAAAAGTTTTTCCGAAAGAAAGACAATAATGATGATGATACCAATAGGGAGCGGAAGATTCGCGTGCTGATGGTTGATGACGAAGAAGGATTCGCCCGGCTGACCAAGCGCAACCTGGAAACACATGGTGGATTCGTCGTGCACACTGAAAATCGAGCCAAGGACGCGGTCCCGGCAGCGCAGACCTTTCGGCCGGACATCATCCTGCTGGATGTGATGATGCCGGACGGAGACGGGGGAGAGGTTGCCGCGAAGCTTTCAGATTTGCCGGATCTAAAGGATGTCCCGATCATGTTTTTGACCGCCGCCATCAAAGGCTCGGAACTGGGTCATAAACCCGGTGGATTCATCGGTGGCCGATTTTACATCGCCAAGCCGGTGTCGACGAATGAATTGGTTGGTTACATCAACCAGCACGTGGTGATGGCCTGACGGGGATGATTTCTAAACGGCAACCCAATTGTCCCGTGGGGGATGCGCCGACCGTCGCTCGGTTGCTCACCAGCGTGGCATTCTGGCAGGGGATGATGTTCTTCATGCTGGTCTGCATGATTTGGGTCAATGAAGTGCTTGATCTACCCCGTGGCATATATAATGCGCTCCCGTCGGGCATCGACTACTTTGGCGCCGGCCTTTTGAGCGCGGGGATCGTCATCGTGGGATTCATTACCACGGCGCATACCTATCTTCTGCAACAGCGGATTCTCAGGGGAATTATCGTCTGCTGCTCGTACTGCAACAAAGTGCGAGTGGAGCACAGAGACTGGCAAGAAATGGAGCATTATGTGTCCCAGAAGACGCTTGCCACTTTCTCTCACGGTGTCTGCCCTGACTGCTATGGAAACGTACGAGAGGAAATGGACACCGCCGTCAGCGAACGGCAGCGCCTGATGATCGACCACCGGGGGGCTCCTTTCGAAAAATTCAAAATTGATGCGGGCTCCGATCCTGTTTGACTTCTAGGCCCCCTTTTCCCGTTCGATATTCATGATCAAGGTTTACGCCGGATCGGCCCGCTAGGCCAACCTGCGCCTTTCTCATTTACCTGCCGTCTTGAACTTGCCAAACAATAGACGTGCACATTTGGTGATAACTGGGTAAGGCCCTATTCTCTGGATAGACGAATTGAAACAGATCGAAATTCCCAGCATGCATTTGAAGCCCAGTGCTTTGTGTCTTGGCACTGCATCCTATGGGTCTACCATTCCACAAGGGGTTGTCTTCCAGTTGATGGATGCGTACCTTGCCGCGGGCGGAAATTTTCTGGACACGGCGCACGTCTACGCATCCTGGAGACCGGATGGGGCAGGGGCGAGCGAAAGGACGATCGGCGAGTGGGTGGTTGCGAACGGAAACCGGAGCGAGTTGGTGGTCGGGACAAAGGGTTGCACTCTCGATAAGGAAACGGGACGCTGGCCTTCGTTCGATCCCGAATTCGTTGCTCGGGAATTTAACGAAAGCCTCACGCGACTGCAGACGGACTACGTCGATATCTACTGGTTGCACCGCGACAACCCGGAGATGCCGATTCCGGAAATTCTTGGTGTGTTCAAGCCCTATCTCGATTCCCGCGTAATTCGTTCCCTCGCGGTTTCGAATTGGACTGTGCCGCGCCTGCGGGAAGCCATTGCGTGCGCGCGATCCTCGGATCTTCCGGAGATTTGCGCCAGCCAGATCGGCTGGAGCCTTGCGCGAACCACCGGCAAGCAGATAGGCGACGATACCATGCTGTTCATGGACGATGAGACCCATGCTTTTCATGTGGAGTCAAAACTACCCCTGGTCGCGTACGCGTCGCAGGCGACCGGATTCTTTGCCGGGAAAGGAGACCGGCTGCTATCGGGTACGCGCGTGCCTGGGGACCCACTCACCGATTACCGTAAACTTTATGGCCACGAAGAAAACTTTCAACGCCTGGCCCGTGTGAAGGAGCTCGCGGAGCGACGCGGTACAACTCCCAACCGCATCGCGCTCGCCTACCTTTTTCATCACCCCTTTCCGTCGTCGCCAATCGTCGGTCCCCGAACCATGGACCAACTATCCGATAGTCTGGGGGCACTGGATCTGGAGTTGTCTCCCGAAGAGGTGGCGATGCTCGAAGGCAAATAGATTGCGCGGCTACTCTTCCGCTATGCAATACAGGAATCGCTCGCCTCGAAGGTACAACTCGCCGCCGGCGGCGGCAGGAGAGGCGCTAAACCGGTCTTCCAACTTGTTTAACGCGAGAATTTCCGGGGCGTTCTTGTTGCTCAATACCACTGTCGCCCCGCGGATGTCGCTTGAATAGACCCGGCCCGCAGCACCAATCGGTGAGCCGAAAACCGTATTGATGCCATCAAGTCGGATCGGGCCCGGTCGGTCTTCCCCCGTCAGCGCATCGACTCGCGTGAGGATGCCTTGAAAATGGTGGTGATAGAAAAGGGCATTTCCGTAAAGGAGGAAAGAGGGCACATACGGTGCGCCACGGGTACGAGTCCAAGCAATCGGCGGCTCCTTGGAAATCTCACCTTCCGCACGATCGAGTCGAATCGCCATTACGATGTTTCTGTCATAAGTGCTGCCGGCGTATACCATTCCGTGTCCTGCCACGGGAGTGGCGACTACGTTTTCTACCGAAAGGCCTTCACGCTGCCAGAGAAGTTTTCCGGTGGCGAGGTCGTAGGCCATTACGCGTTTCGATCCGCTGACGATCACCTGGGGTTCACCGTGATGTTCCACCACGATGGGGGTAGACCACGACGAGAGCCCTTCGCGGGTGACCTTCCAGCGCTCTTCGCCGGTCCTTTTATCAAAAGCCGCCAGGAACGAGGGCCCTTCGTGATCCCACAGAATGACGATGGCATCGTGATGAAGCACCGGTGAACTTCCTTCGCCATGGGCGTGAAGGGGGTGCATCTTGCCGAGGTCTACTTGCCATTTCGATTCGCCGTCCAGGTCGAGGCAATGGAGGCCACGTGAACCGAAGAACGCGAATAGTAATTCACCGTCGGTTACCGCCGAGGGGGAAGCGAGGCTCGACGTGTAGTGCGCTCCTTCGTGGGGAAATTCCTCGTGAACTGTTTTTTGCCACAGGATCGCTCCGTCGCGGCGACTCACGGCCAGGACGATGAACTTATGAACCTGTGTGATGGGAACAACATCATGCGCACCCCGTGAATCGCCGTATGTGGGCGTCAGTGAATCACCGAAAGGCAAGGCTGTGGTGACGAAGACCCGGTCGCCCCAGATAATCGGCGTCGAATGCCCTTTTCCCGGGAGCCGTCTCTTCCACCGGATGTTCTTGCTTTCGCTCCACTCCACCGGCGGGTCGGCAAGGGGTGCCACGCCGGTGCCCATCGGCCCGCGCCACTGCGGCCAGTACGCTTCTACGACTACATTGGATGCGGCCGAGTCGAATACCGCGACGATCCACGCAAATGCGAACACCATGATCATCGAACTGAACTGGGGAGATCGCTTCACTGAACTCGCAGCCTGATCTTTTCTCCCTCGTTTGGAAATCAAAATTGATTTGGCCTGCCGGTTCTTGTACGACCCCTCCCGACTTTGCACAATTGCTGATCAAGGAAGGCCGGGGGAAATCGATGTGCGGAATTATTGGAGCCTATAGCGTACAGATTCAATCTGAACGGTCCCGTCCTGAAATAGGTTGTCACTTCCTCGCAGAAAGGGAAGTGGAATGCCAGCGACAAGAGTGAGGTATAGTGAGGCGTCCAAGCGTCAGGTGGTGTCGGAGTTAGATCTATCACTGCCTGGAGAAGGGCTGCCTTCATGTCGTTTGTGAGCGTATGGGGTGTTGATCCTGAGGACTTAAAAAAAACAACGCTATGACGCTGTCCGACAGGCGAAAGCCGGGGAAGAAGCAGTAACGCTGCCGGTGGTGACGCTGTGTGAGAGAGTCGGGATGAGTCTGCAACACGACTACAAGAGCCGCAAGGTTCGCGAGCGCAAGAAAGTGGATGAAGTGCTCGCAAAACGGCTTGTAGAGGCCGAACGGGAGGTGCAGCCGCGTGAGGGAAACCCCCGAGGGTCCAGAGCATGGGTCGAGCCAAACAAATTGATGGTACGCGATCCTGGTTTACATTTCGGGCACTTGCGGCCCATCGTGGGGTGCATGAATTTTCTCTTCTTTTTCATGCTGGAGATTCCCTGGAACCCCGCAACCCATGAGAACGGTGACCAGGCGATCATCCAAACCACGGATGAAGACAAGCAGCTCACCCCGGAGGACATTGATCGAGAGTGGAAGGAGACGAATTGTAGCGGCTGCCATATCGGCGTGCCTGTGCTATGATGTCCAACACGATGCCAGATGCGAATCATCGTGCCGTGTTGCTCCTCGCCTACGGCACGCCGAACGACCTCGGCGACATGGCCGCGTATCTTCTGGATATCCGCGGCGGACGCCCCACGCCCGAGGCTCTCGTGGAGGAGATGACGGAACGTTACCGCGCAATCGGGGGATCTCCCTTGAACCGCCACACCGGAGAACAGGCCGCCGCTCTGGGCGAGGAACTGGATCGCCGGGGACGACCTCTCCCGGTGTACGTCGGGATGCGGCACTGGACACCGTGGATCGCCGAGACGGTGTCGCGCATGCGGGAGGACGGTGTGAGAGAGGCAACCGCCATTGTGATGGCCCCGCATTACTCGAGTCTAAGCGTCGGGCGCTACGAGGAATGTATCGAAGCGGCCCAGGCCGAACAGGGCAACGGCATTGTATTCCACATGGTTCGCTCCTGGTGGCGGCAAACCGCCCTGCTTGCCGCGTTCGAAGAAAAAGCGCACAACGCCCTGGCTCGTTTCGATGAAAGGGATGGTATGCCACTGAAAGTCGTCTTCACCGCACACAGCCTTCCGTCACGGATTCTCGAGCAGGGCGATCCGTACGACGACGAACTCAAGGAAAACGCGCGCGTTCTCGCGGATCGGCTCGGCGAGATCGATTGGACCTTCGCCTACCAGAGCGCGGGCGCAAGCCCGGAGCCCTGGCTCGGACCCTCTCTTGAAGATGTCGTTCCGAAGCTTGCGGAGGAAGGATATCGAGGCATCCTGGTGGCGCCGCTGGGATTCGTCTGCGATCACGTCGAAATACTTTACGACCTCGACATCGAGGCAAAACAGATCGCCGAAACGTGTGGCATCCGTCTGGAACGAACGGAGTCGTTGAACACGACCCCTGCTTTCATCCGTGCCGTGGCCGACGCGGTCGAGGCGTCCCGATCCGAAGCAAACGCGGAAAGCGGGAGAACCAAATAATGGCGATTCGGCACGTAACGATCGTGGGTGGAGGCATTGCCGGACTGTCGGTGGCCTATTACTTGCAGCGAAAAAGTGCGGAGGAGGGAATCTCCATCGCGTACACCCTGCTGGAGGCGGGCTCATGGCTGGGAGGCAAAGTACGAACCCTTCGGCGGGACGGGTTCGTCATCGAGGGAGGCCCCGATTCCTTCATCACCCAAAAACCGTGGGGCCTCCAACTCTGCCGGGACCTGGATCTCGCCGATCGGTTGATCCCCTGCAACGAAGCCGCTCAAAAAGTATACGTCGTGCGCAAGGGACGCCTGGTTCTCCTGCCGGCGGGCTTCCGCCTTGCCGTGCCCACGAAGTGGGGACCGTTCGTACGGACGCCGCTGCTCAGCCCGGCGGGAAAACTGCGCGTCGCCATGGACCTGGTGATCCCCCGTCGCACCGGCACGGACGACGAAAGTATTGGCGATTTCGTGCGCCGCCGGTTCGGACGGGAAGCCCTGGAGGCGATGGCGGGCCCCATCATGGCCGGCATCCACGTCGCCGACCCGGAATCGCTGAGCCTGCGGGCCACCTACCCCATGTTCGCGGACGTCGAACAAGAGCACGGCAGCCTGATCCGGGGTCTCACCCGGGCCCGCAAGGCCCGGGCGGGCCAGCCGCCGCCGCCGCCCTTGTTCATGAGCTTCCGGGATGGCATGCAGACCCTGACCGAGCGCTTGGCCTCCAACCTCACCGGCGATATCCGGACGGGTGAAAAGGTCACTGGGCTGCGCCGCATCCCGGACGGGTATGAAGTCCTCACGGCGGATGAGGTCCCCCTCCGCACCGACGCTGTGGTCCTGGCGGCGCCGGCCGATGTCGCGGCCGGTCTCCTGGCCCCACACGATGAAAAATTGGCCGATGCACTGCGTGCCGTCCGCAGCGTATCCTCGGCCACCTTGTCGCTGGGCTTTCGCTGTTCGGATCTTCGTGGGGTCCCGCCGTTCGATGGGTTTGGGTTCATGGTGCCGCATCGGGAACAACGAAACATCCTGGCCTGCACCTGGTCCTCCACGAAGTTTTCTTTCCGGGCTCCGGAAGGGATGGCGCTGGTGCGCGTGTTCGTGGGTGGAGCGAGGCAGGAGCCGGTGGCCGAGAAGTCCGATGAGGAAATCCGGCGCCTGGTCCTGGACGAACTGTCCGACCTGATGAAAATCCGCTGCGAGCCGGTGATCGAGAAGCTGTTCCGGTGGCCGAAGGGAAATCCGCAATACGACGTGGGGCACCTGGAACGCGTGGCCGCAGTGGAGGAGCGGGTTCGGCGCTTGTCCGGGATCTACCTCGCCGGGAGTTCATATCGGGGCATCGGGATCCCCGATTGCATTGAGAGCGCGCTCAACGTCGTCGACCGGCTCCTCCGGGACACCGCCGATTCCTCGGCATCCGCGTCTGCGCGGGAGCCCCGGGAACGGGGCGAGTCAGCGGGCTTACCGGTGGATAGGAGGACCGTATGAATCACCCTGGCCATCCCCCCGTCGGTGTCGGCAAACGCCGGTCCATGAGCTTTTCGGTCGATTTCGCCCAGGTCCCATTGCGGGTGATCTGGGCAGTCACCCGCTCCTGTGAACTGGCCTGCCAGCACTGCCACGCCGCCGCCATCATTGGCTGGATCCCTGCGAACGGACTCTGCCGGAAGGAAAGCAACTTCTGGATCGAATCAAGGCGATGGGGACGCCCATCGTGGTCCTCACCGGGGGGATCCCATCCAACGGGACGATCTCGAGGCGCTGATCATGCACGGCAAGAGCGTGGGCCTGCGAATGGGAACCATTCCCGCCGGCACGCCGTGTCTTACCCTTGATCGCATCCGCTCGATCAAGGATGCGGGCATCGACCAGTTGGCCTTCAGCATCGACGGACCGAATGCCTTGAAGCACGACGAGTTTCGCCGCGTTGACGGGTCCTTCGATCTCACCATTAGAGGCCGCTCGCGGACGCACTGACGTGCGCCGGAGGACCTTGACGTTATCTGAATCGTTCGATTTGACGACGGAGCAGAAAGTCTGCGCCAAGTAGACAGCAGTGCAACCTTGCCGATCGAACGAGGGGTGTGTACTGACGTTGTCGTACGCGCCTTGCGCGAAGCTCTAAATGTGGACCTGCAAAGGCTCGTTCATGAAGACATGAATAGGGGATTTTCTCAGTACCCGACGATATGGGGACTGAAGAGGCCGGACCGAAACATCGACCACCGGCGTGTGCCCAATTTAAAAACCTATTTCGAACGCCGCGGGTATTCCGTGAGCTTGAGCCAGAAGCCAGCGGATTACCTGCCGGGAGATCTTGTTACCTGCACGGTCGCTGGCAACCGACCTCATATCATGATTGTGAGCGACAGGAGGACAACAACTCGCGTTCCGTTTGTAATCCACGACATCGGCGGTGGAGTCCAAGAGGAAGACCGACTGTTTGAGTTTCCCATCACTGGGCACTATCGAATCAAGGCGGACGGACAAACTCGAACGATTGAACCAACCCGAGTGCGGACATGGAGTAAGCATCCCGGATCGTTTTTGCCCGCAGTGCGGAAAGTCTTTCCCAAAATACGTTGGCCCAAGAGCAAGAATATGGCCTTGTGGGGTGGATTCTCCTGCAAACATTGCGACATTGAGTTAGACAAATGGGGACGGGAAATCCGCGTCGCAAGCTGTCTACCATCAACCTTGCCGAGATCGACGGTGAAGATCGCAGAGCTATTCTGAATAGCCGATGGGTCGGCTTTGGCTTTGTATTTGACGGTTCGCTGGCGTATCGTGGGGCGGTGTTTCACAGAGGATTTCGTCGATCTTTTGGCCATTTTGCACCTCGCTATTCACCGTGATGTGCGTGAAAAATCAATCCAAGAGTTAGAAAAACTTAAGAAAGTCAAAAAATATTACGAAGGAGGGTGGCAGAGTGGACGAATGCACCGGTTTTGAAAACCACATCTGCGTGTTTCGTAACCCGTTCCATTTGCTCTAATTACGTCGGCCGCACTATATTGCCAGATTGTCCAATCGGACGCATGAGGGCATTATCGACCCATACGGGCGCTTCAACACGTTACAAATGAGTTACACTTTTTGCATCAATGACACTTCGATGATGCCGGATAGGGAGGGGGTCGGGATGGATCGCACCGGGTCCCATCAATATCGGTCCCTGAGTGCGGCGTGACCCCTTGAATACTCGGTTGATTCGGACTTCGGCGACTCGAGAGCCGTCAGTGTCCTGCGCAGGATTTTCTACTCTCCAGGACGTTCGACGATAACCCAGTGAAAATCGACACCGGTAGGGGCCAGGTTAGTGTAGCTCATTTCGCCGCCCGATCCGGGCTCATTTACGAATCCCGGAACACTGCTACTTCCCACATTAAGGAGATTGGTGGTGTGTTTCAGGGTGTAGACCCTCCCCCCAACCGTATCCCAGGATACGACGACGGCGTCCGTGCCCGGCTCCGCAGTCCCAACATCCAAGGCGAAAAGGCTGCTGGGATCCGTCATGTCGGTTCCCGCCTCGTCCGCATTACTGCTGTTCCGCGAATCGAAAGAAGGCAGTATGCGCTACGTACTTTTTCAGTATTTCGGCATGTTCATTTACTTCGGTGACACGTCCTTGCAAGTACTTACCCGGCATCCGCAGATCGCGAAGCGATTTTTGAGCGGCTGCGATCATATTCTTGAGTCGTGTCCCTGATCGCCTAAGGACGCGACGCTTACTACTCTCGCTAAATTTTGTTCCATATCTATCTGGGAAAAGTTTTCTCTCCTCGAAAATAAACATACGACAAAAATTTTCAACTCGCTGCGCCCACTCAGGATCACTGTACCTCTTTAGCCCTATGTCTAATTTGTACCCCTCGATAAAATTGGTTGTCTCAATGGCAATCGAATCTTTATTCAGCGATCCAAATATAATGTGCTCAACTTCATTAAGAAATTTCTGAATATCAGCGATCTCTCTGGTGGCCTTTAGATATGAATTAGGAGAGACCTTCTGCCAGTCCTGCCCAGCAACTCTTACGCCGAACCTGCGCACATTCTCAAAGCGTGTCCCTTTTTTAATCCAGTCATCAAATTCTGGATGGATGGCATATGTTGCTACGGCGACAACTTGACCATCTTTGTTCAGCACCGGGCTTCCGCTATTTCCAGAAACGAAACCAGCATCGGTCTCAATAACGTCTGGCCCCACTCCAAGTATCTTCCCCTTGATTTCTGTTGCCACTTTTCCACCCTCGCTATTGCCGTAAACGGTAACGGGATCATTTATGGCTATCGAACCGCCAACGAGTGATAATGGGACGATTCGCGGATCAAGGTGCTCACTGGCCACATGGAAGCGGACTAAGTCCTGGTGTAATGAAAACTCGAACGAACGCAATTTCGGCTCGGTGCCGAATATGGAATAGAATTTGGCTTCGCGTGCGCCGAATATGATGTGTTGATTTGTTACGAGATAGACTTCATCTTGATCGCGCAGGAAGAAACCGGTCCCCGATGTTTTACCCGCATTCGTTTCGGTCTCGATTAATACAAGCGACTTGAGAACCTGAGACGAATCGATCGCTCCAGATGAATCCAGTTGTGCAATCAGAAGCACGACCCATACAACGCATCTTCTATGTAGATGAAGCTTCATGATAAAAGTTTGCTTTCTTGTTCCAACGAGCGGGAAAGCACTCTGATTCAATCAGAATCGCCATCGCGAAGTTTGTCAATCGCGGGTATTGGTAAGTGTACCGTAATCCTCCCGAGCACTCCGTGTGATCATTGCCCTGCGAGCTGTTGATTGAATTATGGAGTGACAAAGAGGATAAGTCTATAAGGGAATCCATGATCCTCCGCGGATGTACACCGAAACTACATTGGCCAGATCGAGCGTGGGGAGCAGAACATCACGATCGACAGCCTTGTCCGGTTGGTGAAGGCGCTGCGGTGCAAGCTGGAGGATCTGTCCACAAAGGCGGGTCTCTAACGAGAGGCAGCTAGAAGTCACCGTAGATTTCCGTAACACGGCCTCTACGAAAACCGTGCCGCGTGCGCGAAAGAAGGGGACGAGCGTTCCGCAATTTGCTGTTTACTTCAATTTTCTCTTGAATTGAGATCCTGTTGTCGAAGGGGGATAGGGACTTGATAAAGTGCTCAAGGTGGTCGTCAATCGCCTCCTTTGCGTCCTGCTTGGTCGGGTAGGATCTCTGGACCCGCTTGCCATTCGTAGTTCCAAAATCCACTTGCCAGGAATTGGTTCGTCTCCTGATCGTAACTCCCCTGTACTTACTAGCGTTCCTGGTCGGCATGGTGTTACCTTTGGTTGATAACTGTTGGAAGAATCTGTGACACAACCCGTTACATCTGGCATTTCTGAGCTAATCGTCGGCAGTGCGATTGTCATAAATTTGCTATTATACAAGTAAATAATCGAATATGGAGGGGTGGCAGAGTGGACGAATGCACCGGTCTTGAAAACCGGCGTGCCGCAAGGTACCGTGGGTTCGAATCCCACCCCCTCCGCCAACTTCATGCATCGGGTCGCCCATCCTCCCTGGGAGCCAGGACAACCAGTACGTTGAATTGCGCAGAGTTGACTCAGTCGCTCGCCCCGCCGCCGGGTGTCGGTAGCGAGACAATACATCGTGGTTTACGGGATGAATTGATGAGTGAATAGATGTCATCGTATTCGAAGTTGGCACGGGACTAGCGTTGGTTACAGCTGTCGCGGAGAGATTCGACTCGAGTTGCAGATTCAGGATTTCGCACTTGCAAGTCGGACCGCAGAAAGTATGGTTAATCTCAATATGCGGAATAAAAGCAGATCTGGGTTCCGTATTTGGGGCACCGGACCAACCGTTTTGGCAGTTTTCCTGTTGCTTCTGTGCCCTCACGCTACAGAGGGGGCTTCGATTGGTTGCTCGTCAGGGTTCCTGGACCCTGATTGCTCAAACTCGGAAGCGGAGCATGACCACCATAATGAATCGCACCAATGCGTGTTCGACCACGCCCATTCGCACCATTTTATGAACCATTCGAATCAGGAGATTTCCTGCAAACCCTATTACAGCAGGACCTTCGTGAATCTTTCGTTTTCGGATTTCACGGTGATTGCCGGTGTGCGCACTCGAAGTCTTCAATGCACATCTGTTTCCCTGGAATCTCCTCCTCTAGATTTTGACCCCTTAGTGGTCAATCTTCGGCTGTAGGATTCCCCTTCCTCGCGTGCGCCAGTCGTTCTTCGCGCCTTCCTTTTGTCTTTCGCATTCGAAGTTACCGCTTCGATCTGAATTCAATCCTTCGAGAAGTAAATGTACTTGAAATTTGAACTGATCTGTAGAGTTTCGATTTGCGTGCTGGTCGTGGGGCTCCTCGCCGGCTGCGCCTCGCAGCGCGGGGTCTCAATGGTACCTGAGCCTCGCCCTTTGGGAGCCGCGTATAGAACCATCGGGCCGGACTCCGTGGGCGAGATTGGATTCGTCGAGCCGGTTCCGGAACGTTTAGCCGGGCCGGTTGATCTGAATCAAGCGCTGTCTCTCTCGCTTCTGCACAATCCGGAGTTGGAAGCGTTTTCCCTGGATGTCAGGGCCTCTGAAGCTCGCCTGCTCCAGGCAAGCGTGTTTTCCAACCCTGAGCTCGAACTCGAGCTCGAAGAATACGATCGGGGAGGTTTGGGCTTTGACTCCGCGGAAACGAGTATTTCTCTGGGTCAGTTATTCGAGTTGGGTGGAAAGCGGCGGTTGCGTAAGCAGATGGCCGAAGCAGAAGGAAATCTAGCGGGGTGGGACTATGAACGTGTCCGCCTGGAAGTTTTTACCGAAACGGCACGCCGTTTCATCGCGGCGGAGGCGGCACAGCGCCGGCTTGAGCTTGCCGAATCGGCTGTCGCGTTGGGGGAGGAGATGTCGCGCGCAGTTGAAGCACGGGTGAAAGCAGGGAAAGAGCCGCCGCTCCAGGAAAAGAAGGCGGCCGGAGAGTTGGAACTGTCGCGCCTGGCTGTAGTCGAGGCGCAAAATGACGTCAAGACCGCGCAAAGCGGATTGGTCTCAATGTGGGGAGTATCACAGGTGAGTTTCCAGTTGTTGGAAGGTGATCTGGACAAAATCCATTCTTCCGTTCCGTCCCTGCAAGTCGTGCGATCACATGTGCAACAGAATCCGGAACTGGCACGCCTGGACGCTGAACGGAGACTCAGAGAAATTGCATTGGCGGCGGAAAAGGCGGCGCGAATTCCTGATCTTGAAGCGTTCGTGGGCTATCAGCAGTCTGAGGAGAATAACACGGATTCGATAAAATTCGGGATTGCCGTGCCGTTGCCTGTATTCGACCGGAACCAAGGGGGAATTGCCGCGGCCGGAAATGAATTGGCGCGGTCAGGTAGTGAGCGCAGATCGATCCACGCTTCGCTTGCAGTTGAAGCCGATGCCACGCACGCCCGGCTCCGTGCAGCATTATCAAAAGTTACCGCCTTGCGACGGAAAATTTTACCGACCATGAATGCTGCATTCAGTGCGGCCCAGGAGGGATACCGGCAGGGTAAATTCGGTTATATGGACGTCCTCGATGCCCAGCGAAGCCTGATTCATGCCGAGCAAAGCCTTCTGGACGCCCTTACCGAATATCACACTGCCGTTATCGAACTCGAAAGTGTAACCGCTACCGGAATCGAGAATTTAATCAACGCTTCTACGGAGGACTAATCATGGAGTTCAAGATACGAAATTTTGTCCCGCTATTACTCGCAGCGATGCTGATCCTGGGCGTTGAGATGTGGCCCGCCAGGATCCCTGCCGGCGATGCATTTGCGGAAGAACCCAATCGGAATGCGCGGGGCGATGGACATGATGATCACGAAGGGCACGATCATGATGCGCATACGGATGACGATCATGCCGAAGAAGAAGATGATCACGAAGGGTCTGATCATAGCGCGCACGCGGACGGCGAAGGTGCCGAAGATGAGGATCATGATGACCATGGCCATGGCGATCATGAGGGCGAGGGCTTGCGTCTCTCGGATAAGCAACTGAAACGGTTCGGAATTAAGGTCCGGCGCGCCGGTGCGGGCATTCTCCGGAGCGAGGTGAACCTCCCTGGCGAGGTCGTATTTAATGAGGACCACGTGGTCCACATGGTGCCCCGGGTGTCGGGGATCGTGCGGCAGGTTTCCGCATCGGTCGGAGAGAACCTTTCGAAAGGAGATCTGTTGGCGGTGATCGACAGCAGGGAGATTGCTGACGCCAAGGCAAAATTCCTCGCGGCGAAGGCACGAGCAGTCCTTGCGGAAACGAAATTTCAGAGGGAAACGGCTTTGCGCGAGCAGGAAATATCCTCGGAACAGGATTTCCTGGATGTCGAGCAGGCCCTGGCCGAAGCGAAAATTGAACTACGATCCGCTGAACACCAACTCCATGCTCTCGGATTGTCAGAGGATGCAGTTCGGAGAGTGGATGGCGAGAATGGCGAAGCCATGACTCGATATGAGGTTCGATCGCCCATCGACGGTATGGTTACGGAAAAGCACATTTCCCTCGGCGAATCGCTCAAGGACACCTCGAATATTTTCACCCTGGTGGATTTGAGCAGCATCTGGATCAACCTGGCCGTCCACACCAAGAATCTAACCACCGTTCGGAAAGGCGGAGCAGTGGAAATTCATGCGGAGTATGGCGGCGCGCAGGGGCGCGGAGAAGTTTTTATGGTAACTCCTTTCGTGGAGGAGTCGACACGGACCGCCACTGCGCGCGTTGTCATGGACAACTCGGATGGTCGTTGGATTCCAGGAACGTTCGTTACCGGATTGATCAGCTCCTCGGATCAGAATGCGGCCGTTGTCGTACCGAAAGACGCGGTACAGAGCATCGAGGGCGAGTCCGTCGTGTTTGTCGAGCACAACGGCAGCTTCGAATCGATCCCGGTAGAGACGGGGCGAACCGACCGCGAACATGTTGAAATCGTGGTGGGGCTTCAGCCCGGCATGCGCTACGTGGCCAAGGGCGCATTCGAGCTCAAGGCGACAATCGTCACCAGCACCTTTGACGCACATGCCGGTCATGGGCATTAGCGGGACACCTTTTTATGATAAACAAGATCACTGAATCCGCTCTTCGACTGCCGGGGCTTGTCCTGATCGCGATCATTGCCCTTTTGGTGGCCGGAATCTATCAGTACCAGCGCATGCCGGTGGATGCCTTCCCCGACATTTCGCCGATCATGGTGCCCATTTTCGCTGAGGGGCACGGAATGGCGCCGGAGGAAATCGAGAGGCTCATCACGTACCCGATCGAATCGGCCATGAACGGATTGCCCGGGGTCACGCAGATCAAGTCCACATCCGCGTTCGGCATGGCGGTAATTTACACCTACTTCAAGGATAGCGTTGACATCTATTTCGCCAGACAACTGGTATCCGAACGATTGTCGAGCGTGATCGGAGAATTGCCCCAGACGGACGAACCGCCGGGCCTGGGGCCGATCTCCACGGGCCTGGGGCAGATCTTCATGTACTATCTGACCGCCGATCCCGACAAAGTCGATACGGGTGGCAAGGACCTGGACACCTGGTTGCGAGAGCTCAATGACTGGGTCGTCAAATTCCAATTGCAGTCCGTTCCCGGTGTTACTGAGATCCTTTCCATGGGCGGTCACGTCCTGCAGTATCAGATCCGCGTCAATCCGAACGCGCTCCTGAAGTATGAGCTTACCCTTGAAGATCTTGTCGATGCGGTCAACGCGAACAACAGGAATGTCGGCGGACAGTTTCTGGTGCTCGGTTCCGAGGAGCACCTGGTTCGTGGCCTTGGGCTGGTGGAGTCACTCGAGGACATCCGGAGCATTGCGGTAAAGCAGGAGGACGGCCGACCGGTCTTGCTTTCCGCCATCGCCGAGGTCGAATACGGCAACGAGATACGCAGAGGCGTGGTCACGCGCAACGGGGAAACCGAGGTCGTCGCCGGCCTGGTACTCAAGCTCTTCGGCGAAAACACCTCCGAAGTCATTGAGCGGCTGTACGTAAAAGTTGAGGAGGCGAAGGAAGCTTTGCCCGAGGGGGTCGAACTTCATCCGTACTATGAGCAGGCGGAGTTAATCCGAAACGCAACCATGACCGTAAAGCGAGCGCTCTTGATCGGTGGGCTCCTGGTCATCGGAACGCTCGCCTTGTTTCTGGGCAATTTCCGAACTGCGTTCATTGTCGCTATGTCCCTGCCGATCTGCGCATTGGTGGCGATTTTGTGCATGGGAGCCCAGGGGATTTCGGCGAATCTGATGTCGCTCGGCGGAATCGCCATCGCCATCGGGATGTTGGGAGACGGAGCCATCGTCATGGTGGAAAATCTTTTCCGGCACTTGGGTGAGCGCGCCGGCCGGGACGAATCGAAGGCCAGGGTCATCACGGAAGCGGCCGGGGAGGTGAATCGTCCGATCGTTTTTTCGATCGCAATTATCATCATCGTATTTCTTCCGCTTTTCACTCTCGAAGGCATCGAAGGCAAGATGTTCGCGCCCATGGCGTTCACGATCGCATTTGCCCTTCTGGGGTCTCTCCTGGTGGCCATTGTGGTGGCTCCCGTGCTTTCGCTGTTGCTGCTGAAGCAGGAGTCTCACAAGGAACTCTGGCTGGTACACGCGCTAAAGGCCTTGTACAAGCCCATGCTTCGGCGAGCAATCAGGGCAAAGGTTCTGGTCGTGCTGGCTTCGGGGGCGATTTTCGCCGGCAGTTTGTTTGTCGTTCCTTTCCTGGGGTCCGAGTTCATTCCTACGCTCGAGGAGGGATCGATTCAAATCGGGGTGACGATGGCCCCATCCATTTCCCTCGAGAAAGGAACTGAACTCATCATGGAAATGGAGCGGGAGATCGTAAAACTCGGTCCAGTGCAGGAAGTCATTTCACGGATTGGACGACCGGAGGCCGGAAGTCACCCTCATCCGGTCAACGTCGCCGAGATGCATATCGAGTTAAACCCGATGAAGGAGTGGGGATCGTTACGGACCAAGACCGACCTGGTCGAGGCGCTGGACGAGAAGCTGAAGGACTTTCCCGGAATACAGGTCAATTTTTCCCAACCGATCCAGGCTCTATTCGGAGAACTGCTGTCGGGAATTCGCGCCGACCTGGCCATAAAACTCTATGGGGAAGACCTGGAAGTTCTACGGGAGAAGGCGGAAGAAATTCGGGGCGCCATCGTTGATGTCAGGGGCCTGGCAGATGTCTCAACCGAGCAAAGCTTCGGGCAACCCCAGATCCAGGTGATTGCCGATCGTGAGGCATGCGCAAGGTATGGCGTGTCCGTCAGCGAAATCATGGAGATGGTTGAGTTGGCTGTCGGCGGTGAAGTCATCGACAATATTTACCTCAATACGCGTCGTTTCGGGATTCATCTACGATTCCAGGAGCCGTTTCGTTCCCATCCTGACGCGGTTCGTAATGTCCTGGTTCACACGGGTAAAGGTGCGGTGATTCCTTTGTCCCAGGTCGCCGAAGTGCAGCAGGTCACCGGTCCGATCCAGATCAACCGTGAACAGAACCAGAGGCGATGGATCGTGCAGGGCAATGTGCGAGGGCGCGATATGGGAAGCGTGGCGGCCGACATTCAGCAGCTCATTGAAGACGAGGTCGACCTGCCGCCTGGATACACGATTGAATACGGAGGCCAGTTTGAAAACCAGCAGCGCGCGATGAGGCGTTTATCGATCATCGTACCCACCGTAATCGGTCTTGTGTTCGTCATGCTGTGGATGTCGTTCGGCGTAGCGCGGCACGCGCTGATTATCATCGTCAATGTTCCGTTGGCATTGATTGGCGGCATTCTGGGGCTTCTGGTTACCGGACAATACCTGTCCGTACCCGCATCGGTGGGGTTCATCGCGTTATTCGGAATTGCGGTTCAGAACGGAATGGTCCTGGTCACATATTTTAATGATTTGCGTGTCCGCGGAAGATCCGTGGCACAAGCGGTAGAGGAGGGCGCGTTGCTGCGCCTGCGACCAGTCTTGATGACTGCGATGACAACCGTGCTGGGACTCATGCCATTGCTGCTTGCGCGAGGCATAGGGTCCGACGTACAGCGCCCATTGGCAACCGTCGTTGTGTTCGGACTTACGACATCCACGTTTCTGACACTCGTGGTGATCCCCGCGGTTTATGCATGGGTAGAAGGTCGCCGCGAAGCCGTGGAAATGTAAAGTAAGAGGTCTTGAATGAATCGCATCGCAGTGGTTCAATTCAAAATGAAAAGTAGGAACGGAAAACGAAGCGACAACCTAGGAGGAATGAATGAAGAACGTCCGAATGATGTTGGCATTGCTGATGACGACCGCGGCCTTTGTTGGGGCTGGCTGTGGGAAAGCGGATTCGTCTTCGGAGGAGGCACCGGAAAATGCGGCAGAGCCAGTCTCCGAAGAAGTGGAAAAAGTCCAAAGCGAACAGGCTGGGTCTGATCATACCGATCACGAAGGCCACGACCACGACTAACCATTCCCATTCAGGTTCGGTAGGGCAGGGCTTGTCGTATAGCCCTGCCCTGCGGCTGGGAGGAGAAGAAAGGGGAGAAGCCCACCATGGCGGCCGGCTCGGGCATGGTGTGAATCGCAATATCCCGATGGATACAGTCTGGAGTTTGACGGCGCCGACGACTTTGCATTTCGTCGTCACGACGACGCTCTGCGCTTGAGGGCCGGATTGACGATGGAGGCGTGGGTGAAACCTTCGCGGACCGGTGCTGAGAGTACGATTTTTGCAAAGGCGTCCTCTCCGGTGCTTGCGCCCTACATCTTATCGATGTCCGCCGCACACCAGACCGTGTTACGGCTGCACAACAGCAGCGGCGCAACGTTCGTAAATCTCAACAGCAGCGCGACCTTCGGCACCGGTGTCTGGTCTCATGTCTCTGCTGCCTGCATTGCCTTCGTCGTGAAATTCGTCATTTCTGTTTTCGACAAAGCTCGCGAGTAGGCTCGCGACGAAGGGGGAAACTCTCATCCCTGAACACTGACCACTTGTTTCTGAGTACCACCCAGTCACCTCTGAAAACTCCGGCCCCGAACTCCGACAACCGGAAACGGCGAAATGGTCAGGGACGACTTGTTCCCTGGGCCCCTTCGGCAAACCATTTCGGTGGGGCGCGGAAGTCAGATGTAACCTTCTTACGCGGACGGGGTCGAACCTGGCCGAGTATGCGACCGGGGAGTAGGGCGGAGAGCGGAATCCCGGTGTTTGCCGCCGGGTTACAATGTAAATATAGAAGCCGACGGCGATCCGAGTCACGCTTTCAACAGCACATGGTTTCGGCGGTGGAAGTGAACCCAGTGACCGATAAGGTTATGGCTGCTACTGAGAACCAGCATGTTACGGCAGTCCTCGGTGAGCTTGGCTCATCGGAAGATTCCGAGGAGCAATCGGAATTCGAAAAAGGAGGGTCGTTACGTGGAGGCACTGGAGTTTGCAAACTCCGGATGATCTCCTGCTTCGTGCGGACGGAAAAGCGGGCCGTACGACTGTAGAGTAAATGCAACATGAGGGGTAAGAGGCAAGACCCGTAACCTTGGGCCAACGTCCGGCCAGGAACGGGAGCCGACCCAGGGAAAACGGCGGATGCCTTTAAAAGCTTTGCAGGCAGGTATTCGCTACGTCGGATCGATTTTCGATGAGCAACCGAAGCTCGACGCCGGCGAACGCCCACTCCCACACTTTGAACGGTCCCTCGGATTATCCGGGGGCGTTCATGTTTTTACTGAAAAAATATCGGCAGGATTGCCATTTCCGGAGGAATATCATCGCATTCGGAGGCCGAACTATGCCATGAGAAGGGAGCTTGGGATTCTTGACACCCGATGGAATTGATCTATTTTTGGGAAGATGCCTATGTTCGACAATCTGGTTACACATAGGGGGGGATGTCACTGTGGCAAGGTTCGGTTCGAAGTCGATGCGGAGCCCTCGATCGATGCCATACTTTGCAATTGCTCCATCTGTGCGTTAACCGCACATCTGCATCTCCATGTTCTCAAAAAGAATTTCCGGTTGTTGACGGATTGGGATCAAATTTCCACGTATTCCTTCAACACCGGCGTGGCCCAGCACTATTTCTGTAAATCGTGTGGAATTAAATCGTTTTACATTCCCCGGTCCAATCCGCATGGGTACAGCGTCAACGTTCGATGCCTACAGCCGGACACCATCGAAGGTCTGAGGGTTACCGAATTCGACGGCCAGAACTGGGAAGAGAACGTGCATAAAATCAATAAGCTGCCGGAAGAGGATGCCTGAACTTCCCGTTCGGTCAGGCCGTAGCATCCACGATTCGAATCTCATCCGGTAAATTCGGGACCATGCAGAGGAACTCGAACGGGACTTCGCCCGTGGCCTCGTACCAATGCGGGACGCTCTCCGGGATGTAGACAACATCCCCCGCTTGCACCATAAATATTTCGTCGCCGATGCCGATTCTTGCGCTGCCGCCCAGGACGTACTGTTCATGCTCGACCGTGTTGGTGTGCTTCGGCATTCCACCACCCGGCTCCATAATGAAACGGCGCAACGCAAAATGCGGGGCTTCTTCGGAACTGATCAACACTTGACGCGAAGTTCCTGAGCCGGCCCCTACGGCTTCACAATCTACCTGATCAGACTTTCTAACGAATGCGTTCATGCGGGTCGTCCCTCACTTCTCAATTACGATGCCGATGCGTGGATCGGCACGGCCTGCGTCATCACACCATCGTCCATGTCATAGGTTCCGACTCGCGTGGCCGGCCCGGTCATTGTTACCTGGAAATCGGCGTCGATTTTGATGCCTATGTTGCCTCCGGGGCAATGGACCATGATGTCCCCATCGCACGCACCCATTTTATATGCCACCGCAGCGGCCGCGCTGCTCGAGCTTCCGGACGCAAGGGTATAGCCGGCCCCGCGTTCCCAGATTTCGATGTGGATATTCCTGCGATCCTCGACCCTCAGCAGTTGAATGTTGGTTCGGTTGGGGAACAACTCGGTCATGTTTTCAATAACCGGTCCGATTTCGCAGATAAGTTTCCGGGTGTGTGCTTCCATCGGCAGAACCACGTGCGGATTGCCGATGGTGGCGGCATAGTATCGATAGCTCGTGCCGTCTACCGTCAATTCTTCGTCCAGGACGTCACGTTCCATCCCGGTCACCGGAATGATCGCGCTGTTGAAGCTGACGCGTCCCATTTCGACTTCGATAATTTCATTGTCCTGGTGAACGCGGCAGGTGACTTTTCCTCCGGCAGTCATCACCGTGAACGGATCGTGAGAAACAAGGCCCTCGTCCAACATGAAACGGGTGAATATGCGAAGACCGTTGCCGCTTTTCTCCGCTTCACTGCCGTCCGGATTCCAGATCTGCAGGCCGTAGTCAGCGACTTCGGTCCGCAGAGGACCATAGAGGATGCCATCGGATCCTAGCCCGAAATTTCGGTGACAAATCAGCTCGATCGCCTTCGGGGTGGGCAATGCGCCATTCCTGGGGTCGAGCACCAGGTAGTCATTGCCTAGTGCATGATATTTGTGGAATTTCATGACACCTGTATCTAATTCATGATGGGGATCAATTTCAAGCGAACATTTAATCCTGTCTCGGTCAATTCCGCTTCGATTGGATCGGGAACGGGTAATTTTCCCTCAAAGAGGGTAGATCTGGAGTATGGTCCTGGTGCATAACTTTCATCCTTTTTAACGGCTTTCCATGCCCACAAGAATCGGCGCGGATCGATGTTTGGTCAAGGAGGCCCAGAGCTGATCTATCGGGCCTGAATGGTATTCCATGGTCACTGGCGAATTCTTTGATAGGCACTTTATTCGGAGGACGAAAATTTTGTTATCGCATGATGATTCTTTTCTGGATCGATAGACCCGCCATGACCGATCTACGGCCAGCGATCCGTCACGTCGGTAACGGTTCGCCGACCGATTGCACCAACCAGGGGTTCGCTCGGTGCCTCAGCGCGACCGGTACAATTGCGCAGAGATCCTGGTTGCGGGCGACTATGGCGGGACTCTCGATCGAATCGAGGTGGATGTGATGCCCGTAGTCGGCTACGCTGGAACCGCGGTGCTGCGGCATACGCTGTGGATCCGTAGCCGATTGTAACCGGCTACGGAGGATCCCCTTGGCCCGCTTCTGGAGATGAACTTGCGCCGGATCCCTGGATGTGCCTGTCGGAATGATCTCGGTTGCGCGGGGCGGCTCGAGCGTGGAAGAATGGATTCCTGGTTCGACGCACTATCCTCGAATGCTACAGGCCCTCAATTTCTTCGGCCCCCATGGTTTGAGGGCCGTACTGTGGCACCAGGGCGAGACGGACAGCCAGTTTGGAACCAGCACGGCTGACTACGCGCAGCGTTTCGAGTCCATCATCGCCCAGTCGCGAATTGACGCCGGCTTTGATGTTCCCTGGGGCGTTGCCATTGTCTCGTATAACCCGACCGCTACCGAAGAAAATAAGGAGAAGGTGCGCGTCGCGCAGCAGCAGGTGATCGCCGCCCATCCGCTGGTATTCCTCGGTTCGCAGATCGACGCCTACCATTTGAACGGATGGCTGTCGGATACCATCCCTTTTAATGCCACGGGCCTTACCGACCACGGAAATCAATGGGTACAGCAGATTCAAACATTCCTGTTCCCCAAGCCACAAGCGGCGGTTGTCCTGACCGAGATTGCGAAGGTCATATCAAACGAATTGTAGCTGTCCTGGCAGGCTGAATCGAATGTTACTTACCAGGTCGGGTTTTCCGCCGGACGCCGGACAACAGCCGCCGGTTTGGGCGCCCTACACGAACTGGATCGTGGGTCCCCAAGATACCCTCAACATCCCGATCGACTCCCTCCCGGAAGAAGGCCGCTTCCGGCTCATGTTGCCGCACACCAACTACTAGAGCTTCAGGTTCTCGTGGATGCTTGCGACCGATGTTTCGATGTTGGAGCGGTGGCCGAAGGCGCTGAGACGGAAGTACCCTTCGCCGCTGGGGCCGAATCCTGCGCCCGGCGTACCCACGACGTGACACTCGGAGAGCAATTTGTCGAAAAAGGACCATGAATCGATTCCGCCCGGCGTTTTCATCCAGACATACGGCGCGTTCTCGCCGCCGTATGCCTCGATCCCGACCGACTGCACTCCCTCGCGAATAATGGCTGCATTCTCCATGTAGAAGTCCGCCAGTTCTTTCATTTCGCGCCGGCCCGCATCGCTCAGCGCGGCGAGGCCCCCCGCCTGGACGATATTGGAAGCGCCATTGAAAAAGGTGTTTTGCCGCCGCGTCCATAGCGATTTTATTTCACCCGCAACGGTCTCTTCCACCGTGACTTCATCCGGGACAATGGTCCATCCGAGGCGGACACCTGTGAAGCCTGCGGACTTCGAAAAGCTGCTGAACTCGATTGCGCAATTTCGTGCGCCGTCGATCTCGTAGATGCTGCGGGGAAGGCTGTCGTCCTGGATGTATATCGAGTAGGCGGAGTCGTACAGGATGACTGCCCGGTGTTTCAGCGCGTAGTCGATAAACCCCTTCAATTGCTCCCGCGTGGCGACCGCGCCGGTAGGGTTGTTCGGGCTGCAGATGTAAATCAAGTCGACTTTCGATCGGGGGAGATCCGGAAAGAATCCGTTTTCCGCCGTACACGGCATGTACACGAACCCTTCGTAACAACCGTCCACCGCCTCTCCGGAGCGACCCGCGATCACATTACTGTCGACATACACTGGATAGGCGGGATCCTGAACGGCGACAATATTTTCCGTACCGAAAATAGACTGAATGTTCGAGCTGTCGGGCTTGGCACCGTCGCTCACGAAAACATCGTCCGCCGACACGGCCGCGCCGCAAGCCTGGTAGTGGGCGGAAATCGCCTGGCGCAAATCGGGATTCCCTTCAGAGTCGCCGTACCCGGAATACCCCTCCCGTGTGCCGAGCGCGGTGACTGCGTCGTGAAGACCTTTTATGACGGTTTCGGTCAGCGGTTCGGTCGTATCGCCGATTCCGAGTCGCATAATCTCGACATCCGGATTCTTCTCTTGAAAGAGTTTCGTGCGTTTTGCGATTTCCGGGAAGAGATATCCCGCGGCCAGTTTGCGATAGGAGGTATTGATTCGAGCCATGTTCTACTATCCCCAAATTCGCCGCTGATTGCGACCACTTTTCTGCCACGGCATGCAATGCGCTGTCGGTAGCGCGGAATTCATTCCGCGTCCAGGAGCTGCGGACTTCACCCTAACGATGCAAAAAAAATGACGGTGTGCAAGTATCCTACGCATGAATATCAGTTTGAAATCGTAGTCTTGGATTGAAATTGAACTTCACGGACGGGAACCTTGGATCGATGGACCTGACTGTGTCCAAGCCACTTCGCTTTTCGTGAACTTTGCGAGGTTTCTTTAGGGTCTGCAGTGAGAGCCTACGGATGGCAGGGCCGACCCGAAGATGCCGGGGTTGTGATTGATCTGAGCATGAATCTCAGGCTTTACTTCCCTGAATTCCGATGGAGAAGGCAGAATAATTGATGGCAGAGTGATTTCCTCTTGGCTCCGTGGACTCCGTGCGCCCCGAGGTGGATTTCGTTTGGTTGCGGCTTTGATGGTTTGGGTATTGCGCGGTTCCTTTTCTAGGTTGGGATTCTGCCGCTCTGGGGGCCGTTTTGTGGCTCTGTCGAAGTTGTGCGTCGCCAATCAGAAGTCTTGGCGACTTTCGCTACATGGGAATTCAATCGATTTGAAATCGAAAAGCAGAATTCCGGGAATCTTCTTCGTTTTCTAGTGTCAAAGACATTTCCGGCCGCGGGAATTCATGATATTCTCCTGACATGAAGTCGATCATCCTCAAGCTCAGGTGCTGGATTGCGGCCGCCCTGCTGTGTTGCGCGCCATCGGCCCCCGCGTTCCTGTTGTACGAAGGGGACGGATCGGACGAGCCCGGATTCGTTCCACCCGAAATAGGCAAAGCGCCTCCGCCTCCGCCGGCACAAGTCTCCTCCGCGGAGACCTACGTTCCGTATCCGCCGCCGCCGGTGGTTCCACAGGCGCGCTCCGAGAAAAAAAAGCCGCCAAAGCCGCCGGTCCTGTACACCAAATTGACGTCTCCGCACGGCCAGCTCGACTGGAATACGCGGCCCAACGACTTGAACAATCTCCTGAAGTCGATGAAGGGAATGATCGATGTCAATTTCAGTATGGACGTCAAGCCTCTCAGCGCCGTCGACGTGAACTCGGAAAAGAATCCGATTCTGTACCGATCCGGGCATTTCCATTTCAGCTGGTCACCGGGAGAGCGAAAACGAGTTCGGTCACTCCTTCTTAACGGAGGGATGATTGTCATGAACGCGGGCCTCGGCTCGAAGCCGTTCTATGACTCCGCGCGTGCCGAGTTGCGGGAAATTTTTCCAGAGGCGCCCATCAAGCGATTAGGGCCGGACCACCCATTGTTTCAAGCATACTACGATGTTTCAACCGTGGAGTATTGTTCCGGCGTTCGCGAAACCGGGTACCTTGAGTCGGAGCCGTGGATCGAGGGTGTTGAATTGAACTGCCGTCTTATCGCCGTGCTGTCCCGATGGGACATGGCGGTGGGATGGGAAGGGGACGCCCAGAGGACCTACCGGGCCTACAAGCCGGATTCCGCAATGAAACTGGGCGTCAATATGATGGCGTATGCCGCTGCCCAGAGAGCCTGGGTGCAGAGTATCGCAAAATCCATGGAATATACCGACACCGACGAGCGTCGTGGCGGGAAGGTTCAGATTGCCCAGATCATGTATGGCGGCGAATGGAAAACCCGGCACGCCGCTCTTTCGATGTTGCTGCACCGGTTTCATCAGAAAACCGAGGTGCCGGTTCGTTTCGAGAAGACGGAAATTCGCCTGTCGGATCCGGCGTTGTCTGACATTCCATTGATCTATATGACCGGTCACGAGGATTTCAAATTGGACGCGAAAGAAACCCAGAGCCTTCGGGGGTATCTTGAACGTGGCGGGTTGCTGGTGGCGGAGGCGTGCTGTGGCCGGCAGGGATTCGGCGTGGCCTTTAAGCGTGAGATCCGGAAGGTGCTTCCGCGGGATACACTGCGAAAAATACCGGCCGGGGACATGATGTTTGCTTTTCCCAACCTGCTTCAAAAAGTGGAGGTTACGCCGGCGCTCGCCGCCGCGAATAGTGGAGGAAGCACGATTGAACCGGAGTTGCAGGGAATTCAGAAGCAAGGCAATTACGTGGTCCTGTTCAGCCCCTATGGACTGTCCGGCGGGTGGGAAATGTCACAGTGCCCCTATTCCTTTGGCTATCAGAATGCCGATGCTCTTCGCGTTGGTGAAAACATTCTCATGCACGCCCTGACGCATTGAATCGCGTGGTCTACAAACTCAGTTGTTTCTTCCTGATCGGTGTCGCATACGCATCCGGGGCCGATGTGCCTATCGAGTCCAGGGTACGAAAACTTTGGAACTATGCGCGTGCCGGGTCGACGAATCACATCGAGATTCTTGCCGCTTGCGCACACTTCGAGAGGGACCCGTCCGCCGCATCTTTTTTTCCGGTGAGCCGCGGAATCGCTGCATGGGCCGAAACGTCGGAAGGACGGCTTAAAAGGGCACGCAAATTATGGGGGCGCTTGAGCACGAGCGGCTCCAGCGCGATGGCGAATTCCGCAAATGAAATGTCCCGTCGATGGCAGACTCGCCTGGACCGCGAGAATATCAAGGCGGCATTGCAGCGGTATTACCTCCGGGAGATCGAGTATCCGCGACGGCTGAAGAAGCTTCAGGATACGGAGGGTGACTTCGCAATAGAGCTGCTCGATCGCTGGCAGCGGCCCTGGGTGTATCGGGCTCAGACACCCGAACACCTTCCGGGTGCGCGACAACAGACCTACCTCCTGGAAAGTGAACGGATGGGGGACAAGTCGGATCTTGGTGCCGCGCTGGGTCCTCGTTATGGGGGAGATTTCCAGCTTCGGGTAAAACAGCTCCGGACCTTGGAGGCGGGGAATAAGGAGGTTACCCTGTACGATGAAGCGCTTGACCTCGATGTGGTGCTGACGCAGAGGTTCGGAAGCGGTCAGTTGGAATTAACCTACGTCGGGACCACCATTGTCATCGTTTCGTCGGGCGACCACTGGATCGTAGTGTCGGAATAATCCTGTATGGAGAAAGGCCGCCGGGCCGGCGAAGGTAATAGATGTCACGCGGAATCACAGACCTACTCACCGATCGGCAGCTCCAGCTTCTGGACCGTCTGGTCCTGCAGTCCCGCTACGTGGTCGAGGGCAGCCTCGCCGGCCGCCACCGCAGCCCGCTGAAAGGCGCGAGCTCCGAGTTTTCGGAGCACCGGTCGTACATCCAGGGCGACGATCCTCGTAACATCGATTGGAAAGTCCTGGGCCGCACGGACCGGTATTATGTGCGTCGCTTCGAAGATGAAACGATTCTGCGTGTTTACTTTGTCGTCGATCGCAGCGCATCAATGGGGTACGGATCCGGGCCGCTGACGAAGTATGAATACGCGTGTCGGCTCGCCGCGGCCCTGGCCTACGTTACCGTGAAAGACCGGGACGCGGTCGGGCTGTATTTGTACTCCAGCGAGACGAATGCCGTGCTTCCCGCAAAGAATTCTATGTCCCACCTCAATTCGTTTGTTCGTACCCTTGTGCAGCAGCAGCCCGGCTCAAAAACTGAAACCGCTCCGACCTTGCACCAGATTGCCCGCAGCGTTCGGCGGCGGGCCCTGATCGTCATTCTCTCTGACCTTTTCGACGATGAAGATGACCTGGTGAGGGCGCTGGCGCATTTCCGAAAACAACGGCACGACGTCATGGTTCTGCATACCCTCGATCCTCGCGAACTGGATCTTGGATTTCCCAAGGGCGGCCGGTTTCAGGATCCTGAAACCGGGGAGGAAATGGTCACCGATCCCCGCGCGATTGCCGATGCGTACCGCGAGGTCTTCGGGGAATTTCTCGAACAGCAACGGAGGCGCTGCCGCGAACTCAACATTGACTACCGGTTGGTTCAGACTTCCGACGAACCTGAGAAATTCGTCCGGGCCTACCTGGAGGAGAGGAGGAGGTATGCCTGACGGTAGTCACCAATCTCGCGCATGCTGACTTTTCTCCACGGCATCTTTCTCTGGGGTACGCTCGCGGTTGCCATTCCTCTGCTGCTTCACCTGTTGAGTCCGCGGCGCGCGGTGCCGGTTCCTTTCGGCACCCTTCGTTTTCTGAAGGCGGCGCAAAAACGATCCTCGGCAAGAATTCGGCTCGAGCATTTTCTGCTTTGGCTCATCCGTAGCCTGCTGATTCTGCTGTTGGTCCTGGCGTTCGCATTGCCCGTGCTTCGAACCGCGGGCTTCGGGGGATGGCTGGGACGTGCCCGCCGCGATGTCGCGATCGTGCTCGACGTATCATTCAGCATGGGGTACGCCACGCCGCGCGGCAAAGTCTGGGAGCGTGCGCTCGATGCCGCGATCGCGATTGTCCAGGGGCTGCACGACGGGGACCGGGCCTGTGTTTTTCTTGCGGATGAAGAGACCAGACCCCTCATCGAATTGCCGACCGGGGATCTCGACCTGGCGATGTCGCTTCTCCGCGAGCAGCAGCCCGGCCATGCATCATCCGACCTTCGCGGCGCGATTCTGGCGGCCTGCGACGCGCTGGAGGTGGATCCCGAACGCGAGAAAGAGCTGTTTCTCATCACGGACGGGCAAGAGGTTCCCTGGCGGAAATTGGGTGCGGCGGACCCCGCACGGGAGATGGATCCGGATCTGAAACCATTTTTCGAGAAGGTCGCTTTCTTCGTCGTTTCAGTAGGATCCCCGCGCCCGGTCAATACCTATGTTGAGGGCTTGCGTGTTGATCCCGACCTCTTGATTGGCGGGAAGCCCGGGCGGCTTGTGGTCACCGTTGCCGGTTCAGGGGAGGACCGCAATCTTCCGGTTACGCTTTCGGTAAATGGTGAGGCGGCAGGCCGGCGCGATGTCTTGATCCCTTCCGGCGAGTATTCGGATGCAGAGATCCTTTTGCCCTCCTTGCCGCCAGGTACCCATGAAGCTTTTGTAGAAATTCCCCCGGACGGACTCGCGGCGGATGACCGGTTTCATTTCCTTCTCCATGTTTTCGATCAGGTGCCCGTGCTTTGTGTCGGTGAACCTTCATCAGTTTATTTTGTTCGTCACGCGCTGGACCCGGTAGGCGGTGAATCAAGAATCGACGTAACCTCCCTGGCTCCGGGACGCCTCGGTGAAGAGACTTTGCATCGATTCGTGCTGGTGGTTTTGTGCGACGCGCTTCCCCTGGATGGTCAGCACATACTCGCACTCGAAGATTACGTTCGGTCCGGAGGAACGCTTGTGGTATTCCCCGGCGATCGGGCCGGTGTTTCCGACTATCAATCTTTCAATACCTTGCCTGCCCATCCGACCCGCATCGACAACGTTCCCGAGGACGAGGCCTATTCCCCGTTGTTTGCGTCAGAGTCGGGTGACGATCTTTCCCTGGCGCAAAATAGTGTTTCCGGGATCACGCTCTCACGTCGTCTCTTCTTCAAAGTTCCTATTGAAAACGCGCGTGTCCTGCTGAGGACGAGAGAAGGTCACCCCTTCCTGCTCGCGCGCAACGACGGGGACGGCCTGGTTTTGTTTTTTGCGGTGGCTGCCGACAGGAGCTGGAGCGATTTTCCGTTGTCACCACAGTTCCTTCCGGTTTTGCATCGTGCGGTACGGCGGGGAAGTGGCGTGTCCCGAAGTCTGCTCGTCGCGGAGGCCGCGAGGGAACTCGCCCTCCCACCCGGAACCCGGCCGCTGACCGATGGAGCCGCGATCATGGGGCCAGGTGGTGAGCCGGTCGAAGTGCGTTCCCTCCGGGAAGGGAGGGGGGAGATCATCTACTTACAGGATGCAACTACGCCGGGCGTATACCGGGTTGGCGCGGAGGGCTCGCCACTCCTGGCGGTTCACCTGCCGCCGGGGGAATCGGACCTGACGCCGATTCCGAATACCGTGATGGCGCGGCTAATTGGAGGTGATCGCGATCGCGTCGTGACGTCGGTCGCTGAAATGTTGCAGGCCGTCGAAGCGTATCGAATCGGCCGGCCACTTGCGGAGCTGTTTCTCTGGATTGCCCTTGTTCTCGCCGTCCTCGAGACGCTGCTCGCAAATCGCATGAGCAGGACTTCCAAAACTTTGCAGGATACAATCATCGTCGATGCGTCGGGCAGGGTGAGCGAAAGTGGGAAAGCGTAAGTGATATGACTGCTGATATCCAATATGGGCATCATGCCGCGAGCTGGCTGATCGGATTTTCCGTGATTCTGGCGGCGATCGTAATCGGATTCGCCTACTATCGTTTTTTGCCGGGGCGGTGGCGCAATTACGTGCCCGGTTTCCTGAAGTTCGGTTTTCTTCTTTTGCTCACTTGGTGCCTTCTCATGCCCTATTTGCGGAGCGTGACCGTGGATCGATGGAAGCCGCGATTTCTCATCGCTGTGGACCGGTCCGCCAGCATGAGGATGTCGCCGGAGGAGGGAACGGCCGATCGATGGGACGTGGTTAAAACGCTTCTTGCGGAGCCGTGGACAAGAACTCTCGAAGCGCGGTGCGACGTCGATGTTTTCGATTTCTCCTCTGAACTGGGGCGGAAACGTCCGCTTTCGGAGGTTGTGGATTCGGAGCCCGATCACCCTGCCACGCATTTACGTCAAAGCTTGGATACACTGCGGGAGCGTTACATCGGTCAACCGGTGCTGGGCATGTTGGTGTTATCCGACGGACTTGATACGCGGGAAGCGAATCAGGATTGGGCGGAGGCTCAGGATTCGATCCCGATTTATACGGTCCGGCTTGATGACGAGGAGGCGTGGAAGGCTGACCCCGATGCGCGAGTGGACATGGTGGATACCTCGCACCGGGTAACGGTGGACTGGGATTCCAGCCTGACCGCCGTGGTGTCCGGGCAGGGACTCCAGGGCGATGCGCTTCGCGTTCAGTTATGGAAAGATGAGGTGCTGCAGCAGGAGATTCCGACGAGATTGCCGGCGGACAACGCGTCGCGCTCGGTGGAATTTCGGGTCCCGCATCCCGAGGTTGGCGCGTTTACCTACACGGTTCGAATTCCGGTACTGCCCAATGAAGCGTTTACGAACGACAATCAATTTTCGGTTTCCGTGGACGTTGTCGATGCGAAGAATCGTTTGCTGTACCTCGAAGGATACCCGCGCTGGGAATCGAAATATTTAACCCGTGTGCTCCGGTCCTCCCGGGATCTCGAACCGTTGTGTTTTCTGCAAGGGCCCGGCGGCAGACTGCTCACGATAGGAGAGCGGGAGTCCCTCGATCCTGATCTGGCAATGCAGGATCTCAAGCGATACCGGATCGTTATTCTGGGTGACCTGGAAGCCGACGTTCTGGGGCCGGAAAGGAGCGATGCTTTGGTTGAATTTGTCGACAAGGGGGGAAGCCTGGTTTTGCTCGGTGGGGCCTCGGGGTGGGGTCGCGACGGCTTTGAGTCCACGTCGCTCTCGAAGCTCCTGCCGTTGCGGGCTGACGGCGGATTATCGCTGGAGGAGGGAAGGTTCCAGGTGCGTTTTACCCGAGAGGGGCTGGGACACGCTGCGTTTCAGGATGAAAACCAATCGTGGGAAACTGTTCCGCCTATTCTGTCGGTATTTACGGGCGGGTCGGCGGGACCCGGTACACGAATCCTGGTAGAGACAAAAGCAGATTCGGGAGTGGGGCCGCTGGTCGGGGAAATGCGGTACGGACAGGGGGTTGTACTGGCAGTTATGACGGATTCACTCTGGCGCTGGCAGCTCGACCCGTCGACGCTTGGCGCGTACCAGTCGTTCTGGAAACAGATCCTCTACTGGCTCACGCCGGACGAGGAGGCGCTGGATGCTTTTGAACTGGATCTATTCGCAGATTCGGGACGTATTTATCTTGGTGACACGCTGGAATTGAATGCGCGAATTGGTGTCGCACAGGGAGATCGGATACCGGATGTAGAGGTTGTTTGTGAAATCGTGGGGCCGGAAGGCAGGACGCTTCAGTTCGACATGGCTCCGCAACCGGTGACGACGACCGGCGGCGAGACATTGCCCGGCTATGGTATGCCATTCGAGGCCCGGACACCTGGTCTGTACAAGGCGCGGGCAAAAGCGGACCACGAAGGGGAAGAAATTGTATCGGCGCCTTATTCCTTCTACGTCAAGCCGTTTACACCGGAAACACTGCCACGACCGGCCGACAACGAGCTGTTGAAAACTCTTGCCGAATCGAACGCAGGACGATTCATGGAGCCGGAAGAAGTCGGCGATGTTCTCTTGGCATTGGAAGTCAAAGCGCAGGACCGGGAAGAGGTTACGTTCGCTTCCTTGTGGAATACATTTCCAGTGCTGTTGACCCTGATCGCCTTGCTTACAGGAGAGTGGGTGCTGCGGAAAATTCAGAACCTGGCGTGATGAGGAGAAACTTCTTTCACTTGCCGGCAAAATCTTTGAAAAGACTAGGTTGCTTTATTATGCTGTTTTTCGAATGTAGACTCATGAGATTGTTATACTGCGTACCCCTTGTTTTATTTCGACGATAACCACTCTCACCGCCAGAGTCCCACCGCAAATCAATTACCAGGGCCGGCTGTTGGACGCGCAGGGCCATCCCTTCAGTGGTCCCGCGTTGCTGCAGTTCTATCTCTATCCTCCCGGCCCCGGTTCTACCCCCGTGTACTCCCAGGGCCGTCTCGTGACCGTCGTGGATGGATTGTACAATCTGGCCTTGGGGTCTTGGTCAGCCTGGCATCGTGGATGCGTTGACGAACGACACGGTCTTCCTCCTGGAGATCGTCGTAAACGGTGCCGCGGAAGATGTGCAGTTCATGGTGATTCGTGTGCTCGGGTGCGGCGGAACGGCCACGGAGCAGCGCCTGGTGGGTGCGATCGAGTACGCGAATGCCAATGGGGCGCAGCTTATCCAGGCCGTAGTTTTCATTTCACATGCGTGGGGAATACCCTGCAGGAATCAGCCGGGATGCGCGCCGAATCTTTGCGCTGCCATCGACAATTCAGGAATTCTGATTGTTAGCGTGGCAGGCAATGAAGGAATAGATATCTATTCGACCTTCCGTTATCCTCCCTCGTGCCCATCGTCGAACCAGGTTGTCGTTACCGCCAGTGACATGAATGACACCGTGGTCGGTTCCTCCGGCTCGCTAACCGTGGATATCGCGGCGCCGGGCGTCGACATCTGGAGCACGACGCAAGCGGAGGGGAAACCATTCTGGAGCGGGGACCCGTCTGGATACATGCAGGTGACAGGATCCAGTTATGCGCCCCCCGAGGTGACCGCCCTTGCTGTCGGGCTTCTGCAACTCGATCCGGATTTGGGGGTTGCCACGCTCCGCCAACGGGGATTGAGCAATACTCGAAACGGGATTCTTTCCGCGTTTTACGAGGAGGGAGATTTTGCTAGGGTTCGGAATTCATGAACGATCCTAATCTACACCTGTTCGTCGACGACCACGAAGTCCAGCACTACAAAAATCTTCTCCGGGTATTGAACAAGCCCAGAAAATACCCGATCCCCGTGGTGGGGGTCGACAAACCGTGGGAGGGATGTCGAACCCAGGCGTGGGGCAGCGTCATCCAGGAACCGGATGGACTGCTTCGCATGTGGTATTTCTCGTTCCCGTCCCGGGCCCCCGATCAATTGGATTGGACCGGTTTGCAGGATTTGCCAACACCCGGGCAGATCCCGGACTCCTCCTTACCAAGCCGATGAGCATCGAGCACGGAATGATCGAGGTGAACGTCAAATCCCACTTCAGTTCGTACAACGATTCTCTCCGTGTCGCAATTCGTGATACCATGGGAGACGATATTGCCGGATATACGCTTGAAGACAGCATCGTAGACTACAGTGCCGAAGGCATTCGCAAACC
>Ga0310121_10000130_pt1 | contig 75719 bp, 64 predicted proteins | sample CB27_Tmax_986_MG_FD_203504 | JGI IMG/M metagenome (GOLD analysis project Ga0310121, IMG submission 203504) | Marine microbial communities from Western Arctic Ocean, Canada - CB27_Tmax_986 | ecosystem: Environmental > Aquatic > Marine > Oceanic | place: Canada: Western Arctic Ocean | collected... | reverse complement strand
ATTCGGTCGACAGTGTTTTTTACGCACCTCTCGATTTCTCACGGTTCGTGACACGGGCGCTGGATCGGGTTGTTCCTGAAATGGTTATATTTATAGATACGGAAATCTGGCCAAATTGGTTGCTCGCCTGCCGTCGTCGTGGAGTTCGAACGGTTATTGTCAACGCCAGAATTTCAGACCGGTCTTATCGGCGTTATCGACTTGTTCAACCGTTCATGAAACGCGCTTTGGCTAATCTTGATTTCGTTTGTGCGCAAACCCAGAGATGGGGTCAGCGTTTTGTGGAACTCGGACTCCCGCCGGCGAACATGTCCGTCACAGGGAGTCTCAAGTTTGATGCTCTGGGTCCGGCCTCAACCGGGGTGGCTTTGGATGCCGTCGATCCAGTGCTTCGACTTTTTGGATTTGTTGAGAACCGGCAGGTTCTGATGGCTGCCAGCACATTGAAAGGAGAGGAGCAGCCTATCTTTAAGGCCTTCCAGGGTATTCAGGAGGCTAGCGATGATGCCATTCTCATTGTGGCGCCCCGGCATCCAGAACGTGCCAAAGACATATTTCGACTGGCTGAGAAAATGGGTTTTGAGGTGATGTTACGTAGTGCACTAACAGTCCAGGAATTCAGCCCTCCTGAGGTAGTCGTCATCGATTCAATTGGCGAGCTACCGTGGCTATTTCAACTTGCAACTGTGGTCTTTGTCGGCGGCAGTTTGGTGCCGGCCGGTGGACACAATATCTTGGAACCCGCGGTGTTTGGAAAACCTATTGTCTTCGGCCCATACATGGAGAATTTTTTGGAAATTGCTGACTTGTTCGTAAGGCGATCGGCAGCAATCCAAGTGTCGTCGGCCACTGTTCTCCAAGATGAGTTGGTTGGCTTAATGGCGGATCCAGTGCGCCGTGCGTGTGTTGGTGACGCCGCCAGAGCACTCTTGGAGGAGGAGAAAGGAGCTCAAGTTAAGACATTAGCTGCGATCACCGAGCTTCTTCCGTTTGACAGATCAAGTGTCGGCCACCACGGCGAGAAGATTAGAACTGTTCCGTAGGTGATAGTGTGTTTAGCCGTTTATATGGTTTTCTGGCTTCTGGTCGTCGAAAATGGTACGCGGCGCGACCGGAGTGTCAGCGTCGGTTGCGCCAGCCGGTTATCAGCATCGGAGCATTAGCGGTTGGGGGGAGTGGGAAGACACCTGTTGCAGCTGAGGTGGCGAGCTTACTTGTGTCCATGGGAGAAAGTCCGGCTATCCTGAGCCGCGGCTATCGTCGAGTTGATCCACTGGAAGGAGTGGTCGTCGTCAGTAACCGTGGGGAAGTTCAAGCTAGTCTCCAACAGGCTGGCGACGAGCCGTTCATGCTTGCACGTCGTCTTCGCGCTGTCTCCGTTCTGGTTGCAGAAGATCGATATCTTGCGGGACGACTGGCGGAGACACAACTCGGTACTACCGTTCACGTACTTGACGACGGATTTCAGCATCTGTCACTGCATCGAGACGTTGATGTCTTAGTTGTCGGAGAAGCTGACGCGTCCGATTCTCGAACCCTTCCTGGTGGTCGGTTACGTGAATCTCCCGAGACTGCTTCGCTCGCTGATGCGTTGGTGGTTGAGGCGCGGAATGCCGAATTTGCCGACGAGCTGGCTAGCCGTTTTGGCGTTCAGCAGGTGTTTTACTTCTCAAGAGAGTTAGGAGTACCTCGTGACGCCTCTGTTCAGCATCAGGTCGAAATTCCTCCGGGGACGCGTGTGCTTGCGGTTGCTGGGATAGCAAGGCCACGGTCGTTTGTCGAACACCTTCGGATAGCTGGATACGATGTCGTCGATTTGATCCAAGTTCGAGATCATTATCAATATCTACAGAAAGATATTTCTAACATAGTGGCTCGTGCCAAGAATTTGGATGTTAACTACGTGATCACCACTGAAAAAGATATGGTGAGGTTGCGCGAACACAGGCCACTCGATTTTTCTGTGCTCTGGGTTCCCTTGAAGGTCAATCTTCAACCGGCCGTTGAATTCCACGCGTGGCTTCAAGATCGATTAAACGTCGCGCGAGCGATTACACTGGGTAACTGACTATGCTGCGTCACCTGATCCAGTACTGGGCAGTGAAGACTTTTTCCCTATTGGTGTACCTACTGCCTCGGCGGAGCAGTCGCGCGCTGGGTGCCGGACTAGGACATTTGTTCTACCTGTTTCAGGCTCGTCGACGTCAACTCGCGATTGAAAATCTAAAAGCCGCTTTTCCGGGGCGCCCCGAGGGCGAGTATAAGACCATACTGTGGACTACATTTGGTCATCTAGGTTGTCAGGTGGTTGAACTGTTTAATTTTGATGCGATGAGTAGTGCTGAAAAAATGGACTTGATCGAGATCCAAGGGCAGGAGCATGTCGAGGAGGCACTAGCTAAAGGCAAGGGTGTCATGTATTTCACTGGACATTTTGGTTACTGGGAATTGCTTGTGATGCATCATTCACTTCGGTTTGCGACGCTGGTTGTCGTGGCTCGCACGTTGGACAATCCAATCCTTGACCGGGAACTCGAACGAATTCGCACTCACGTTGGAACACACGTCTTGCCACGTCAAGGCGCGATTCGAGGTCTACTGAGAGCTCTCATAGGTGGCGGGTCGGTAGGGGTCATGATTGACCAACATATCCAAGACCGAAGTGCGGTTGTGGTCGATTTTCTGAACCGACCTGCCGCGACGACCTCAGCTATAGCAACCTTGGCACTTCGTACAGGAGTTCCCGTAATTCCGGCCTTCGGCTTACCGCTTCCAGGCGGACGTTATCGTATGGTCTACGAGGCACCGGTTACACCGCCGGCGGATGATGACCCAGACCCCGCTCGAACTTACACTCAGCGTTGTACCTCTGTGCTTGAAAAATACGTTCAGCTGTACCCTGAACTGTGGCTCTGGATGCACCGACGGTGGCGGGTTGTGGATTCAGGCGTTGAAACAGTCCCCACCGAAGCTGGTCATAGCGAATCCGTGGCCACGGAGGATTTAAATTAATGGCACTTGGAGGCACTCATCGCTCTTTAGACGGTTCTGAATTGGAGTCTCGTCTGTTAGGACTTATTGACGAGTTTCCTTCGAGGAGACTTTTAGTTGTTGGCGACCTCGTAGCGGATGAGTTTATTTCTGGTCGCCTGTCGCGTGTGTCACGAGAGGCACCTGTGCTAATTCTTGAATACGACAGAACAACGATCCTGCCTGGAGGTGCTGGAAATGCTGCTTCGAATGTAGCGACCATGGGGGCCACTGCAGAACTCGTCGGTGTCCTCGGGCGTGATGATGTTGACAGCCGTGTTCTTAAAGCGTTCCCGAAGGGCGTCAAGAGACGGGGTGTCGTGCGGGTCAAGAACTACCGGACTCCCGTGAAAACTAGAATCCTTGCCGGTGGACTTCACTCGGCCCGACAACAAATCGTTCGGATTGATCGCGAAGGTTCAGTTCCGAATGAAGTTGAAATTCGTTCAATGGTCGAGCGATCCGCTTTGGGTGCCTGTCCAGAATGTGATGCGGTACTAGTCTCTGACTACGGTTCAGGACTTATCACTCCTTCGCTCGTAACATCCGTTAGGCGGAGTCTTGCTAAGCGAGGCCGTCGCCGACGTGTCCCGATTCTCGTCGATTCTCGACATCAGTTGCTTCGCTATCGTGGTTTAACAGCGTGCACCCCCAACGAGTCCGAAGCTGAAAATATGCTGGGTCGCCAGATTGGTGATGATTCCAGAAGACTGGAGCGTGCAGGGCGCGAGATTCTCAAGCGCACGCGTTCAGAAGGAGTGGTGTTGACTCGCGGTAGTCGCGGCATGTCGGTGTTTGTACCTGGACAGCGAACGTCGCATCTCCCGATCTATGGCACGGACGAGATTGCGGATGTTACGGGTGCTGGCGATACTGTGATCGCTGTGATTTCACTTGCGTTGGCATCTGGGGCCTCTTTGCATGAGGCAGCTCGGCTTGCGACCTACGCTGGTGGTTTGGTGGTGATGAAGCGGGGTACGGCCACGGTGTCTGGCGATGAACTTAGACGAGCGGTTGTAGCCGCTGAGTCTGAATGAGGTGTTGCGTGGGGCGAGTCGTATCAGAGGAAGAATTACTGGCTATGGTCGCTGCGGACCGGGGGGCAGGTCATCGTATTTCACTAGCCAACGGTTGTTTTGATCTTTTGCATGTAGGTCACATTCGATATCTTGCTGGGGCCGCAGAACAAGCTGACAGACTTGTGGTTGCCGTCAACAGTGACAAAATGGTTAGGGCCCTGAAAGGGACTGGTCGACCAATTTTGCCTTCGAGTGAGCGAGCTGAGATCGTCGCGGCGATGGGTGTCGTGGATTATGTTGTGGTGTTTTCGACACCCACTGTGGAGGATTTACTCGATAGGATTCGACCTGACGTTCATTGCAAGGGAACCGACTATGCCGAGGAGACTGTTCCCGAGCGTGACGTCGTTCGTCGGTATGGTGGTCGAACTATGATTGTCGGTGACCCCAAGGAACATTCAACGCAAGGGCTATTGAACCGCATTGCTAACTTCGGACGAGACCGACCGCAATTCTGACTCAACTTCTCGATATGCGAATTTTGGTGGTTCGTCTCAGTGCGCTTGGCGATCTGGTTCACACGATGCCAGCGGTTGCGGCTTTACGTCGAAGTTTCCCAAGTGCAGAGATCGATTGGTTGCTGGACGATCGATACAAAGAACTGGTGGATTTGGTTTCGGTAGTTGACAATCGTTTCACACTCGCCCGATCTGGGTTTGACGCGTGGAGCAGTGTTTGGCGTGTTGCGAGACTGTTGCGGCGTCGTCGGTACGACATAGTTATCGACGTCCAGGGGCTTCTCAAATCGGCAGTGGCCGCTCGCCTGTGCGGAGCTCGGCGAATAATCGGTTTTGATGCTGGCAACCTTCGAGAGCCCGCTGCTCGGTGGCTGTACAACGAGTCAGTTCCGGTAGGTGGTGCCATGCATGTGGTGGAGAAAAACCTCGCTCTTGTGAGGCCTCTCGTTGGCGAATGCAGCAAATGGGAGTTTCCAATTTCTAAACGACCCTCCGAGGTATTGAACCGGACTTGGATTGAGCTTGGATTGACTGATGGCGATGATTTTGCTCTCTTGCATCCAGGAACAGCCTGGCCGACCAAATGCTGGAGTCCCGAGCGTTATGCAGTCTTGGCCAGACGGCTTTGGAGAGATCTTCGATTGAGGTCAGCCGTGTTGTGGGGGCCGGGTGAGGAACGAATGGCGCACAAGGTGCGTGAAGCCTCGGAAGGGGCCTCGGTTTTAACGCCTTCGACGACCATTAGCGACATGGTGGCTCATATGCGTGCGGCTGCCGTAGTTGTCGCTGGCGACACGGGTCCACTTCACGTGGCGGCTGCGGTGGGTACACCGGTTGTGGGAATTTATGGACCAAGCGATCCTGCGCGGAACGGTCCTTGGTCTCCTATTGATCAAGTGATATCCCCTGCCGAACCTTGTCGCTGTCGGGTCGATCGAAAAGAACGAGGTTCAACAGCAGTCGTCGTCCGCCGATGTTTTCAGGACACACCGTGCGTTGACGAGATTGAGGTTGAAGATGTCTTCGATGCGGTTGAGCGAAGGTTAAATTTGCAAGTGGCCCATGATTGATCGTAAATCCACCCCGTCGCCTAAAGGCCTTGCACGTATAGCGCCGCTTCGAGTATCACTCGGGTTTATGACGGCAGCCGTCGCGTTTTGGGACGCGACACCGACTTGGAGTTCGCTAGCTTTGGGAGGATTCATTGCGACAGTCGGGGAGATAGTTCGAGTTTGGGCGGCTGGTCATATTAGAAAAGGACAAGAAGTCACGACGTCTGGTCCGTATCGGTTTACCCGTCATCCTTTGTATCTCGGTTCTTTTGTAATAGGTGTCGGATTCGTAGTTGCTGCGGCTAACGCCTTGGTCGCAATAATCGTAATCTTGTATCTTGTGGTGATGCTTGGAGTAGCGATCACTCTTGAGGAAGCCACGCTTCGAGAACAGTTTGGAAGTGATTACGACCTTTATATACATGGCGAGCTTCACTCGGGAGATCGTGGTTTTAGTCTTTCACGTGCCAAGCAGAATGGTGAGTATCGAACATTATTGGGTTTTGCTGCGGGACTTAGTGTCTTGGGAATTAAAGTTTGGGTATCCGGCTTCGTTTCAGGCGTAATGTTCTGACATATAATGATGGCTTGGTCGACAGCCGGGACCACGGAGCCCATGTGGGGCGGTTAGCTCAGGGGTAGAGCACCGGTTTTACACGCCGGCTGTCACAGGTTCAAATCCTGTACCGCCCACCAGCCTTCTCGGGTGGCCCAGAGACCACGGGTTTTGGCTGGCAGGCCAGCGCCCATTGGCGTTGGCGCTAGATCCGATGCGGGGTCGTAGTTCAGTTGGTTAGAACGCCGGCCTGTCACGCCGGAGGTCGCGAGTTCGAGTCTCGTCGGCCCCGCCATTCCTTTGAGTATTTTAGCACCGGGTCGGGTGACACGACCCGGTGCATTCATGATAGAACTGGTCGTTCCGATAGCTTCGGCGTGCTACGCTTCTGAAGCGTATGCCGTTTCGAGACGTAGTCGGACACGGTCCGCTCCTACAGTTGATTGCACAAGCCGTGAGTCGGGGCACGCTGCCACCCAGTCTTGGGTTTGTCGGTCCCGATGGCGTGGGCAAGCAGTTGGCCGCCATAGCGTTGGCCCAGGTCCAGAATTGCTTGTCATTAGTAAAGACGCGCCCGTTTGTCGTTGACGCGTGTGGTGAGTGTGACCCCTGTAAAAAAATTGTTCGAGGTTCGTTCTCTGATTTGTTGCTTGTCGAAACAATTGAGAATAAACCGATCACTATTGATCAGATTCGTCAGGTTGTTCACCAGGTAGCTTATCGACCTTTTGAGGGGCACCGTCGCGTGGTGGTCATAAGAGACGCCGATAGGATGAACGCGGAGGCACAAAGTGCTCTACTTAAGACGCTCGAAGAGCCTCCTGATTCTTCACAGTTTGTGCTCATAACTTCGCGGCCGGATCTACTGCTTCTGACCGTTCGATCAAGAATTCAGCAATTGAATTTCGTTCATTTAAGTGTGGATGAGGTGTTTCAAGTGGTTCGAGGGTTAGGTGTTGAGATAGCTGATGCTCAACTCTTGGCGGCAGCGGGAGGGAGTGCCGGGCGTGCAGTGACTCTCGCTTCTGGAGAATTGGTTGTTGCGCGGGATGCTGCCGTCCGTCTAATGGAACAAGTCGCGATTGCACGTGATGGACGCGCCAGACTGGTAGCGGCGCAAGAGTTTGTGGGAGCGAAGAAGAAGGGCCAAGATCTTCGACAGGAACTTATCCAACGGCTCAGAACGATGCCATCCTTGCTTCGGGATATTGCACTCTTGTGGACAGGTTCGGAACCACAGGCATTGGTCAATGTAGATTTAGTCGATAGTTTGGCGCCACTCGCAGATGTTTATGGCGGGTCACGGGGTGTCAAGGCATTTGATTCGGTGGGTAGAGCACTAGATGCCTTAGAGCGTCACGTGAATCCAAAGATTGTCGCCGATTGGCTGGCTTGTCGTTTGTAGAGAACTGAGGATGACGTCTAACAATGCGACGCTTGTCAGCGTGAAGTTCGACCCAGTAGGACGGGTGCATCGTCTTGCTTTCTGAGGTAGTGTTTGACCCGCCGCTCCAGCCAGGTGATACGGTGATTGTAGAAAGGGGAGAGGGATATGATTGCACCGTCGCACGGTCCATTCCTCATCGAGATGCAGGCTCACACTCGCCGACCGTATCGAGTAGTAGAGTGCTGAGACGGGCCTCCACGGAGGACGTTCAGCAGCGACTGAAGCAACAGCAGCGCGAACGGGACACACACCGCGTGGCTCTGATGAAGATTAAAGAGCGTGGCCTAGCCATGAAACTGGTTAAGGTTGAGCAGCAGTTTGATAGTCCAAGAATTGTATTCAATTTTACTGCCGAGGCTCGAGTTAACTTTCGCGAGTTAGTTCGCGCACTTGCATCGGAATTTCGTTGTCGAATTGAGATGAAGCAAATTGGATCTAGAGACGAGGCACGTCTGTTAGAAGGTTATGGGACTTGTGGTGGTCCGCTCTGTTGTACGACTGGGCTCAATGGATTTGAACCGATTTCTATCAAGATGGCCAAACGCCAGAGTTTAAGTCTTAGGCCCTCACGACTTTCTGGTTTGTGTGGACGACTTAAATGTTGCCTTCGTTGCGAACTACCGAATGCTGAAGGAGAACAGTTTGTAGGGTGTGCAAACGAGAGCAGTTGCAGTCGATCCGAAGACGGATATGGATCCAATTGTAGTGGCAACTGTTCCACGTGTAGTAGCTGCTAGTAGACTAACTTGCCACATTGCTGGTGAGCTGTACACGAATCATAAGATGTCTTTTCCGAGAATCGGTCTAACCGTCGGTGATCCTTCAGGTATCGGTCCAGAGATCGCTGATAAAGCGGCCAATGATCCCAGAGTAAAGTCAGTTTGTGAGCCTGTTCTGTACGGTCCATCTGAAGCCGAGAGGCGAAAATTTTCTCCTGGTGTAGGCTGTCCTGAAGGCGGTCAAGCGTCTTATGAAGCTGTTAAATCCGCGACGATCGACGCATTGGAGGGGCGTCTGGATGCGATTACTACTGCTCCGATAAACAAGGCTGCTTGGGCGGAGGCTGGTTTACCATGGAGAGGTCACACCGAGTTACTCGCTGTCCTAACAGAGACTTCATCCGTTGCTATGATGTTCTATTCGAAGCGCCTTCGGGTAGTACTCGCGACTATACACGTTCCAATTTCCGATGTGCCAGTGTTGTTAACTGCAGACCGATTGGAACGGACGATCGAACTGGCTGCGTCGACGTTGCCCCGTTTTGGTTTCAAGAAACCACGACTTGCGCTAGCAGGTTTAAATCCGCATGCGGGTGAATGTGGTCTGATAGGGCGGGAAGAATTGGCAACATTGACTCCAGCCGTTTCGACGTGTCGATCTCGGGGTATCGACGTGACTGGACCGCTACCTGCAGACACGGTTTTCATTCGCGCTCTCAAAGGAGAGTTTGACGCAGTTATAGCCTGTTATCACGACCAAGGTCTTATTCCGATCAAGATGGTGGCGTTTGGCCAGGCCGTCAATGTGACACTTGGTCTTCCCATCGTGCGTACATCGGTTGACCACGGAACAGCCTACGATATCGCGGGTACGGGCGCTGCCGATCCTTCGAGCATGGTCGAAGCGGTTTGTCTCGCTGCCCGCCTTACGAGTTCTAACCGCGTGAGTCATGGCTGAGCATCTCATCGCTGACAATCGGAAGGCACGCCACGACTTTCACCTGTTTGATACGTATGAAGCCGGAGTGGTGTTGCTGGGGACTGAAGTTAAGGCAATTCGTGAGGGAAGAGTAAACCTCAAGGATAGCTACGGACGTGTGGAACACGGCGAAGTATTTCTCTATAACCTACACATCAGTCCTTACAGTCACCGAGGTTACGCTACCCATGAGCCGCTTCGTCGGCGGAAACTTCTACTTAACAAGATCGAAATCAGGAAATTGATCGGAAAAACGTTGGAGAGAGGCCTCACTCTTGTTCCAGTCCGGATGTATTTCAAGAACGGTAGGGTCAAGGTTTCACTTTGTGTGGCGAAAGGAAAGAAGAACTACGATAAACGTGAAACGATCCGACGTCGTGAAATCGACCGAGAAACGCGGGCGGCTGTCAAGGAGAGGATGCGGTGAAAGTACTTGTTACGGGTGCAGGTGGTCAATTAGCTCATGCGGTTGCGGCACGGATGCAGGCAACACATCAAGTGATTGCTCTAACACGAAAAGAGCTCGACTTGGCACGATATCTCGATGTCATGGATGTTGTGCGAGAGGAGCAGCCAGATGCGATTATTAATGGTGCTGCCTACAATGATGTAGATGGAGCTGAAGATGACCCGGTCGCCGCGCTGGCGGTCAACGCTCTTGGTGTAAGAGCGTTGGCACAGGCAGCTGTTGCCACTCGTGCGATTTTTGTGCACTTTAGTACCGATTTTGTCTTCGACGGTGATGGTGACCAACCTTACACGGAGCAGTCGATTCCGAATCCACAGAGTTCATATGCAATTTCGAAACTCATCGGCGAATGGTTTGCCGCTGAGGCGAAACATTACATTCTCCGTGTTGAAAGTTTATTCGGTGGTGGACTGCTTCCCTTCCGAGAAGGTCGAAGACGGGGGAGCAGTCTCGATCGGATAGCTGATGCAATCTTAGCTGGTAAGGAGGTGCGAGCGTTTACAGATCGGACTGTAACGCCAAGTTATATTGACGATGTTGCAGAAGCTACGGCGGTGCTTTTAGCTTTAGCGCCGCCAGAGGGTGTTTACCACTGTGTAGGCTCAGGTATGGGTACGTGGATGGATGTGGCAACGCATCTAGCGGCAGAACTGAATCGCTCGAGTCGTATCATTCCAGTGCAGATGGCGACTGTTAAGCTCAAGGCCAAGCGACCTCAATTTTGTGCCCTGTCGAACGTCAAACTTAGATCGCTTGGTATCGCGATGCCGACTTGGCAGGATGCGGTGAGTCGATATGCTAGGGCACGCTTGGCCGGTGTCTAATTCGATTCAATGGAGGATCTCATCAACTAGGGGAACAATCACCTCAGCGATTGCTAAGCACGCAGTTAGTCCAGGGGAATCAATTCCGGCCGCATGGATGAGCCCTGGTACTTGCCTGTCGCAACGTATGATGAAGTCAGCAAATGTCTGGTCGGCTGGGGCGGGACGCGCTCTGATTCCAGTGCCGCCAGGTCGAAGGTCGGCTATGTTGAGTCCAGGAAGAAGGCTTCTGGCTGCCTCGTGGAAATATTCGATTGGCAGCCGGTTGCCTTCATAGTTGTCTTTAGTGGCCTGGTATCTAGCGGTGGGTCCTAACATGACGCTGCCCCAAGTTGTCGGTGTGAGGTGGACGCCAAGACCATGGCCTGATTGGTCGGGCAGTGGGTAGACAGGTCTAGTAACTAGATGGCGCGATCGAGGAAGTAGCTCAGCGTACTCACCTCGGACGGGATAGATGGTGAACTCTTCACCACCCAGCATGGCTGATACGTCATCGGCGTACAACCCCGCAGCATTCACGACTACTCGTGCCAGGATGCGTTCTTGTTCCGTTTGGACTTCGATGCCGTCTATACAGGGAGTGCCACCCGTGACTGGAGTACTGGTGAGAGTATAGACTTCGCTGGCGTTCTTGCTTAGTGTGCGAATAAGTGCTTCGGCTTCGATGATGCCGGTGGATGGAGACCAAAGAGCGGCGACCCCATCGACGTTTGGCTCAAGTTTTCTAATAAAAGAGCGATCTACTACGTCTACATCCACTCCGTTCTTTTTCGCTTGTTCCGCAAGGGCGTTGAGTTTCGAGATGTCCTCGGTGGTCATTCCGATAATCAATTTCCCGCACCGGGCATGTGGCACGTTGTGAGTTTGACAAAAACTATAGAGGCGTTCCCGGCCTTCGACACACAAATTCGCCTTGAGCGATCCCGTTGGATAGTAGATTCCAGCGTGTATGACACCACTGTTATGCGTGCTTGCTTCGAGGCCAAGCCGTGGGCGTGATTCTAATAGGCAGGTGCTGTAACCCCGCCGGGCTACCGCATTGGCGGTAGCGAGACCAACAACCCCACCGCCGATGATAGCAATATCAATCCGCTCCACAGATGTCTTTGATCGTAGACTAGTGTGCTGCCTTGAGTGAATCATTAACTATGTGGCGGTGGTGGTCCGGTGGAATTCTAGTGTAATGACGAACGTTATAAGTAAGGCACTGATCGAAAAGATTCGTGCGCGTCAGGCGTGTGTGGGTGTAATTGGTTTGGGCTATGTTGGTCTTCCCTTGGCTGTTGAGTTTGCCAAGGCTGGTCTGAAAACAATTGCATTCGATATCGATGGCGAGAAGGTGGAAAAGGTCCGCCAAGGGAAGTCATATATCGGTGACGTGTCGGATGGTGAGGTCCAGACAGTTACCACGACAGGTTATCTGACCGCTACAAACGATTTTTCGCGACTTGCTGACGTTGACACGATTGACATCTGCGTTCCGACACCTTTAAGGAAGACTCGTGATCCCGATTTGTCGTATGTAGTCTCTGCAGTTGATGAAATTGCGAAACATCTTCACGCCGGTCAACTTGTGGTTTTAGAGTCGACAACCTATCCGGGTACTGTCGAAGAAGTAGTGCGTCCTAAACTTGAAGCAGGTGGCCTTAAGGCAGGGGAGAACTTTTATCTTGCATTTTCACCGGAACGTGTAGATCCAGGCAATGTCGATTGGAATACCAGGAATATTCCAAAAGTTGTGGGAGGGGTCGATGAGACGTCAACTAAGGTGGCGACCATTTTATATGAGCAGATCGTCGATTCAGTAGTGCCCGTGTCGTCAACCACGGTTGCGGAGACGGTCAAACTGCTTGAGAACACTTTTCGGGCTGTAAACATAGGTCTCGCGAATGAGTTGGCTCTAATGTGTGCTCGCTTGGATGTCGATGTGTGGGAAGTTATTGAAGCGGCTAAAAGTAAACCCTTTGGATTCATGCCTTTCTATCCTGGTCCTGGGCTCGGCGGGCACTGTATTCCAATTGACCCGTTCTATTTAAGCTGGAAGGCAAGACAAAAAGGTTTTGAAAGTCGTTTCATCGAGCTCGCGGGGCACGTCAACTCGGGGATGCCGAGGTATGTTGTCGAGCGTATAGCTACCGCATTGAATAGTCGGACTCTTTCAATCGGTGGGTCGCGCGTACATTTATTCGGCGTAGCTTACAAACCGAATGTTAGTGACGTCCGCGAATCACCAGCCATCGATATAGCCCTGTTACTTAAGGAGCGAGGGGCATTGGTGAGTTATAGTGATCCCTTTGTTCCGAGGCTTGCCGAAAGCGGTCTCGTGTTGGACGCGATTGACCCAGATACAGCGTTGAGCAATGGAATCGATTGCGCCGTGATTGCGACTGATCATAGTGGATTCGATTATGAATCGATTGCGCGACAAGCGCCGGTAGTCGTCGATACAAGGAATGCGTTAAAGGGTATCAAGCAGGATAATATCTTCAGGTTATGACCGGTCGAGACCGTATCTGTAACGAACCTGGCGAGGCAATCATCATGAATCGAGTTTATGAATACCTAGAGAACAACACTGGAATCCAGCCATTTACTGATGTCTAAGCGCGCCCTCATTACAGGTATTTCTGGACAAGATGGCTCATACCTCGCTGAGTTGCTCTTAGATAAAGGCTACGAGGTTGTGGGTGTGGCACGTCGTTTAAGCGCGCCAAATCACTGGCGAATTGAGCACTTGCTAGACCGAATTACGATCTGTCCAGCTGATCTTTTGGACCAGCTTTCGATTATTAGAGTGATCGATGACGTGCGCCCCCATGAGGTCTATAATCTCGCCGCAATGTCGTTTGTGCCAGCATCTTGGGACCAACCGATGCTAACTGGAGAATACAACGCTCAGGGTGTGACGCGAATGTTAGAGGCTGTTCGCCAAGTCGATACGTCGATTCGGTTTTATCAGGCGTCTTCGAGTGAGATGTTCGGAAAAGTGCGGGAAACACCGCAGACCGAAATGACACCCTTTTATCCCAGAAGTCCTTACGGGGTTTCAAAAGTATTTGCTCACTACATTACTGTGAACTACCGCGAAAGTTACGATCTTTTTGCGGCATCTGGCATCTTATTCAACCATGAGTCACCCCGCCGAGGATTGGAGTTTGTGACACGCAAGGTAAGTGAGGGGGTTGCTCGTATCAAACTGGGTTTGGCGGACTCCTTGTCACTGGGCAATCTCGATGCCCATCGGGACTGGGGTTTTGCCGGTGATTATGTAAGGGCAATGTGGGCAATGCTGCAACAGGAGAAGCCATCAGATTACGTAGTTTCGACTGGTGTTAGTCATTCAGTTCGAGACTTAGTAGAAACCGCTTTCGCACACGTCGGTTTAGACTGGAGCAGTCATGTGTGTACGGATACTGACCTTTTGCGTCCTGCTGAGGTTGAACACCTGATTGGAGATTCTGCGAAGGCTCGTCTCGAACTAAAATGGAAGCCGGTAGTTAATTTTCGTGAATTGGTGCATATGATGGTAGATGCTGACCTGGATCGATTGAGGGCTACCTCGGAACGAGGTGACAGTATCTCGCCTAAGCTGCAGGTCTGATGCTACCGTTCACAGTTGAACATTGGAACCCGCCTTTGGGCAGTTGCAAGCTGTCACCTCCGTTCGGCAATCACAGCGTAATCTTGTTCTGAAAACAACAAACGATTTAACGTTTTGACATTTTGATTGATGACTGAGACGAATGAGGCAAGTTCAGTGTCTATGGCAGAATCGGTAGCCGTCGGTTGCGACGTAGACAACTCCAGTATTTTTAATTGATTCTCTCTGGGGTAGGGAGAACGATAGATTACTTCCGCCTTTTGGAAGCCACTTGCCGTGACCAGGTATTGCAAAGTCTCAGGATGGATCGGACGAACGTGCGTGATGTCTCGGACGTAGCTCTGAAAGAAGGCCGACCACGAAGCGACGTTGATGGTTTCTAGTACCAACTTGGCTCCAGGGCGGAGTTTAAGGAAAGCCGTACTGATAAAGTTCAGAAGATATTCAGGTTCAAGGTGCTCCACAACTTGTGCGGCAAATAGTCCTCCTAGAGAATCGTCCTGGAGCGTGTCTAGATGTGAGATTGCATCTCCTTCCGAGACGATCAAGTTGCGCGAACGACAGACTTCGACCATGTCATGGTTGAGTTCGATCCCGCTTGCGGTTACACCTCGTTCGCGTAGAAGATCGAGAAACTCTCCACGTCCACAACCTACGTCGAGTACATTTGTAGCTTTTTCAAAGTATGGCAAGTAACCGGCTACACGAGATCGGATTTCAGCTTCGGACCCGCGAAATTTATCCTCAAACGCGACGTACTTATAACCATCGTAAGCTGAGCTAGGTGGTATGACTGATACTTCAGGCTCGCTGGTTGTATCGTTGGAGTGTCGCGTTCTTATCCCGTCGAGTTCCCGCTTGAGCGATGCCGTGACCTCATGCCATACGGCTGTGGTTGAACGAACCTCGTCAACACTTGTTTGGTAGCGCCGTTCTCGGGCGACCATTGACTCCCAGCGTTTCTGTAACTCGTCCGATAGTCCGCCAAGCGCACCTATAACACCTGCTTGCAGAGGTCCGACTGCGTCACGGTCTTTAGTGTCTACATAACCTGTAATCTGTTGTGCAAACTGGATCAACTTATGTTCAAACTCGACAAGGTTGTCCTGGCCTTGTCGCAGTAGTTCGATCACTTCGGCTACGACGATGGAAACGTCACGGTTCATCTTGACGTTTCGGTTAATGTGATCGACAAGCGCGGAGTTGAACGCGTGTTGACGCTCGAACAGCGGTGCTAAGGTGCTCCACACAAACCCGCGCAACTTGCCACGCCAACCCTCGGTTTCTGGGCTTAGGGCTAGGAGATCCCAGCTTTTATTGAGCACTCTGATTTGTTGCTCGTCATGGGCAGGCGGAGCGTCTGGCATGTCGTGCAATCGGTGTAGTGCGCTGTCAAGGGCTGTCAGAGCGTCGTTATATAACCGATTGGCTTCTTCCCGCTCATCATGAAGGCGTTTCAAGTCCGAGGGAGCAATGCTGCTTTTAGACATGCCAATGGTGGCCAATTGTAGATAGTCCGACCAGGCTGGACCAGTTATTAGCGGTCACTGCTGCTTGGTGCAGGGAGCAGTTGTTAAACGATTTATGCCTGGGAAGTCTGATTGTGACTACTTGACCACTCCTTCCAAAGGACTGCTCGCCGTGGCGTACATCTTCAGAGGAATACGTCCCGCTAGGAATCCCGTTCGACCGGCTTGAACAGCTAGGCACATAGCGCGTGCCATGGCAACCGGGTTTTGGGCACCAGCAATACCAGTGTTCATCAGTACCGCATCGGCACCGAGTTCCATGGCGATTGCAGCATCTGATGGAGTGCCAACTCCAGCATCAACAATCACGGGAATCTTCGAGAATTTCTTGATGATTCGAATGTTGTTAGCATTCTGAATGCCCAGACCTGATCCGATTGGTGCTCCAAGTGGCATTACGGCGGCGGCTCCGGCGTCTTCAAGCTTTCGACATATCACTGGGTCGTCGTTCGTATAGGGCAGAACAACAAAATCATCCTTGATTAAGGCTCGCGTGGCTTCGAGCAGCGCTTCGTTGTCAGGGAAGAGAGTTCGTTTATCCCCAATCACCTCGAGTTTGATCCAATTTGAGAGACCGACCTCTCGAGCCAAGTGAGCAGTCCGAATAGCCTCGTCCGCGGTATAACATCCTGCCGTGTTTGGTAAAAGAACGTACCGATCAGTGTCAATATGGTCGAGTAATGACTCCTTGGAACGGTCAGTGACATTTACGCGCCGTACAGCCACTGTCACCATTTCGGTGCCAGAGGCTTCATGTGCTTGGGCCATGACCGAGTGGGAGGAGTATTTGCCCGTACCAACGATCAGTCGGGAATGGAATGTTTTGCCGCCAAGAGTCAGCTGATCATCCGACATGCCACCTCCGACAAAGTGAACAACTTCAACCTGGTCCCCTTCCGTGATGATTAGTGAATCGTATAAATCGCGTTTTACGATCTTAAGGTTGTGTTCTACCGCTACACCCCGAGGATCAAGATGGACCTCGGCGAGGAGTTGGTTGACTGTAAGCGGACCTGTAATTTGAAACGGTTCGCCATTTAAACTGATCTTCAAGGGTCGGAGCGTACTCATGAGATATTACGAAGTCAAGGCTAAGTCATTGTTCTATTGAGAGTTATCTTCCAAGTAACGTGTTTGATGATATGCCGAAATCTTGTAGCAACGTCCGAAGTGTTTCCGTGCCGTCTTGGCGTAAATGAGGTGGTAAATTGCTTTGCCGGTCGCGGTCATATGGTGTTTCTAGTGCGGCGACCATGGCCATCTCGTAATCGGTGGCCATCCGTTCCAAAGTAAACCTATCTGACCAGAGGCGACGGGCCGCGCTTCCCAGTGAAGTACGCAGGTTACTGTCGACAGCCAGCCGAGCCAACGCAAGTGTAAGCGAATGGTGTTCGTCAAGAATGTCAATGCTCACGCAGGCCGCTTCTGTCGACAGACCTTGACTAGTCCGTCCAGGACGTTCGCCGACCTCCATCCAATTTCTCGGGTCAAGAGACGGTACGTCACTAGTGTGGATAAGGTCAGTTATCACGGTCGGCTTACCAGCACTCAAACAACGTAGCCAAGACGCAGAGGCCTCCCGACAGGGCGGCCAACGTAAACACACACACACATCGGCTGCGGAGATAAGGCTTGAGAGCTCTTCATCCGTAATATTGTCGACGATGCTTACCTTTTCAGTGACACCCAAGCGTTGGGCTTCGGCCTGAGCATCGTAATGGTCGACTGTCTGGCCACATAGGAGCAAGTGCCAGGGTGAAATTTCTGATTTGAGTGCAGCAAGTGCCTTGAGTGTTTCAGAAATTCGCTTTTCAGGAGTGAGATCTCCAATGGTTGCAAAAAGCGTTACTTCATCCGGAACGCGGTGCCGTTGTCGTATTGATTGGCCGTTCTCGTTCACCGGTCGAAGACTGGGGACTCCCATTTCGACAGAAGCCACCGGCGTCCTTGGTGACTCCTCTTGGAGTTCCTCTGCAAGCCATGAATTGTGCACAAGGACAACCCGTGCGGAGTCGAGAACAACTCGTCTCATCGGCCATAGATAATTTAGCGAACCAAGCGATCCGGTCCAAAGATAGTCTTGTGACCACGGTGAACCGGAAATTCCTAGTTCCGCAATTCCACCATCGGTAGTGGGATGGTTGTAGGCGAACTCAAGGCGGTAGTCATTTGCCCGGTTGGCTTTGAGAAGTGCTCGGCGTCTGGAGTGATGCAGTTGGCCGTCGTGCAGGGTAACTAATCCCGGGTAATTTACGAGATAAGGCCACATGTAGTCGTGATGGATAGAGGTTCCTAATTGGTAGACGACGAGATCGTATGGTTTTTGGTTGTGTTTCCATACGAAGTCATGGGCATTGAAGATACCAGCCACACCATTGAGTGGCGTAGCGCCAAGCGAATCTAGAAAAACATCAATGCGATGTGTTTTGGCAAGAAGCGGCAGGAGTTCAGCATTGTGCCTGGCGATGTCTGAGTGGATAGGCGGTAAAGGTGTGAACCACGCGACGTGTTTCATAAGAGCGCCGTTAGTAGAAGTTTCCAGTATACCGTTTGGATTTCCAGTGTGACTGTTGATTTACAAAGGTCGCACCCAACCAAGAGAGTTTATTTGGTACGGTTAAATAGCGGCTCTACGAATTTAACTCCTGGGCGCGGGTGTACTTGTGAGTGTGTGCGTGAGAATAAGTGCCAGCAGAACGCTCACACTTGGTCCCCGAGCGCGCGCGCGATGGTTTGCATTCGACCAGCTGATAAACGAAAAAGAACTGGCATGGCGGTAAGGACCACTCCGTTCTTAAAAAGATGTCGTAGAGTTGTCAGTTGCCCCTCCGAAGGCTATTTAGACTATTGTTTCAATGAGCAGGACATTGTGAGCAATCATACTGATCACTTTCTGAATTGTGCACAGCTGGTTTTGTCGAGTCTTGATCGCAAGGCTATTGAGCGTTTGGTAAATTCCCTTGTTGCGCTGCGGTCGAGCGGTGGACGTCTGTTTGTGCTCGGTGTTGGTGGCAGTGCGGCCAATGCCGGTCATGCTGTGAATGACTTTCGAAAGCTTGCTGGTATTGAAGCCTATGCGCCGACGGACAACGTATCGGAGTTAACTGCGCGAACTAACGACGATGGCTGGGAGACAGTTTTTGAAGCATATCTCGAAGTGAGCCGTGCGACCGATCAAGACGCAATTTTTGTTCTGTCGGTAGGTGGAGGTGACACCGAACGGAACGTTAGTCCCAATCTCGTGCGAGCAGTTGATGACGCCAAGCGTCGTGGTATGGCAATCCTTGGTATCGTTGGTCGTGACGGTGGACATACGACCCGTAAGGGCAATGAGGTTATTGTGATTCCGACGGTAGATTCCAAGCTTATAACGCCACTTAGTGAGGCGTTTCAGGCAGTCGTTTGGCACGCTCTTGTGTCACACCCAGCGCTGCAGCAGCAGCCAACGAAATGGGAGTCGGTCCCAACAAAAAGCAGTTCTTGAGCCGGCCGGCAGTTTTTGTCGATCGTGACGGTACGCTGAATCGTGCTGTGGTCGTCGGCGGGAAGCCTTATCCGCCGTCTACGATTGGTGAGTTCGAATTACTACCCGGCGTGCGTGAAGGCCTGGTGTCCCTGAAAGACGCCGGTTACTTGGTGGTGGTGGTGACGAATCAGCCCGATGTGGCGACTGGCCGCCAATCCATCGACGTCGTTGACGCTATGCATACAGAATTAAGAAGCAAGCTTCCAATAGACGACATTCGTGTCTGTTTTCACACCGATGAAGACGGTTGTAAGTGTCGCAAACCGCTTCCAGGGATGTTATTGGCTGCCGCGGAGGAACTTGGTATAGATTTGTCGAGTTCCTATATGGTTGGTGATCGGTGGCGAGATGTTGAAGCTGGGCAAGCCGCCGGATGTCGGACAATCTTCATCCGCAGTGGATATACCGAACGCCAGCCCGATCAGTATGATCTTGGTGTTGACTCCTTCGCCGACGCGAGTCTGGCTATTATTGGTCAGGTGACCGAGTAAAAATACCCCTATTTGTTCAGTTCTCACGGACGCGCCAGCGGCGCAGCGCATCGCGAAGCCGGTGCTCGAGTACCGTGGCAGCACCCTTTCCAGAAAGCAGATTGCGAATGGTACGTACAATGCGGAAAGGATGCCGCAGATAGCCGACGACGTAGTTAAGAGTCAAGAAGGTGAAACGGTACAACCCGAGCTCAATGGAACCGCAGAACTCGTTGTACGTTTGCGGACGCAACGTATTGTACTTGCCGTTCAATGAGGTCAGGTCGAAGAAATAGGGGTCGTTGATCTGAATCTTGTCTTGCTTGACCAGTGAGTCGAAGAGCTCCGAACCTGGATACGCGGAGAAGAGGAATACGGCCACTTCGTCGACGCCCTTCCATGAGAGAGACAACCCATAGAGCAACGTCTTGTAAATATCCTTTCGCGGCTCGAACGGGAATCCGATGATGAGGTTTGCCCTGAGCACGAGCCCGAGGCGCTTCGCGGTCACCATCGATTTAGTGATTCGATCGAGCTTGATCTTCTTCTTGATGAGCTTCAGCGTAGCCCGGGAACCACTCTCCGGCGCATACACTAGATAGTGGCAGCCGGACTCCTTCACCAGCGCGAGTGTCTCCTCATCGAGCACTTCGCTCCGGGTGCCCGCCGGAAGCGACCAGTGAATCTTGACCCCCTGGTCCAACAGCGCTCTGCAGAATGTGATAATCCAATCGCGCTTGACGATCGCAGTGAGGTCGTAGAACTGGACGCTGGTAATATCGTACTTCCGGATGTACGCCTTTATTTCCTCAACAACTTCCGTGGCTTGACGTAGCTCGTAGCGAGTCGTCCACATCTGTGGGCTCGAACAGAACGTGCACTGATACGGACAGCCCCTGGAGGCGACCATGGGCATGTCGCGTTCGGTCAGCACGCCGTGCGACTTGCCGGCGGCCCAGAACTTTTCCAGATAACCCTCCGGCCAGTATGGCCGCGGGATGTCATCGATTGTTCGGATTCTCGGAAGCGCACCGTTGTCGTGAAAAGCGCCCTCCTTGTCTACATGGCAGACGCCGGACACCGAAGCGATCTCGCTTCCTTCTCTGACGCTCTCGATGAGCTCGAAGAACGTATGCTCGCCCTCTCCCTTCACGACCGCGTCCAGGACGGGACAATCGCGCAGGATGAACTCAGGCACCGCGGTGGCGTGCTCTCCTCCTGCTACGAGGAATGCGCGCGGAAATGTCTCGCCGATCACCTGGATCAAATCGCGCACGACCGGCCACTCGCCGGAAAACATGCCAGAGAATCCAATGATCTCCACGTCCGCAGGAATCCGTGCGATCACGTCCTCGACAGTGAGCCCCTGCGCAAGAAACCCAGGGTGCTTTTCAAGTGGATAGACGTGATCCAGCCCCTCCCCAATCGCGTCCACGATGGTCACAGAATAGCCATGACGCATGATGTAAGCTGCGATGTACGCGAATCCGATGGCGGGCGTCGCCTCGTTGTTGAACGCCCCCTCAGCGAATACGATTAGGCCGCGGACCAGCGCAACCTTGAGAGGTGGACGGCCACTCGGCCGCGCTGGTCTGTCGATTGTGAGCTCAGCTGTTGTCATTCGGATGTCACTCACAGCAGTACGTCGTGCACGACGAACAGCTGGCGATTCTTCATTTCTTCGAAAACGCGACCCACGTACTCGCCGGTCACGCCAAGACACAATGAGTACTACGCCGAAGAGGATCGAAGCGATTAGATTTATCTGGGTAAGCCCCCGCCCATCGTGCCGGGCGTCTGGAAGCAGTTCAAAGCAGTCGGGCATCGCCGTGTGGCGGACCGTATACATGCGCGTGCAACATCGACGTAAGACCGTCCTTCAACCCCACGCGAGGTCGCTCGTTGTTGGAAATGATGAATTTCTTGCAGCCTCGCGTTTGCTGAGGGTTAGATAGAGATGTTCTACGGTCCAAGAATTAGGATTGTCGGATGGCGAAGCTTGACAGACGAGCCAGTTTGGTTGAAACTTTTAGCGTTCATTTTGTGAACAAGACGTTCTGAATGTCTGAATGGTTTCCGGGTTTGGAGGTCACTGCTACTGTGACTGACGGGGCGGGAGCCTCTCTACGGACTTATCCTAGTCGTTCAATTAATCCATGGATATTGACTCGCAGCGAGTTTTACGCTTGCTCGACGTCGTTGAGCAAGAGTCGAGCTTGACCCAGCGGACACTTTCCGCTCGGTTGGGTATCGCATTAGGGTTGACCAACCTCTATGTTAAGCGTCTCATTCGAAAGGGTTACATTAAGTGTGTAACCCTACGAGCAAACCGACTGGCTTATGTAATTACACCACGAGGGTTCGCACAGAAGGCCCGGCTGACGCTTCAGTTTATGGAGTACTCGCTTGTCCTGTATCGGGATGCTCGGCGGCATCTCCACCGGGTTCTGACGAGTCAGGTCCACTGTCCGATGCGAGTAGCAATCTATGGAACTGGCGAGGCAGCCGAGGTCGCCTTCCTTGTTCTACGCGAACTGGGTCTTGATCTTGAAGCCGTCTTTGACAAAGAGGGGGGGCAAAAATTCTTAGGCTTTTCTGTGCGTAACGTGAAAGAACACAGGGAAGTCGAATACGACCGACTGATTGTAGCCAGGCTCGATGCATCTTCCGAGGTAATAACACGCTTGATTGATCTTGGTGTTGACAAGGAAAAACTGTTGCCTTTGAGAGCCAGCGTGCAGTCAACCATGAGCCAAGCTAAGAAACAAGGTAATCGACGGACGAAGATGGTCAAAGCCGATATCACCCGTCGACAAGTTCAGAAGGAACGTAAGGAGGAGATGATTCATGGCAAGCGTCGCTGAGCTGCGCGTAAAGCTATTTGCTGACGGAGCCGATCTATCAGCGATTAGAGATTTGGCATCGAACCCACTTATTAAAGGATTTACGACCAATCCGACGTTGATGCGAAAGGCGCATGTTGATGATTATGTAACTTTTGCCAAAGAGCTGCTAGAGATGGTTCCTGACCGTCCTATTTCGTTTGAAGTTTTCTCAGACGATTTTCCTGAGATGGAAGAACAGGCCTTGGAGATTGCATCATGGGGCTCTAATGTCTACGTTAAGATTCCGGTGACCGACACGCGGGGTAATTTCGCTGGTGCTCTGATTCGCCGGTTGGTTGAGGCGACAGTTCAGGTGAACGTGACCGCAGTGATGACAACGCAGCAAGTAAAACGTATAGCGGAATGTCTGTCGAGCGATGTACCGAGTTGTATTTCAGTATTTGCCGGGCGGGTGGCTGATACGGGTGTTGACCCCGTGCCGGTTGTCGGCGAGGCGGTCCGACTAGTGGAGTCTCTCAATCGAACGGAAATCATATGGGCGAGTCCGCGAGAACTGTTTAATGTGTTTCAAGCCGAGGCGGTCGGTTGTCACATCATTACGGCAACCACGAACGTTCTGGACAAGCTGAATCTGATTGACAAAGACCTTTTAGAATACTCACTCGATACGGTGAAAATGTTCAGGAATGATGCGTTGGCCGCCGGTTATAGCATCGCGGCGGCGCGCCGGACTGCGACGACCTAACTGCCCGACACTGAGAATACTCGACAAGTATTTGCTCATTGGGCATTACTCACTGAAAAAGGGAGGATCTGTGCGACCTGTGGAAACACTCGCGGTTATCGGTGGTGCTGGATACAAGGGGTGTGTGCTCGTACCCAAGCTATTGGCGAAGGGGTATCGCGTCGTGGTGTACGACATCATGCTTTACGGTTCTGAAGGTTTACCCTCAGATCCGCGCTTGCAAGTCATCGAAGGTGACATTCGCGACATCGACCACTATGCCAGTACGGTAAAGGGACAGGATGCCGTTATTAATTTGGCGTGTATTTCGAATGATCCGAGCTTTGCCCTGGACCCCACCATTAGTCGATCGATCAACTTTGACTGCTTTGAACCGATGGTTAAGGCGACCGTCGACGCTGGAGTAAGTCGATATGTGTATGCATCGACCAGTTCGGTCTATGGGGTGAGTGACGCCCCGGATGTGACTGAGGAACATCCGTTGGTCCCGCTCACGGACTACAACCGCTATAAGGGATTAACCGAACCGCTATTGCTTAAATATCAGTCCTCAACCTTCACGCCCGTTATTATCAGACCAGCGACGGTGTGTGGATATTCGCCTCGAACACGGCTCGACTTGACGGTGAATATCCTGACCAACCACGCTGTCAATAAACGCAAGATTACTGTGTTTGGGGGCGCTCAAAAACGACCGAATATCCATATTGAAGACATTACCGATCTATATGTCGAACTATTGGAACGACCGGTCGAGCAGATTAGCGGGGAGATATTTAATGCTGGATACGAAAATTTCTCGGTTGCAGAATTGGCGCAGCAGGTTAAAGGTGTAGTCGAGGAGGAGTTTCCTGAGTTTGCTCCGATTCCCGTTGAAACGACACCATCCGATGACCTGCGCTCCTATCATGTCTCGTCTAAGAAGATCTTGGAGCATCTCGGCTGGGCTCCTTCTCGGTCGACTGAAGATGCGGTGCGAGACTTGTGCCGAGCGTTTCGTGACGGGCTTCTTCCAGACAGTTTGGATGACGATCGCTATTTCAACGTTCGCACGGTAAAACACCTGTCGCTTAAACAATGAATAATCACTCTGTTGCAGTAGTAACTGGCGGTGCCGGCTTTATCGGAAGCCATATGGTCGACCTGCTCTTGGACCACGGTTTTGAGGTCCGAGTCATCGACAACATGGTCGGTGGCCGACCGGAAAATTTAGCCGCCCATCTGCGGAACAATCGCCTGCACGTCAACGAAACTGATGTACGTGACCTCGCGAGTAACGACTCAATTTTCGGCGGAGCCCGGTATGTCTTCCACTTTGCTGGTATCGGCGACATCGTCCCGTCGGTAGAGCGTCCTGTCGACTATATGTCGACCAACGTGCTGGGAACTGTGCGGACGCTCGAAGCGGCTCGGCGTGCCGGTGTGCACAAGTTTATCTATGCGGCTTCCTCGTCGTGTTACGGCATTGCAACGGAGCTCCCAACGACTGAACATGCGCCGATCGCTCCTGAATACCCGTACGCGCTCAGTAAATACCAGGGAGAAGAGGCTGTGCTTCATTGGGGCGGGTTATACAACATGCCGGTGGTCTCGATACGAATCTTTAACGCGTATGGTCCACGGTCCAGAACCACTGGCGCATACGGAGCTGTCTTCGGTGTTTTTCTTGCTCAGAAACTGGCTGGAAAACCGTTCACAGTTGTTGGAGATGGAAACCAAACTCGCGACTTTGTGTTCGCTACAGACTTGGCTCGTGCGTTCTTCCTGGCGGCAGAATCAAGACGGCATCAGCAGGTTTATAACGTTGGTGCGGGGCGTCCTCAATCCGTAAATCGGTTGGTGGAATTGCTCGGTGGCGAAGTCTCACGCCTGCCGAAACGGCCTGGAGAACCTGACTGCACGTGGGCAGATATAACAAAGATTCAAGCGGATCTCGATTGGGAGCCCCAGGTATCGTTCGAGGAGGGCGTGGCTGCGATGGTGGACTGCATCGAATATTGGCGGGATGCGCCTGTTTGGGATCCGGAGTCAATCGAAGCTGCGACACGAAGTTGGTTCGCTACATTGTCGACAAAAAATGATGACTGATCGAACACACGAGGAAATGTACCGCCGAAAGCTCAAGACCCGCGATGAACTTCGTGAAGCTATAGGGTTACGGCCGCGGGATCGCAAAGTCATCATGTGCCATGGCACGTTTGATCTTGTGCATCCTGGCCACGTTCGACATCTGATGTACGCAAAGAGTAAAGCGGATATCCTCATCGCGAGCCTTACCTGCGATGCTTTCATCGCCAAAGCTCACTTTCGTCCATTTGTACCTCAGCAACTTCGCGCGATGAATCTCGCAGCGCTCGAAATGGTTGACTATGTGCTGATTGACGAAAATGAAACCCCGATCGAAAACATTTATCTCCTACAACCTGACTACTTTGCGAAAGGTTATGAGTACTTTGATGGTGAGGTTCAGCCAAAGACTCAAGAAGAAATTGATGCGCTGAATAGCTTTGGTGGTGAGCCGATTTTTACGCCGGGAGATGTCGTATTTTCGTCGTCCGCGTTTATTGAGCAGGCGCGTCCGAACATCGCTGGCGAAAAACTGCATGCGCTGATGGGATCGGAATCCGTCACATTTGATGACTTAAGGTCAACTCTTTCCAAGTTTGGAGACCTTCGGTTTCATGTTCTAGGTGACACGATCGTTGACTCATATGTTTACGGTTCAAACAATGGTGCTACTACAAGCAAAACGCCGACATTAAGTCTTCGCTATGAGCGGGAGGTCGATTTCGTCGGTGGTGCTGCTGTTGTTGCAAAACACCTCAGAGAAGCCGGTGCCGACGTCGTCTTTACGACCGTTTTGGGAAACGATGCGCGAAAGGATTTCGTGCTCAAGGGAATGGAGGAGCGCGGGATTGAGTGCCGACCCATCGTAGACGCTACGCGTCCCACAACACAAAAGACCGTCTTTATTGCTGACAAGTACCGACTTCTCAAGGTCGACAAAGTCGACAATCGGTCTATCTCGAAATCAATTAGAGATGAAATCACGGTGTGTCTGCGCGACCAATCGGTAGACGCTTACGTGTTCAGCGATTTTCGGCATGGTATTTTCAATCGCGAGACAACACCAATATTCATTGAAGCTTTGCGATCGAACGCTCTCCGAATAGCGGACAGTCAGGTGGCGAGCCGGTGGGGAAACATTCTAGATTTTTCGGACTTTGATCTCATAACGCCCAACGAAAAGGAAGCGCGTTTTGCCCTTGGCGATCAAGACTCAGTGATTCGACCGCTGGCGCTTGAACTTTACAAACGTGCACGGTGTAAAACGTTAATCCTTAAAACTGGCGACCGAGGCATTATCACATATAGGGATGGTACCGACGATGTGCGAGCGTTTTTTGCGATCGATAGTTTCGCGTCAAACGTGGTCGATCCGGTGGGTGCTGGCGACGCGCTTCTATCCTATGGAGCGTTAGGCATGGCTGCGAGTCGATGTCCTGTACAGGCTTCGATCATTGGGAGTTTGGCAGCTGCTGTTGAGTGTGAAAGAGACGGTAACTGCCCGGTTAGCCCAGAGGAAGTGTTGGCGAAGATGGAAAAGATCGAGCGGCAGGTAGATTACAGATGAGGGTCGTGATCGTCGGTATGGGCGTGCAAGGGCAGAAGCGACGGCGAATAGCTGGAACCGACGTGGTAGCGACCGTCGATCCAGTGGCGGGCGTTGCGGATTTTATAGCTATCGAAAAAGTTCCGGTCGAAAACTATGATGCCGCCTGTGTGTGTACCCCTGATGATGTGAAGATTCCCATCGTAGAGTACCTGCTCAACTCTGGGAAACATGTTCTTGTCGAAAAGCCTTTACTTGCGGTGCACGATGATGTGCTGACGGGCCTTGACGAGATCTGCCGCAGGACGGGGAGTACATGTTACACAGCTTACAACCACCGTTTCGAACCGCACCTGGTCCGACTTAAAGAGTTCGTTGCGGCGCAGCACATCGGTGAAATTTACTTGGTGAGGGGATTCTACGGAAATGGAACTGCCCGAGACGTTAGAAATTCACCTTGGCGTGATCGGGGTTTAGGAGTTGTAGCCGATCTTGGCTCTCACCTACTCGATCTAGCGCTGTTCTGCTTCGACCGTCCGAAAGGTTTGCCAAACGTGTGGAGCGCGAATCGATTTGAGAACGCTGCATTTGATCACGTTGGGTTTGGATTTTCTGGACGTCCGTTCATCCAACTAGAAGCCACGTTGATGTCTTGGCGAAACAGTTTTTCTTGGGATGTCTACGGTGAGACAGGCAGTATGCACGTGGACTGTCTGTGTAAATGGGGTCCCAGCACTTTAACGGTTCGTCGGAGAGTTCTTCCGAGTGGTAGACCACCGGAAGAGTCCCAGACGCTGATTCAGTCGGACCCGACATGGAAGGCGGAGTACGAGTATTTTAGAGGTCTCTGCGGCACGGCTTCAACCAATATTGACAACGACATTTGGATCAATTCGATAATGAGACACCTTAGCCAGTCGCTTGATGAGACTTCCTTGTCTAGCTCTGGTGCTTACAGTTCCTCGAGTACGGCTGAGTTATGAATGGAAGTCCTGTAATTGGGTTCGCTGGTTTATCCCATCTCGGAATCGTGTCAAGTGTAGCTGCTGCGGCGAAGGGCTTTGAGGTGATCGCCTACGATTCAGATGCTGTCGTGTGCGAGCAGTTACGTGCTGCTCAACCACCAGTAGTCGAACCAGAATTAAACGATTTGATGTCCAGGCACGCTGAGCGTCTTGTCTTTGACAGTTCAGCGAACGCGTTGGAGTCGTGTGAGGTGGTGTTTCTCACGCTTGACGTACCGGTTGACGTCGACGGGCATAGTGACTTGACGGCCGTCTGCCAGTTGTTCGAGCAGGTTGTGCAACACGTAGCTCAAGATACGACGATTGTTTTGTTGAGTCAGATTCCACCGGGATTTACGCGTTCTCTGGTTTCCTCTACAGGTACGTTTGATATTTCGTCTGACCGCCTCTTCTGTCAGGTTGAAACCTTGATATTTGGGCGGGCGGTCGAGCGTGCACTGCATCCGGAGCGTTTTATTATTGGGTGCGCCAGTGCTGAAACTGCGTTACCAGATGCCTATACCAAATTTCTAGGTTCATTTGATTGTCCAATTCTTCCGATGCGGTACGAAAGTTCCGAGCTTGCCAAGATCGCAGTGAATATGTTTTTAGTCTCGTCCGTCACGACTACAAACACGTTGGCGGAGGTATGTGAGGCCGTGGGCGCAGAGTGGGCGGAAGTTGTTCCGGCATTGAGACTCGATGCACGGATTGGTTCAAAGGCCTATTTGAATCCTGGACTGGGTATTGGCGGGACGAATCTCTTGCGAGACTTGGTGACTATTCGGGGTCTAGCTGCTGAATATGATACGCACGCTGAAATTGTCGACACGTGGCTGGAGGACAGCGCGTATCGTCGTGACTGGGTATGTCGGTTGCTGGAACCTGAGCTCGCTTCACGGGACGACGGCCTCGTGGCTGTGTGGGGACTTGCCTACAAAGTGGGGACGGGTTCGACGAAGCATTCTCCTGGCTGCGCACTGATCGAGTCGCTGGGCGAAGTGAAGGTTCGGGCGTACGACCCGAAGGTGTCCCTCGGCGATGTTGCACCAGCGAATATGTTCGAAGCGAGCAGCTCGTTTGAAGCCGTAAGGGGTGCTGATGTGCTCGCGGTTATGACGCCGTGGCCCGAGTTCCAGGTGGCTGAGCTGGAAACCGTTATGAACGTGATGCGCGGTCGCCTTATTCTTGATCCCTACGGTGTACTCAATGGACAGCGCTGTCGCAGGTTAGGGTTTGTATACCGCCGGCTTGGCACTCCTGCAGCATCTGCAAGTGAAGTCCATGCAGCATCAGTGTAGGGCTGCGAATTGCCTGGCCGGGTTGAGGCTTGGTCGTAAGTGGCGGTGATGAGAAACGAGATGCCAGCGAGCCTGCGGTTACTAACAGGAAGTGTGATGTGACCGTCTGTTGGAAGAGCTTTCTGTTATTACGTAAAACAGTGATGGAATATTTGGCTAATGAGTTCCGGGCAGACGTATTACGTACATCAAAACCTTCATTTCAGAACGCCTCGTGAATTACCGATTTTCCGTGACCGACGTAGCGGCCGTCGCCCTCCTTCGTGAGAACAACTCGGTGTTGCTTCAACATCGAGATGACAAACCAAGTTTGAATCATGCAGGATTGTGGGTTCTCCCTGGCGGGCACCGAGAACCTAGCGAAACTATTGAACAGTGTGCCCGACGTGAGTTTTTTGAGGAAACAGCTTATCAATGTGAAGATCTGTATTGGTTGCTCTCGCGCGACGTCGAAACGGATAAAGGTAATCAGTACAAACTCACGGTGTTTTGGGCTTTGTATGACGAAAAGCAACCGGTGCGATGTCTTGAAGGGCAGGATTTAAAGTTTGTCAAACGAGAAGATGCGTCGACACTGCGACAGCCTGAATTTCTGACCGATCTGTGGGACCGCTCGATTGTTGCTGTTCAGGTGCAGCGTGAGCAGCATGTATGACAGAAATCAATCTTCTTGATTCCTACCCGCGTGCGAAACGGCCAATTAGCGCGAATCGGTCTGCTGACCCCGATAATCGAACCGTTGCGAGGCGATTTGGCCGAGAGTATTTTGATGGCGACCGAACTCAAGGGTACGGCGGCTATCGATATGACGGGCGTTGGATAGCTGTTGCGCGACGATTTAAGGACTTCTACCAGCTTGCACCTGGTGATCGGATTCTGGATGTCGGGTGCGCGAAGGGATTTATGCTACACGACCTGCTACAGGTTATTCCAGGCGTGGATGTTTATGGTGTTGATATCTCAGAGTACGCGGTCGAACAGTCTATGGACGATGTTTCTTCTCGCCTATCCGTCGGTAACGCCGAGCAGCTGCCATATCCAGATAATTCCTTCGACCTCGTTGTATCGATCAATACGATTCATAATCTCCCTAGAGATCGGTGTTTAGAGGCAACCCGAGAGATTCAGCGGGTTAGTCGCCGGCATAAGTACATTCAAGTTGATTCGTGGCTTACTGACGAACATCGAAAGAATCTTGAACGTTGGGTGCTTACGGCATTGACTTGCTTGGCACCTGAAGCATGGAAATCGTTGTTCCGCGAGGCTGGGTATACGGGAGATTATTATTGGACGCTTGCCGAGTGAGTGTCGCATGGAATGTACCATGCGTTTGGTTTTTCTGTAGAGACCTGCATGAAGGATAAAGCTATTGGGGGGGGTGAATCTATGCATGAGGGCGGCGTAGCCGATGTGAACTCGAAGACGCAGGTCGAGTTGTATCGCCAAATGTTGCGTATCCGCATGCTTGAAGAAAAAATTGCGGAATTATATCCAGAGCAGGAAATGCGATGTCCTGTGCACCTGTCGATCGGACAAGAAGCCCCACCAGTCGGTGTGTGTGCTCACCTTCTGCGAGAAGACCTGGCGTTGAGTGCGCATCGATCTCACGGGCACTATCTTGCGAAAGGGGGAGACATTAAAGCGATGGTGGCAGAACTCTATGGCAAGGAAACGGGATGCTCGGCCGGAATCGGCGGGTCCATGCACTTAGTTGACCTTGAGGCGGGTTTCTTGGGTGCCGTACCAATTATGGGTTCTACAATTCCGATTGCCGTGGGTGCCGCGTGGGGTTCAGCGTTGAAACAAAAATCACAGGTGGTCGTGAGCTTCTTTGGAGAGGCTGCTGTTGAGGAGGGTGTTTTTCACGAAGCAGCTAATTTTGCCGTCCTCAGGAAGTTACCGGTAGTGTTTGTGTGTGAGAACAATATGTATTCTGTCTATTCGCCGTTAGCTGTCCGCAGGCCAGATCAGGCCACAGTGTCTGACGTGGCGAAGGGACACGGCATCTGGACGCGGCAGTCTGACGGAAATGATGTGCTAGGAATTTTTTCGTTGGCGGGCGAAGCAATCAATCGAGCACGTGCGGGGTTGGGGCCATCCTTTCTTGAATTGATGACCTATCGCTGGCTAGAGCATTGTGGGCCCAACGATGACAACGATCTTGGCTACCGTACCCGTGATGAATTTGAGGCGTGGCAGAAACGTTGCCCAATTCAGCAGATGGAGAACAATCTGAGGAAGGTTGATCTGCTTACGGAGAATGCCCTCGTTCAATTGAAAGAAGATCTCAGCAGGGAGATTGAGGATGCGGTCGACTTTGCGAAACGGTCGCCCTTTCCAGACGTGAAAAACATGATGGCGAATGTCTATGCCAGCTGACCCATCTAAGGCAATGGAAAGACAACTTAAGTATTCTCAAGCCATTCACGAAGCAACCGACCTTTGTATGGAACGGGACGCATCGGTGCATTTGCTAGGACTTGGGGTGCCTGATCCGAAAGGGGTGTTCGGCACGACCGCCGGTCTCCAGGAAAAATTCGGTGCCGATCGCGTGACTGACATGCCGGCTTCTGAGAATGGAATGACCGGTGTTGCTATTGGGTCCGCCTTGATGGGCACGCGGCCGATCATGGTTCATCAACGACTCGATTTTGCTCTACTTGCAATCGAACAGATTGTGAACCAGGCGGCAAAATGGCATTACATGTTCGCGGGGAAAATGCGAGTTCCGCTCGTTATTCGAATGCTAGTTGGTCGCGGATGGGGACAAGGGCCGCAACATTCCCAGAGTCTGCACAGTTGGTTTGCACACGTTCCTGGCTTACGAGTTGTTGTTCCAGCGACACCATACGACGCTAAGGGATTACTGATTTCAAGTGTCGAAGATGACAATCCCGTGATCTGTGTGGAGCATCGGTGGCTATATAACGTCAGTGGTCCAGTGCCTGAATCGGTTTACCATGTCCCGCTTGGTCAAGCTCGAGTGTTGCGAGACGGAAGTGACCTTACGATCGTATCGTGCTCGTATATGACACTCGAAGCACTGCGCGCGGCTGATGCCTTGGCAGCGATCGGCGTTGAGGCCGAGGTGGTTGACCTTCGGTCGATTCGACCGTGGGACGAAGACCTGGTGCTTGAGTCCGTGCACAAGACCGGGCGTTTACTATTCGTTGACATGAGCTGGAAGACTATGGGATTTGGAGCCGAGGTTGTGGCTACGGTTGCAGAACATCTGTGGGGGGAGCTTAAGGTAGCGCCACGTCGAGTTGGTTTTCCGGAGTGTCCGGTACCAACGTCGCCAGCGCTTACGAAAAACTATTATCCGCGCGCAGTTGATGTGTTAGCCACGGCGGCTGAAATGATGCAGATAGAGCCTGTATCATCGATGTTATTACCAGACGAAGTTGGTCAACCGCTTGATGTTCCTGACCCAAGTTTTACCGGCCCTTTCTAACAGGGTGCTATCAACGGCAACGAAGTAGATTTAACTAGGGAGAATAAGGATTGAATACATATGTAATTTTAGGCGGAAACGGTGTCTTTGGTGTCCATACAGCTCAGTACCTACTCGAACAGGAGGATACCCGCTCGGTGATTTGCGTTGGTCGGAACCCAGAGAAACCCGAGGCTTATTCACTTGGTCTTGGTGTGGGTGACGCGCGGTACGAATATCAACAGATCCACCTCGTGCATGAACAGGATCGCTTGTTTGAATTATTTGACCGCGCCAAGCCTGAAATCATTATGAACTTTGCTGCGTTGGCGCATGGCGCCTCATGGACAAAATCGTGGCGCTTCTACGACAGTAACGTCACGGCGCTCGCGAAGATCGTTGAAGGACTAGCGGAGCGTGATTATCTCCAGCGGTATATCCATGTAGGAAGTTCTGAACTTTATGGCGCTGTTGATGCACCAGCCGGAGAAGATGCACCTCTTTTACCGAGCAGTCCCTACGGTGTGTCCAAGATGGCTGGAGACCTACACCTCCTCTCGATGTTCGATGTGCGCCAGTTCCCAATGAATATCATCCGTCCATCGAACGCTTACGGTGAAGGGCAACAGATGTACAGAGTAGTACCGCGTGCTGTCGTGGCCGGTTTGACAAATCAGAAGCTGCCGCTTCAGGGTGGAGGCAAAGCACGAAAATCGTACTTCCACGCGAGAGACTTAGCCGTTGCACTGTATTTAATGGTGCAAAAGGCTCCCTTGGGTCGAATCTACAACGTAGGCCCACCCGAACCAATCTCCATTCGCGATCTGGTTGCTGGAGTGGCTGACGCGCTTGGTATGCCCTTTGAAGACCTCTGTGAAATTACACCTGGTCGAGAAGGAGAAGATTCACAATACTGGCTGGATAGTTCGGCTATCAAGCAAGAACTCGGGTGGGAACAAGAGATTAGCCTAGCTGATGGTCTCGGACGAATGGTCCGATGGGGCCAGCAGCACCTGGATTTCTTGCGAAACGAGTCTTCTGATTTTGTTCTGCGGGCGTAAGTCACATGCCATTCGACATTCGTTATGCGAATTTGATACCGCGCGAACCAGAACTGCGGGACGAGTTGTTTCGCGTTTTTCAGCAGGTTTTGGATAGTGGGCAGTTCATTCTGGGTCCTGAAGTTTCGGCGTTCGAGCAATGGTTTGCCGAATACTGTGGCGCGAAGCATGCCGTTGGAGTGGCTAGTGGAACCGCCGCTTTGGAGCTAACTCTTGAAGCATTCGGTGTATCGGATGGAGATGAAGTTATCACTGCACCGAACTCGTATATTGCATCAGCATCGGCTATCGCGCGGGTGGGTGGACGTCCGGTGTTTGCGGACGTCGGCGCAGACATGAATCTCGATCCCGCTGCAATTGAAGAAGCAATTACACCTCGAACGCGAGGCGTGGTTCCAGTTCACCTGACCGGTCGTCCTGCTCGGATGCCTGAAATTATCGAAATCGCAGCGCGCCATCAAATGTTTGTACTTGAGGATGCTGCACAGGCCGTTGGCGCCCAATTGGAGGGGTGTCGTGTCGGTAGTTGGGGACGTGCGGCAGCGTTCAGTCTGCATCCACTGAAGAACCTCCATGCATTCGGAGATGCCGGTATCGTGACAACAAATGATTCAGACCTCGCGGGACGATTGGTTCCCGCCAGAAGTCACGGGCTCCGCGATCGAAACACTTGTGAGTTTTGGGGCGGCAATGAGCGTTTGGATGCCTTGCAAGCGGCCTTTCTGAGGATTCAGGCTGGCTATCTGGAAACGTGGACCGAGGAGCGCCGGCGACTGGCATTTAGATACAATGCGGCGCTCGCTTCGTCGGTGACCGTTCCTGTCGAGGGTGCGGGTGAGCGGCACGTTTACCAGACGTATGCCATTCAATGCGATCGCCGTGATGACCTTCAGAAACATCTTCGGGCTAACGGTGTGGAAGCAATCGTTCATTACCCCACCCCTATTCACAGACAGCCGGCGGCTCGGTCATTGGGTTACGGTCCTGATGCTTTCCCTGTTGTAAGTCAACAGGCGAACCGGATCTTGAGCCTGCCACTCTATCCAGGTTTGATGACCTCGGACCAGGACCGGGTAATTGAGTTAATTACGGAATTTTATGGATGACTGAGAACAACACAGCCGCTGTGACGCCCGTTCGCTACGCATATCTTGACCAACAATTCTCTGATGTCGATGCCTATTTCGACGACCTACGCCAATGGGTGTCGACTGGAGAGTTCACCATTGGCCCCTACGTGGAAGCATTTGAGAGCAAATTTGCCGAGTACATTGGCGTAAAACACGCAGTCGGCACGAATACGGGCACAGGTGCCTTGATTCTTGCGCTTCGGGCGGCTGGAATCAGGCCTGGCGACGAAGTCATCACGGTTCCCAACACATTTGTAGCGACCGTCGGGGCCATTGTTGCTGTTGGAGCAAAACCGGTGTTTGTTGACTGCGACGACCGTTATCAAATCGATGTCGATCGTATTCCTGCGGCGATAACCTCGTGCACGAGAGGAATTGTTCCGGTGCATTGGGCTGGGTGTCCGTGCGATATCGAGCGCGTCATGGACATTGCTTCCGAACACCAACTAAAAGTGGTGGAAGATGCGTGCCCTGCCGTTGGGGCTAAGGTCGGTGGCCGATGCGTAGGCACGTTCGGCCACGTCAACGCTTTTAGCATGCATCCGTTGAAGCCGTTAAACGTTTGGGGAGACGGTGGCATCGTTGTAACTAATGACGATGAGATCGCCGCATGGTTACGGTTATATCGTAATCATGGCTTGGTCGACCGCGATCATGTGGCGTTCTGGGGAATCAATGAAAGACTTCAGCCCGTACAAGCTATCGTCGCAAGTCGACTCTTGGATTCAATGGAAACACTGATCTCGAGGCGTAACGAAAATGCGAGACAATTGGATGAAGGATTGCGTGACTTGGCCGATTACATCTCGCCACCGGAACGGCCGGAAGCATATCGTGAGGTGTATCAACTCTACCTCGTTCGTGCGACGCGTCGAGATGAACTGATGGCCTACCTTACGGCTCGTGAAATCGAATGTCGTGTGCACTATCCGATTCCTCTTCATCTTCAGGACGCCGCGAAGGATCTTGGCTATGGAATTGGGTCTTTTCCTGAGTGTGAACAACAAGCCTCGGAAATACTTACCATTCCAGCGCATCAGCACGTTACCTGCCAACAATTGGATTACGTACTAGAGTGTGTGCATACGTTCTATCGGGAATAGTCTGGGTAGATAAAACGTCTTCTTCCTGAACATTACATGGGTTATATCCAGTATCTACGGAAGACCTCCGTTAGTGGTCAGCCGGCACTGATCTGTCGCCCGTCTGGTCGCCATTATGGGCACTGTGCCCTTGAAATGTTAATGGCTTTTACGTTCAGTCGTCTTACTGGCATACGGTTATATACTTTGCAGCCGAACCCGGTCATAAATCCGGCACTCTTTAAACTTGAAGCTAATGGTATCGACAACGTGCACTGCACCGGTTGGCGATCTTTGTGGTTCAAACTGCGATGGAAATTGTCGGAACATGAAGCATTCGAGGTTGAACTATTCGCCAAGTTGGCGGTCGAGGCTCACCGATACGCGCAGCGAAAATATCTTCCTGCCTCGCTAGTTCGTAGGGCCAAGGAGCTTAGTCTTTGGTTCGATACTCGAGGTCACCAAACCCTCTTTCGGGACCACTCAGGTAAATCGCGTCGAAATCCTTACACCGACGAATTCCTTCAGGCTAAGACTGCAAAGCTCTATTTGGTCCGTCGTAACATTGACCAACCAGTCGACACATGTCTCCCATCCGATATTTGTGCTGATGTTGTGGAGCGTTTAACTCAACTCGGAGTGCAACCCGGTACGCCGATGGTGACGGTTCATGCTCGCGAATCTGGATTTCACCGTGGCGAGGAAATGCAGGACGCTAACGTCAAGTTGCTGGAAGGTCGCCGGCTTGACAAGCGGACCGATGTTGTGAGGAATGCAAAAATCGATTCCTACTCGAAAGCCATCGACTTTTTGGTCAATGAAGGATACGCCGTAGTCCGGCTAGGCGATCCACTCATGGACCCGTACCGCAGGACTGGGGTGTTTGACTTGGCGACGTCGCCCTTGCGGACGTCTGCGATGGAACTGTATTGCCTGTGGCAGAGCAAGTTCGTTCTGTGTGGCGAGTCCGGTCCCTACTCAGTTAGCTACCTCACCAACACGCCGTCGGTGCTGGTGAATGCCACGGACCCAGTGAGTGGGTATCCGATTCGCAAGGATCGTCTTTATATCCTCAAACACGTCTTTGATCGCTTAACGGGTCAGCCGCTTCGACTCAACGACATGCTGACACATCGATACCTCAGCAAGATGCGACAGCTCACTTCGTTTCAGTATGTAGACAACACGCCAGAGGACATCTTAGAGGTTGTACGCGAAATGGTAGCCGGGCTTCGTGATGGATGGGTGGCAACCTCAAAACAAAGAACCTATCGGGAGCGGGTGACTGACATCGCTATGGATCTTGACAGGCGTGAGCGACACGGGGGCCTAGCCTATATACGGAAATGGGGGACCGATCGGGGCTTTCTTGGCAATGGGTATATCGGAGCAGCTTGGGCGGCCCGGCATCTCGAGGCGGACCACGGTTGACCGTGACATCGTCAGTCATTGGCGAGAAGAACGTTCTTCTGGTTGGTGCTACGAGTTATGTCGGGGCGCATCTCTTGGTGGAGTTGAAGCGACGTGGGTATGTCGTTCACGCCTTATCATCTTCGGACTGCGACTTTCGAGACTCGGTAGCCGTTGAGCGAATGTTTCGATCCCTACCTGATGTACCAGTAGCAGTAATATTTTGTGCAGTCATCAATAAGTGGAAGGCCCTTAGCTATGAGGCTTATCTAGAAAATACGGCGCTCACCTATAATCTCGTACAACACCACAAGTGCGCACCAGTCACGAGGATTATCTATTTCAGCACCGCCGAGGTATATGGGCGGTGTCCGCCAACTCCGATTACAGAGGCCACACGGGTCGACCCTGATTCTTGGTACGCTGTTGCCAAGTACGTCGGAGAGTGGTCATTGTTGTCGTCTGGTGAAGTGGCGTGTCCGGTGACGGTGCTCAGGATCCCTGGAATCTACGGCGCGTGGCCGAATGACCACAGTATTATCGGGAAGATGATTCGCTCTCTTAAAGAGCAGGGTTCTGTAGCGGTGACAGGCGACGGTGGCACGCTCCGTGATTATGTATTTCTTCCTGATCTGTCGCATGTTGTCGTTCAGTTATTGACGACCACATATCATGGGTTAATCAATGTAGGAACGGGTAAAAGCACAAAGATCTTGTCGATTGGGGAAGCCGTATGTCGAGTATTCGGAAAGACTGGGAAGGTCGTCCTGACAGCTGCTGACGCGACCAGGGATTTCGATTTGGTGTTTGATATATCGACCTTGCGGCGCGTCTTACCAAGCGTGTCGTTCACGGATCTTGATACGGGTATTCGTTCGTATGTCTCCAAGTCTCTTGAGCAGATAGGTCATCCTAACAACCACGCAACATGAAAATCGTTTTTAGTCTCGCACACGTGGGATTCGTTCGGAACTACGATCGGACGGTTCGACATTTGGCAGGCCAAGGCCACCAGATACACATTGCAGTTCTGACCGCCCGCAACAAACTCAGAGAAAAATCGACCCTCGATCGCCTGATGGCAGAGCATCCCAATGTGACCTATGGCCTATGGCCAAAAACAAAACCCAGCGTGTGGGCGTCAGCCGCTCTCCCCATCCGAATTACGCAGGACTACATTCGTTACCTTGACCCTCGATATAGATCCTCGACAGAGCTACGGAAACGTGTTGCCACCAGGACTCCAATAGGCGGTATCTGGTTCGCTAGAGCCTTCGCCGGTGTCGGCTCGTGGTCTCGCCGCCTGTGTCTATGGGCGCTGTCGTGGCTAGATCGTGCAATGCCCTTGAATGAAGATGCCCTTGCATTTCTTAAAGACCACAAACCCGATGTGTTACTCGTGACGCCGCTCATCGACGTTGGATCCACTCAAGTGGAACACGTTAAGGTGGCGAAGGCTCTCGGGATTCCCACAGGACTATGCGTAGCAAGTTGGGACAATCTGACGAACAAAGGCCTGATTCGAGAAATTCCAGACCGAGTATTCGTCTGGAACGAGTTACAGAGGCAAGAAGCAATCGAATTGCATGGTGTCAAGCGAGAACAAGTTGTCGTATCGGGCGCGCAAATTTTTGATCACTGGTTCAATGCTGCTGAAACCGAATCACGCGAGAGCTTCTGCAACAAGGTTGGCTTGAATCCGGAACATCCGTTCATTCTGTATGTGGGATCATCGCGATTCATCGCACCTGATGAGGCCTTGTTTATGTTGGACTTCATCGAAGAACTTCGCCACGCGCCAGATCTAGACATGCGTGACGTAGGTGTGTTGGTGCGCCCACACCCGACCAACATACGCCACTGGAGAGCGTTCGAGCGCCCTAATGCGCAGGCTACTTCTCGTCAGGCTGCTCCGCCACCTGAGGGTGCCAGTGCCCGTGAGGCATGGCGAGTCCGTGACCGTCAGCCTTTACGCTTTGAAAACCTTGCGTTTTGGCCGCCATTAGAGACCGTCCCGGATGACGGCAAGGATTCCCTGTGGGATTTTTTTAGTGCAGAGAATAAGTTGGACTATTTCCATTCCATCTACCACAGCGGGGTCGTTATTGGCGTCAACAGCAGTGGGATGGTCGAAGCTGGTATCGTGGGACGGCCTGTGTGTTCACCAGTCGTGCCGGAGTTCGCTCACTCACAAGGGGGTACGCTTCACTTTGACCATCTACTCACGGCCGGGGGTGGCCTGCTCTACACGGCTACGAGCACGGAAGAATTCCTCAAGGTAACACAGGAACGACTCCGTGCAGGCGAACATCCAGATCCCAAGAGTCAAAATTTTACGGAGGCGTTTCTTCGACCGAGAGGAATAAGTAAGGAGGTGTCGCCAATATTGGCGTGTGAAATTGAGGCGCTAGCAGAACTGCCGGTTGTGCCTCAGCGTTTCTTTTCGGCGTTATATCCCGCTCGTGCCCTAGCATATGTGATCGGCCGGGTGGCTGGTTCTGAGCCAACCAATCGCAAACCAACCCGTCGGGCTAAAAAAGGAAAGAAGCGGACTCCTCATGAACGCACTGCCGAGTGGGTCACAATTGCGATACGTCCACTAGTATTTGTGGTCGTTCATGCCGCTATTCCGCTGGTTTGGCTCTGGGAATTATTGGTGCGAAGCGGTATTGCTGTGCGCCGGTCGGTTCGAGTGTTCCGCCGAACTCTCCTAAGGATGGGAGAAGTAACAAGTAGCCGTGTTCGTCAGACCCTCCGTCGGACCCGTAAACGGTTGTTAAGAATAGTGGTCAAGAGACCTGCTCGCGCCGCTCGGAGGGCGCTGGCGAGCATACCGGTTGGTTTTCGCAGTCTGGCCAGAATCGAGAGGTTCGTAGGTACCAGCCTGCGGCGCGGTATACATCGAATTCGCAAGAAGTCCCGGCGCGGTATACATCGAATTCGCAGGTTAGGTGATAAGGTCGTTCGACGCGGTGTTGTTTTCGTCCAAGGTGGTCTGCGCCGAGTCCGAGATCATTTGGCGCAGTTGATGAATTAAGGAAGGGGTCTTACAGAGTGAGTGCGACGCAAGACCGAAGAGCAGTAACTGAACTGCATGATAAGCACGAAACATTTACGGATTATGCATATGGCAGGGCGGATGTGTTACCCGACCGGTATGTATTTGTGCTCACGAATCTATGCAATCTCGATTGCCACTTTTGCTTTCAGGAGCGCACTCCGCGTAAGGGGTTTATGACGCCCGACGACTGGTTGTCGGTGGCAAAGCAATTGCCTAATCACGCGCGGGTCACGCTCACAGGTGGCGAACCGCTGGTGTTTAAGGGGTTCCGAGAGGTTTTCAGTTATGTCGCTGAACGTTTTGATTGCAACATGATCTGTAACGGAGTGCTGTTGAAACCAGAAATTATCGATTTCATGTTGGAGTACGAGCGATTTCGTGTGCTGTCTATCTCCATCGATGACATCGGAAACACCGCGCGGGACATAAGTAAGGAGCAATGGCAACATACTGAGAAGATGATGCGATACTTTACCAAGCGTCGGGATGAACTTAAGTCGTCGTGCGTTCTGGATGCAAAGACCGTGGTACTCGACGAGAATGCTGGTGAACTTTTAGATATCCATAAGTACTGTGTTGAAGATTTGTCGTGCGACACCCACTCGTTTATGTTTTTGAAAGGGTCGCCGACCCAGCACGCTGACTACATGGTTCCGGTTGAAGCCATTCTGGCGAAGTCGCAAGCACCAACATACAATCGATTCGATATTATCGTCGATCAGCTGAATGCCGTCCGCGAGTACAACACTCGAACCAAGGCAGTGGCATTCCTCCATCCCTCCGTTGCTTCGCTCACCGCAGAAGAGTCGTTGCCCGATCTCAGGTATATCAACCAATCGGAGCATGCAGGGGAACTCTTTGAGCCCTGTAAATTTCCTTGGTCGAGCGTTCACATCAATGTGGATGGCGCGCTGTTTCCCTGCATGGCGGTAGAAATGGGGAACGTAAAGGACACATCATTGGCCGACATTTTCAATGGACCGGCCTGTGAACAATTTCGAAGTTTAATTCATCGCGAAGGCACTGTTGAGGGCTGCAACCGATGTGGGTGGTTGCGGCCAAGGAAGTGAGCTTGGATAAGGAAGTGAGCTTGGATATGGGTACTAAAAGGAAAGAAAGTCTGTACGAGGAAATTCGCCTTTTGCAGCACACGGACGTGCTTGAGGCTGCTGCTCGGGGTGACGGATTGGATTGCCCACCGATTCACGTACGACTCGAGCCGACCGAATCGTGCAATTTTAAATGTAGTTTTTGCTGGTGGCATGCCGACGATAGGCGGGCGAATTTACCCAACTTTGATTTTACTGGCACACGGCGACTCAGCTTGGACCGTATGCTCCGATTGATTGATGAGCTAGCTGAAATTGGAACGAGTGCGGTGTCCTTTACCGGTGCAGGTGACCCGTTGGTGTTTCCCAGTATGGATAAAGTGTTAACGAAGGTTCAGCAGTGTGGGCTCAAGTTCGCAGTGACGTCGAACCTTGCAATGCCACTCGGCGACGAGGTAATTGGCGAGTTGGCACACGCGTCGTGGCTCCGGTGGAGCATGAACGCAGGTTCGCCGGATGCGTACAGTGAGGTCAACAATCCCAAAGGGAAAGCGGGTGACGGTGCCTATCAGCGTGCGTGCGACAATGTCAGACGACTCAGTCAAGCAAGAAAGGCGCTAGGACTGAAAGAGTTTAACGCGAGCTTTGTGGTTTACCGCACCAACGCCCATGACGTGAAGGTTGCGGCTCGCTTGGCAAGCGAGGTCGGTGTCGACGGGATTTCGTTTCGACCCGATACACCGTTCGAAAAGCAGACCTCACCAAATAAGTATTCGAGTCAAGTTGAGCAAGATATTCGTTCAGCACGCGAAGAATGTGAGACCGAGAGCTTCCGCGTCTGGATGAATGTGGACCGGGCGGAAGACACCGTGAAACTTGGCGACCCCAATCTTGTGTGTTTTTACGCTAACCACACCACCTACATCGCGGCAACCGGGGACGTGTACCCCTGCTGCTACACTCGCCACGATGTAAATTATGCAATGGGGAATATTCTGGACCAAACATTCGGCGAGTTCTGGTCGAGTCAGGCCCGGCAAGAACATTACAAACGCCTTGTGTTTGATACCTGTCCTCCCTGCCCCTATGGTCCCACTAATCAGGCTCTGGCGTCGGTTTATGCTGGAACAGGACCGACGATCGGATCAAATACTTCTGGCAAGTCGCCTGACGTGTTTGTCTAACCGTCCGGTCAGCTAACCGCGATCTGGCTTTCTACCACGAGACGATCGGGGCAGTCTGTCCGTCTTCTGGTATTGGTCAACGATCAGGATTTTAACTAACACACTAAGCGTTCTTTCAGGATGATGCTGGAAGCAATTTAATGGACCTGCTCCACTACTCTAGTACTGGAATCGGCGCCGTTGCCGAACGGGATGGCCGCCAGGTGCTTATCGCGCGTCTGAATACCAAGGTATACGGGCACATGGCTCTTGAAATTGCCATGACACTAGCGCTGGCCAGAGAGATGAATGCCGATGTCTATTTCGATTCAGACAAAGATGCGGTGAATCCAGCGTTGTTTGATCTTGACGCCACCGGTGTAACGGTTCTGCGACCTCGTGGATTTCGTCAGCTCACGTTTCGTAATGTTCTGCGCCGTCGGCTGGTTGAATCGAATGGGCGGGCTGGCTGGGACGATTACCTGAGAACAACTCGGTTGGACGTCGCCCGAGAAATGGCGAGACAAGCAGGAAATACCGACTATCCAAAAGAACTGCGGGAGCGTCTGAGAAAGGTCAGTAAGCGCGTGGGTGCTGGCCCTCACCGGTCGTGGAAGAAACCGGGCAAGCAGCCGACCACGAAATCCAATGATCACGTCTTGTACTACCGACGTCGTCTGTTGCGTGATCCAGTACCAGTTCACCTCCGTACAGAAACGGCAGGGCCAACTGACCAAGCCGCAGAAGCGTTGGGAATTACTCGCGAGACGAAGGTGGTCGCCATACACGCGAGGTCACCTGGTTTCAAGGGTGGATGGGATATACAGGATGTCAAGGTCGGGAGCAGGGACGAGTCGTTCAGGAACGTTCGGATCGAAAGCTACTTCGATGCGATTGATTATCTTGTTGGCGAGGGATACACAGTCGTCCGGATCGGTGATCCTTCGATGGATCCTTTACGCAGGCGCGGGGTCATTGACTTAGCCACAAGCTTTCACCGGACGGCTGCCTTGGAAGTCTATGTGCTACTTCGAAGCGCATTTCTGATGGTGGGAGATTCAGGCCCACACCTCGTGAGCTACCTCACCAATACACCGCTGTTGATGGTTAACGCAACGGATCCCGTTCTGGTATATCCAGTTCGTGCCAATGGGTTGTACCTTCTCAAAACAGTAGTCGACCTCGATACGGGTCGGGAGTTACAACTGTCCGAACTGTTGACCGATGCCTACTATGGTCATCTCCGATCACCGAAGCAATATCGCTACAGACCCAATACAAGTGAAGAAATCGTTACTGCAGTAGAAGAGATGGTTACGCAACTACGCTCACCAAGCTCCGAGTCTCCGGCCCAAAACAGCTACCGTCGGACGGTAACGACTGCATGCGATAGCCTCACAAATAAGTTCGTTCGGAAGTGGGCATCCGATGACGGATTTCTCGGAGACGGTCGAGCCGTTCAGTTCTATGCCAACCGATGGTTCTAGTGGAGAATCGAATACACCCACGACCAGGGGTAGCCATATGAAGGTGCTGTTTGTCATGCTGCATGCCGGATTCGTTAGGCACTACGCATCCGTCATCAGAGCATTGGCAGCGAAAGGGCACCTGGTTCACATCGCGTATGAGGACGCACGCGAGAAGCTTGGCGAACAACAGGATTTACGCCAACTAACGGATAAGTATCCGCAGGTCACGGCGGGTCCGTTACCACATCGCTTCGAGAACGTTCGGCAAGTCCTTCTTCGGTCGGATCCTTCTGCTGAACGAAGTGGTCGCTTTGACCGGCGTCCCTCCACCAGTGATACAGAGATGATCGACGAACACGGTAAGTTGCTTTCTCCCGGTGGAAAACTGCCCGATGCGTTTGAGCAAGCTTGGGAGGGTGTGGCGACGGCAGTGCGGCTGATGCAGGATTACCTACGTTATTTCGATCCAGATTTTCACCAGTCACCTCGTTTACTCGCTCGTGCACAAAAGCGTGTGCCCAAACTTCTACGGGCGGTCATTGCTGTTCCGGCTCGATCAGGACGACTCGCGCGTAGCGTAGTGGGCTGGTTACTGCGTAATCTTGAACGGGTAATCCCAATACCGACGGGCGTAAATATTTACCTGAAGCACCAATCACCAGATGTGCTATTCGTAACACCGCTTGTTGACTTTGGGTCGCAGCAAGTCGATTACATAAAGACTGCCCGCCGACTTGGTATCCCGTCGATACACGGTGTAGCAAGTTGGGACAATCTCACCAGTAAGGGCTTGGTCCGGGTCCACGCAGACCGGGTCTTGGTGTGGAATGAACGACAGAAAGAAGAAGCGCAGTCACTGCACGGTGTGCCTAGTGAAAAAGTCGTTGTCACCGGGGCACAGACATTTGATGAATGGTTTGAGCGGAAGCCGAGCCGGACCAGAGAAGAGTTTGGCGCCATGGTGGGTTTATCGCATGACCAGAAATACATCCTATATCTTGGGTCCTCGTCTTTCATTGCACCGAACGAGCTTGATTTTGTCGAACGATGGATCACGGCGATTCGGAGTTCATCTAACCCGACGGTGTCGGCCTGCGGCATACTCATTCGGCCACATCCTGCCAACTCCCGTCAGTTTCGCGCTATAAACCTTGAACGCTGGCCTGCCATTTCTGTTTGGCCGCCGATCGGGTTCGAACCTGGGGATACCGATTTTAAACGCGACTACTTCGATTCTCTTTTCTACAGCGGTGTTGTGGTCGGAATCAACACCAGCGCGTTGATCGAGGCTGCTGTAGTTGGTCGTATCACTTGTACGGTACGTGATGAAGACTTCGTTCATGCTCAGGTCGGCGCTGTGCATTTTCGTCATCTGACTCGAGAAAATGAAGGGTGTCTCGTTATTGCGGACGATCTCGAAACACACGTACGACAACTGTCTCCTATCCTGTCCGGAGAGACTAAGAACGAAACGAGGCCTTTCATTGAGGCGTTCGTTCGGCCCCGTGGCATGCAAACAGCAGTAACGTCCTACATAGTTAAAACAGTAGAGACAATCGCGGCGGCAGGCTCGCGACCGAAGGCGGAATCAATATTCACTCCGGCCACACGGGTTCTGGTCTATCCGGTAGCGTTGGTGATTCGCGCATTGGCATCCGGTCGGACCGTCACCTTCGTTATTATCAGACCCATTATTAGTGTTGGCGTGTTTTTGGCGGCTGCAGCGTATCGTTTCGCGTACGTCGTTCGTGATACCACTCGAGCGTTTCGCCGAGCCTGGCGAAACATGGGCAACGAATTCCACCAATTCAAGAAGAAGGTGCGACGAGAATTGAGACGGGTTCCGAAAACCATGCTCCACTCGCGCAAGCAAGTTCGTAAGGCAGTTCGGTCGGTAAGATCGACTGTGAATCATCGTACCCGTCTTGTGTACGTCAAGGCAGTATTAAAACAGGTTATTAGACGGTCGAGTCTCAAATGATGGCATTCAATACTTTTCGGGTAAACCAACTATGAATAGTCTGACCGTTGATGGCATCGGGAAGTGTTATCACATTCCTGTTGCCACGAAAGGTCGGGATAGTTCCGGCCCACGACGGCTACTAGGAGCTCTACGAAATACAGTGACTGGAAGAGCCCGTCCGCGTTTACTGCCAAAGACGAAAGAGTTTTGGGCCCTGCGCAATGCATCGTTTTCTGTCGAATCCGGAACGGTACTCGGCATCATTGGAGCAAACGGTGCAGGCAAGAGCACTTTGCTGAAGGTTCTTGCGCGGGTAACCACGCCTACGGAAGGCCGCGTCATGGGAGTTGGACGCGTAGTCTCACTATTGGAACTTGGTGCCGGATTCAATCCAGAGGTAGCGGCGCATGAAAATATCTTCATGAATGCCGCTATGTACGGGATCCCTCGAACTGAAGTGCATCAGCATCTCGATGAGATCATCGCGTTCGCTGAAATCGAGGACTATGTCAATACTCCGCTCAAGTTCTATTCGAGCGGCATGTATCTGCGCTTGGCGTTTTCGGTTGCCATAAATATGAAGCCGAACATCCTGTTGGCAGACGAAATTTTGGCGGTGGGAGATATCTCGTTTAAGGAACGCTGTTTAAATCGGGTGTCTGAATTGGCACGGGATGGCCTGAGTGTGTTGTTCGTGTCCCATGACATGGAGGCCATTACCCGCGTCTGTAACCGCGTGATGTGGATTCACGGCGGCAAGATCTCTCAACAAGGAGACCCGGAGACGGTAGTTACAGAGTATCAAAATGCGGCGTGGGCCCGGGCTGATGCGGCTCAATCTGAGCGCGGCCGTCATCGGAATAAATTTGCGGAACTGATCGGGGCAAGACTTGTATCAACAACAGGGAAAGACATCGGTGCCGCGCCGACTTCCGAAGAGGTATTTATCCGTATCAGGTTCCGGGTTACGAGAGCACCGATCGCGATTCGTGTTGGGTTCGATTTGTATCGTCGGCGCTTGCTGTTGTTTCGGTCCATAGATCAGCTGACACACACCATAGAAACGCCTCAAGTCTATGACGGGTGGGGAACGATTCCGGCGAATTTCCTTTCAGAAATCAGTTACAGCGTTCACGTATTCTTGTTACTTGAGGATGGGTCTCACAGCTCCTCACTCATTATTTACAACGCGGTGACTTTTATGGGCTATGCAACAGGAAAGGGACCTACCGACCCAGCAGTGCTTAAAGGAGGACTACTCGCACCCCGTCTGGATTGGAGAGTAGACGCGGTCGAAGAGAATGCGGTGGTCAGCGATGCTTAGGCGCATTGTCGCACTGGTTGGTTTGGATTCAACCATGGGTAATGAGGTGAATACCTCCACGATCGACCGGAAAAAGCCTGTCGGGCAGTGGGTGATCGAACCACGCCGTGAAGGGTTTCAGTCTAGGATGGCGGAATTGTGGGCCTATCGGCGCATCGCTTGGTTTTTCGCTATTCGGATGATTAAGCGACTGTATCAGGGCACTGTACTCGGAAAGTTTTGGTTACTACGTCCAGTTATTCCGATCATGATTGGAGCGCTTATCTTTGGCGGATTATTGGGTGTGCCGTCTGAAGGGGTGCCATATTTTTTGTTTTTTCTTGTCGGGTCGGCTATTTGGATGGTATTTGAGCGTTCATGCATTTTCGTGTGCCGTAGCCTCGACATGAATAAGGGACTCATCAAGAAACTCTATTTCCCTCGCTTGGTAGTCCCCGTTTCTTCGATGTCGCCGGCAGCGGTGTATTTCGTGGTATTCGCCGTCTTGATCCTGATTACCCTCTTGTACTTTCTGTGGTCGGAAGGTCGTTGGTATCTGGTAATGGGACCACGCTTACTCGTTTCAGTGTTTTCGATGTGTATGGTTGTGGTGCTTTCTTTAGCCTTGGGTTTATTTACTTGTATTTGGCAAGTAAGAGCGAAGGATGTGCGGTACACACTTCGGTATGTCTTGAGGTTCTGGGGATATTTGACACCCGTGATTTACCCGTTGTCTCAAGTGCCCGAAGAGTATCGAACTTGGATGATGCTCAACCCGATGGCCGGCTATGTGGAAACATTCAAGTGGGGACTGCTCGGCATTGGAAGTTTTGACGTGCGATTTTTCGGGACTTCTCTTGGTGTAACCGCCGTCATGTTGGTTGCCGGCATGTGGTACTTCCATCGAAACGAAGCTAAGTCTGTCGATAAGATGTAAACGCTACGCGTTACAGCGGTAGAAAGAGAGCCCTCTACCCGTTAGGACCGTGCGTCTTCGACAATTATCAGGATCCCAACTCAATAAATTCACTCGGCATCATCATTTTGTAGTCGTGAAGATCCTTTTCGTCACAAATCACTTCGGATTTCTGCGTAACTTCGAGCCTGCCATCCGTCTACTTGCCGAGCGCGGTCATAGCGTCAACCTGACTGCCGATCGGGGAGACTCGGTTGGCGGCATGCGCACGGTCGAAGGCCTCGTTCGCGATTATCCGGAACGGATCACATACGAGCGCGCGCCTAGTCCAAAACTTCGGCCGTGGAGTGCGCTGGCAAGAGGTATCCGTCTATCACTCGATTACTGGCGCTATCTCGATTCTCGATATGACCGGGCACCGAAACTTCGAGATCGCGCAGCCGACCAGGCACCGCGCTTCGCTCGCTCTCTCGTAAAACTGCCGTTGTTCCGAATACGTTTAGGGCGGCGAGCCTTGATGGTGAGCTTTCGCCTCATGGAGCGAGTCATCCCGGCCGCGGCTACTGTTCGACGTTTCTTATCAACGAAACAACCCGATGTCATACTCATCACGCCACTAATCTACTTTGGGTCGTCCCAGGTGGACTACGTCCGTGCCGCCCGCCGTTTACGGATCCCGAGTGTCCTTTGTGTCGGAAGCTGGGACCACTTAACAACCAAGGGACTCATTCACGATCTTCCCGATCATGTAACGGTATGGAACAACGCCCAACTCCAGGAAGCGAACGAACTGCATGGAATTTCCACCGACCGTGTAACCGTCACAGGGGCCCAGGCATACGACCATTGGTTCACGGCCAGACCTAGTGTTGATCGGGTCGAATTCTGCCGTCGGATCGGTCTAGTTGCTGACCGTCCCATTCTGCTCTATCTCTGCTCGTCAAAGTTCATTGCACCCAACGAAGTGGATTTCGTTAAACGGTGGCTCGGCGCGATTCGTGGCCATACGAAACCGCTTGTGCAAGACGCCAATGTGCTCATCCGGCCGCATCCACAGAACTTTGAACAGTGGCGTGGCGTAGATGTTTCTGGACGTGGGCCTGTGGCAATCTGGCCTCATACTGGTGCGAACCCGGTTGACGCCATAGCGCGGGCGAATTATTTCGATTCGATGCATTACAGCGCGCTCGTCGTTGGAGTCAATACGAGCGCGCTGATTGAATCTGGCATTGTCGGTCGATCGGTTTACACAGTGCTGGCACCTGAGTTTGCCGGGACTCAGGATGGCACTTTTCATTTTCAACACCTCAGACACGAGCGTGGCGGACTTCTCCATGTGGCAGAAAACCTTGAGGAACACTTGGAGCAGGTGGAGCACGGCCTCACCCAACCTGTCGGTCTAGACAAGAAGAGCCGGAACTTTATCGAAGGTTTCATCCGTCCAGGGGGTCTCGACCGCCCGGCCGCGGCTACTTTCGTAGACGCGATCGAGGCCGCCTCCCGCAACCAGCTGCCGTCTAGATTTGATCCAGTTTGGGTGCCTGTTCTTCGCGTGTGCCTGCGTCCGGTTGCATCAATCGTCCAGTGGCTGAACACACAGAGAACGAGTCCAGTCGCAGTAGCGGCGGCCAAGCCGAGGCGCGGACCAAATACCCTGCGCGCGATCTTCACGATGGCCTCTCCCGAGTACCTACGCTATTACGATTCGACCATCCGCTTGTTCGCGGAGCGCGGTCATGAGGTCATCATCGCCGTGGGGCACTTTCGTGAAAAGAAACGGGCGCGCTTGGAAGAAGTAGAGGCTGATGGTGAAGGTATCCAACTTGCTGGCTGTGTGCCTCGTCGTGGAGATATTTGGGAACCAATCGCCAGAGGTCTACGTGGCCTGATTGATTATGTACGCTACTTTCATCCTAGGTTCGCCGGTGCGCCGGCACTTCGCGCTCGAATGAAGCGAAAAGTGCTTCCGCTCGCGTTCTGGCCACTTGATATTGTCGGTTCGCTTTCGGTTGGAAGCGTGCGCCGGATCTTACGACTACTTGGAACGTTGGAAGCTGCCATTCCCAGCAGCCGTCGGTTAGAGGATTGGCTTCGCAGTTACGACCCAGACATTGTGCTCGTTTCGCCACTCGTTGATGCGGCGTCCCCCCAGGTAGACCTAATTAAAAGCGCCCAGGCCTTGGGCCTGCGTACAGGTGCCTGCGTGGCAAGTTGGGACAACCTAACCAATAAGGGGCTTATGCGTGTCGAGCCCGACTTGGTTTTGGTCTGGAACGAGATCCAGAAGGCCGAAGCTGTTGAACTACATGGGATACATCCAGCAAAGGTGACCGTCACAGGTGCACAGCTCTTCGATCGGTGGTTTGAACGCCAGCCCTCGAGAGACCGGACCCTTTTTTGTCGCACCGTTGGCCTGGCTGATGATCGGCCATTTGTGCTTTTCACGGGCTCTTCAGGTTTCATTTCCGAGTCGCATGCGGAAGTCGCATTCGTCAGGACTTGGATTCGAGCCCTTAGAGAGAGTCCAGATTCTGGTGTTAGAAGCTTGGCTGTGCTCGTCCGTCCTCATCCATACAACACGGAAGCTTGGGAAATGGGAGCTCTGAGTGACCTAAGTAACGTGTCGGTGTGGCCATGCCAACGCTATAACCCGGTCGATGAAGGCGAGCGTGAGACTTATTTTGAATCAATCTATTATGGTGCCGCCGTAATTGGGATCAACACCAGCGCCATGCTGGAAGCAGCAATTATTGGCCGGCCAGTGTTGTCAATCCTGACACGAGAGTTTGCAGCCACCCAAGAAGGGACGCTTCATTTTCACTACCTCCGCCGAGAATCGGGTGGATGCGTGCATGTCGCGGTCCACCTTAAGGACCATATCCAGCAACTTGCTGATGTCCTGAAGGACCCGGAGACGACACGAGAGGAAACGCGAAAGTTTCTTGTGTCGTTCATCCGACCGCACGGACTCGATAAGCCTTGTACTCCGATAATAACGGATTCGATTGAGCGTTTGGCCCGTCGCGAATCGGCAAAGCCTGTGCCAGTTAAGCATAGTCGCCTACTGGCACTCTCGATCTTGCTACCGAGCGCGGCGATAGTGGGGTGTGTAGCGTTTATCGCCCGTGGACCTAGGATGTTGAGGTCGTTGAGGAAGGCAGTACGCTCAAGAACACACCGACTACGGAAGGCGATCGTTCGAAGCGTGCGCGCGGCGAGTCGTCGGGTAGCGCGAACCTTCATTCGCAGTCCTTTACGACTGACGCGACTAGTTCGCCGCTTCCTATGGCAATCCCTTCGAAGAGTTGTCCTTCAGCCCGTCCGTGGGGTACTTCGGTTGGTGCGGCATGGTCGATACCGGGCTGCCCTGTTTGTTAAACACCGTACCGATCCGGACCTCAAGAATAAGAGTTAGGGTGTGACCAGTCTGTCGACACGGCCTACTTGTTGTGTAACTACTAGGCTGTTGTATTCACCGGTAGATGTCCTTTGGGGAGGAGAGGCGAGAGGGGCCACGAAAGTTGGGCCACTGTCGACCAAGTTTAGCGATGTCGAGAGGATACAGTTCCATGGTTGATCAACGCGATGTAACATTCACGATTCCGTACCGAGACTTCTCGGATTATGTGCCAGTCGATATCGCACGATTGCGTCCGAAGGACTCTTACAAACAGCTTCTTGCTCAACGGACTCATCCGATCGAAAAGCTAGTGGAGCAACATGGTTGCATCCCAAATGACCTGTTACACCAGCGGAAATGTCCGACGTGCGGAGGTGGAAAATCGCGGCATGAACTCTCCAAGGATCATCTAGCTCTCGTCCGTTGTTCCGACTGTGATCTGGTTTACGTGAATCCAATATTTGACGAAAAGCATTATCGCGAGACTTACGGAACAAAAGACTATCAACGTATCATGCGAGACTTGGGAGAGGCGAGCCACGAATACCGAGTCGAGCGTTTTGGCACAGAACGGGTCGAGATTATGAGTCGGTACGTTAGGCCTGGTGAGAGCAACACGGTGCGATACCTTGACGCGGGTTGTAGTACTGGCTTCGTTGTGGAAGCTGCTGTACAGCGGGGATGGGAGTCGCTTGGTATCGATCTGAATCCTTCGGCGGTCGAATCCGGGAGGAACCGTGGTTTACCGTTGAAGGTGGCGAGTCTCGAGGACGATGTGCTAACGGGAGAGGCGTACGAGGCCATCTCACTCTTTGATGTGTTGGAACATCTACCTCGTCCACGATTAATTCTTGAACGATGCCATGAACTTCTTGCACCCGGTGGCATCGTGTTCCTCTACGTACCAAACTACGACTCGGCATCTCGCTTCCTGATGGGTCAAGAAGCGCACTTCATTTGGCCAACCCATCATCTAAATTACTACACACCTCTCACGCTTGTTGACCTTCTTGTGCGTACTGGGTTTCGTGCTGAACTTGTGACGACTGAAGGTCTCGATATGGTCGATTACACATGGCAGAGGCGCGAATTGCATGGTGAGAACACAGCTCAACTCGATCGGATTGTCGACGTTCTTCAGTTTTTAGCTAATGCGGGTGCATACGGTAAAAATCTGAGGGTGCTAGCCAGGAAGAACGACGACAGCGCGGCTAGATGAGAATCCTATTTATTCTGAAACAGATGGGCTATGTGCGTCACTTTGATACAGTGGTGCGCGATCTTGCCAATCGGGGGCACTCTGTTCGTTTGGCGGCTCAAGACGGAGTTACGAAACTGCCGCCAGAGCTTGAGGGGCGCAGCCAGATCACAGCAACCCGTGCCCCAAGCAAGCGCGGTGACGATTGGAAAAACTACGCGAGTCTGGTGCGCCGTGCAGGTGACTATCTACGGTATCTGACACCACCTTTCCGGTCGGCGTTGAAGCTTCGGGCACGAGCGTTCGAAAAACTGGTACAGACCCTGTCCAACGGTTCTCGAGAGACAGAGCCAGGTTTCTCGGATGCTGCACTTGGCTTGACTGACGATGAAATAGACCGGTTGACTGCGCTTATTCAGATGATTGAGAAGACCATACCTCCCGATCAGTCTCTTGTAGATTTCATCGCCAAAGAGTCGCCAGATCTCTTACTTATTACCCCGCTTATCGATATCGGTTCCGGTCAAACGGATTTCATTAAGGCAGCGCGTAAAGTGGGCATTCCAAGTGCGATGGCGTTGTTCTCATGGGACAATCTGTCGACTAAAGGTGCGATTCACGAATTTCCTGATGCTGTCTTCGTCTGGAATGAAATACAGAAAAAGGAAGCTATTGATTTCCACCACGTTCCAAAGGATCGAATCGTCGTCACCGGAGCAACAAGATTCGACACATTTTTTAAATTGAAATCGGTTATCGAGCGAGACGAGTTTTGCCGAAAACTTGGTTTGGATGCTGAAAAACCCATCATCACGTATCTTGGTTCCTCAAAGTTTGTGTCAGAACGTGAAGAGGAATTCATTGAACAGTGGATCCGCGCAGTGCGCAGCACGCCCGACTTAAAACAAGTGAACATCCTGATTAAGACCCATCCAGACTTGAATCGGCGCTGGAACAAAGCAGGTGAGCGCATTGCTTGGGAGACGAGAGGTGGCACCCTACGACTCCGGAAGGACAAACCTTTTAACTTTCCTAGAGTCGTTGCTGTGCGTACGCCGTTTTCAGCAGCACAGTTGTTGTATGAGTGCGTCTTCCATAGCTCAGCAGTAGTCGGTCTCAACACTAGTGCTGAACTTGAGGCGGGTATCGTCGGGCGCCCCGTCCTTACTATCACCGTGCCAGATGACTACGCAGATGGTCAGCAGAGCACGTTACATTTTCGTTACCTGCTCGATTCGGAGGGTGGCTATGTGCAGACAGCGCCAAATTTGGATACGCACTGCACGCAACTCACTCGATCTGTCACCGGCGATTATGACCGTCAACGTCTCAGTGAATTCATCCAGAAATTCGTCCGGCCGAAGGGGCTTGATCGGTCGGCAACTGGTGAGATGGCGCGGGCTATTGGGCGACTGGTAAAACGTAAACCGAAGAGTTCGCTGAATTCCAGCCAAACTGTTGAAATAGCAGCACCTTCCACGGAAACATCTGTAAACAATGTACTGGAGACGGAAGTGCTGGACTACGCACCTGTGCAGATTCGTCTCATCGCAACGTCAGTCAGCGAGCGAAAATGGCGGACAAAGACCTGTGGCAAGGAACCATGGACTATCGAATGGCTTGAGAAATATGTCAGGTCTGGGACTGTCTTGTACGACATAGGTGCAAACGTGGGACCATTTACTCTCATCGCTGCGATGCGTGCGCCGGATGTGCGGGTCGTCGCATTTGAACCCGGTTACGCCAGTTTTGCTCATCTCTGTGACAATTTGATATTGAACCAAGTGGCAGATGCAGTGATCCCAGTACCCATGCCACTGTGGTCCCAAACTGGGATGATGAATTTTAAGTATCGCTCGACCGAGCCCGGTGAGAGCCGACATGCGATGCGCCAGTACGGACCACTACGTGGCAGGTCCGGGACACGCCACGTACAACCGGTCTTCGCGTATCGTCTCGATGACCTTGTAGAGAAGTTTAATCTTCCGGCGCCGACGCATTTAAAGCTCGACGTCGACGGTGCCGAGGTCGATGTGTTGAGTGGCGCCGAGCAAACTCTGAAGACGCCGGGCCTCGAAAGCCTTCTCGTTGAATATGAAGAGGCTCTGGCGGAACAGGTGAAAGCACTGCTTGGCGCTGCGGGTTTCGGCCTCGCTAAGCAGATCCAGCGCTCCAAGTTGACCGCGCCTCTTTATGCCGAATTCCGTCGCGGCGTTAACGAAAATTCACGATAACTTTGATGCGGCTCCTGGTCGTTACTCGACACTTCGCTGCACTGCGCAATTACGAGAGCGTGATCAGAGGTCTCGTCGCTCGCGGTCACGATGTCGAGGTCGCCGCGTTACAGGACGATGCACTCGGTGGATCGAGAATGGTCTCGCGCTGGCAAGGCGAATTGTTAGGCCTTCGCGTCAGCTGGGCTCCCGGACAGTCCGAGAACGGCACCGAAACGGTCACACAGAAGGTACGTCTGGCTCTTGACTGGATACGCTATCTTGCACCTGCCTATCGTTCTGCTCCCCGCCTGGTCGAGCGAGCCTATGAGCGTACGCCTCGGGTAGTGCTTTGGTTGACCAAGGTTCCTGGTGCTCGTACGGCACCGGTGCGGCGGATGTTGACCACTTGGCTGCGAGGACTTGAACGTGCCTTACCTCGGGTGCCGGCTGTCGAAGCCTTCCTGAAAGAGCGATGTCCAGATGTCGTGATGCTCACACCGCTTATTGGTCTGGGGTCACCGGAAGTCGATTTCTTGAGGAGCGCCAAGGCTCTTGGCCTGCGTACTCTGTTCGGCGTATGGAGTTGGGACAACCTTTCCAGTAAGGCACTCATTCGATCGGTGCCGGATATCATTACAGTATGGAATCCGACTCAACGAACTGAAGCTGTCGAGCTTCATGGAGTGCCACCTGAGCGGGTTGTCGTTACTGGCGCGCAGTGCTTCGACCTGTGGTTCGATCGGAAACCCAGGGGTAATCGTGCAGAGTTCTGTAATCGTGTTGGCCTACCGCCTGAACCGCCCTTTCTGCTCTACGTTTGCTCGGCACTATTTCGAGGCAGCCCTGTGGAGGCGAAATTTGTTAGTCGCTGGCTAACGGCACTGCGAGAGAGCTCACATGAACGACTTCGTGAGGTTCCGGTACTGGTACGGCCCCACCCTTCACGGTTGAAGGCTTGGGACGATGTCAAGCTCGAGGGGCTCGGTCCTGTCGTGCTTTGGGGACGTAATCCAATCGATGTGGATACAAAAGCTGATTATTTTGATTCTTTAAGCTACTGCGGAGCTGTCGTCGGCCTCAATACCTCTGCTTTTCTTGAAGCGGCGATCGCGGGGCGTCCGGTTTTTACACTCCTCCTTAGAGAGTTCCAAGAGAATCAGGAGCAGACGTTGCACTTTCCGTATCTCATGAACGTTGGGGGTGGTCTCCTGCACGCCACCCGTACAATGGACGAGCATCTATCTGAGCTCTCCGAAGCACTTGCTTCGCCCGGTAAATATGCTGAACGCAGCGTCAAATTTGTCGAAGCGTTCTTGCGTCCGAACGGTCGTAATGAAGCCGCAACACCTCGCATGATCAGTACGATCGAACGTCTTGCCTTAGCGCAGGCACGACGAGCGGAGATTGATAAGGGTGACGGGTTTTCGCGCAGTGTGCTTGCTGCTTTGGAGATCGCATGTAAGTTGCGACTGACACGCTCTCTTTTTTGGGATCCATTGAAGATCAACGAAGAACGTGCCCGGACGAGAACAATTCGTGAGCACCGCAGGATGAAACGGCGAAAGAACTGGCAGGCTCAATTGGACCGCGCGAAACAGAGAAGCCAGGACCACTACCGAAAGGTCATCTCGCGACGGGCGAAAGAGCAATCGAAAATAGAACGCCGGCGTGAGAAACGTCGAAAAATGGTGCGTAAGCGACGAGAGCGCCTGCAGGCGACTATCGCGAACTTGCTTCGTCGGGCGATAGGTGGCCAGGGAGACTAAACCAGTTGCGTGTCATCATTTTGACTAGCACATTTCGGCGACATAACTACGTCGTGAATTACGTAGCAGACCAATTGGAAGTCGTTGGTGTGCTACAAGAAGAGAAATCATTTAAGCCCTTCCGCTCCGCAACAAGTGATGACGACAGAGCTGTGATTGCTAGGCACTTTTTGGAACGTGACAACTCTGAGGTTGACTACTTCGAAGATCACCGAACCGTGAAATTGCAACTTGGCGTCACTGCTCTCACTGGCCCGCCTGGCATTATCAACAAACAGGACGAGATAGACCAGATGTCAGCACTTTGTCCGGATGTAGTGTTGGTTTTTGGCACGGGACTTTTGGGCGCCAATATCATCGAGAGGTTCGCTGGACGAATCATTAATCTCCACTTGGGGCTATCACCGTACTATAGGGGTGCTGGCACGAACTTTTGGCCTCTAGTTAATCGAGAACCGGAATTCGTCGGCGCGACGGTCCATTATCTTGATGCCGGCATTGACACTGGACCACTGATCGCCCATTCCAGGCCAACATTCGATGCCGCGGATGGGCCACATGATCTGGGTAACAGGGCTATCATCTCGGGAGCGGAGACCCTTGTGCAGGCGGCCCGTGCACACGCCGAAGGTAAGCTCAAGCCAGTAACTCAGACTAGCAAAGGTCGCTTGTACCAGCGGAAGCAGTTCTCAGCGGACGCTATACGGCAGCTGTGGCTGAACTTTTCGAGCGGAATGATCGCGGAATACCTTGAGAACCAAACGGTACGGGACACGAAAGTAGAACTGCTTAGTGTTTCAAGTGTTTCATGATCGCCAGTTGTCTAGTCGCAATGTACCATTACGTCAGGGATACTGCTGGAACGCAGTACCCGAGTCTGAATGCACTCGCACCGCGCGACTTCGACAAGCAACTCGACACAATTTCTCAGGCCAGGCACGTCGTTTCTTATGCTGACTTCGAAAGGAATGTCGTTCGTCGACGATCATTCGCCTGTCCAGCGGCGCTGCTAACATTCGACGATGGTTTTGTTGATCATTACGAAGTGGTGCTACCCCGACTTCGGGCGAGAAAGCTGTCTGGCGTATTCTTTCTTGCGGGTGCTCCATTAGACGATCCGCCGAAAGTTTTAAACGTACACAAGACTCACTTTCTTATTGAGACACTGGGTGCCGCACGCTTTTTTGAAGCAGTTCGGCGGACGCTCAATGACCGAAAGATCACGGTTGACGCGGGCATATCGAACTTGGCACATGTCTATCGTTATGATGGCGTACCTCGACATACGGAATTGAAGCGCTTGCTTAATTACGAACTGCCTTACGAATCAGTAGACTTGTTGCTCAGTGAACTTTTTGCAAAATATCTCGGTGATGAATCAAAATTTGCACGCGAGTTGTATCTTTCTCAGAATCAAATTCGTGAGATGTCGAACGCGAACATGACCTTTGGCTTTCATACCGAACAACATCGGGTTTTGTCCCGTTTGCCAACCGTGGTGCAACGGAAGGAAATCCAGCAGGGTTGTGCTCGCATAAGTGCCCTTACTGATCAGAATGTGGTGCCATTCTGCTATCCGTATGGACACGCACATACCTACAATTCGGTGACAGTCAACACCGTTCGCGAGGGCGGCTACACGACGGCATTCACGACGGCGAGGAGACTTGTTGACAGTGTTGCCGACGACCCACTTGAACTCCCTCGCTACGACACACGCGATCTACCACCTTTCACGGAGTCCCTTCCGGATGCGTAAAGTTTGCGTCGTGATCGGCTCACGGGCCAACTACAGCAGTATTAAGTCTGTGATGCGAGCCGTTCAGGGACATTCAGATCTCCAGCTCCAACTGATCGTTGGCGCTTCCGCCGTTCTTGACCGGTTCGGTTCCGTTGTTGATGTTATCGAAGCTGACGGCTTCAAGCCTGATGCTCGGGTTAACATTATCGTCGAAGGCGAAACACCAGGAACCATGGCTAAGTCAACGGGGCTCAGCCTTCTTGAACTTCCCACACTCTTCGAGCTGTTCAAACCGGACGTAGTGGTCAGTGTCGGCGACCGTTTCGAGACCATTGCCACGGCGATCGCCGCAGCGTACATGAATATTCCTGTGGCTCATACTATGGGTGGAGAAGTTAGCGGAACTATCGACGAGAGCATTCGGCACGCCATAACCAAGCTGGCGCATCTTCATTTTCCAGCAAACACGGCAGCCGGAGAACGAATTATTAGGATGGGTGAGGATCCCGAAACCGTGCACGTCGTCGGCTGTCCCCGTATCGATCTCGTCGCTGAAGTGGTTCAAGCTGACGGCGGTTCGCTAAACGATGAGTGGTTGGAACGAGAAGGAGTGGGTGGCCATGTCGACACTAAGAAGCCATTTCTGCTGGTGATTCAGCATCCCGTGACCACAGAATTTGGTGAGAGTGAAAGTCAAATTACGGAGACGCTGATGGCGCTTCAAGCGCTGGAGCTTCCGGCCATCATGCTTTGGCCAAATGTGGATGCAGGTTCCGAGGACGTCGCCAGGGGAATGCGAAAGTTTCGTGAGGAGTATCGGCCCGAACAGATTCGCTTCTACAAGAATTTCAAGGTTGAAACGTTCATTCGATTGATGAATCGAGCGGTGTGTCTGGTGGGTAACTCAAGCTCCTTCATTCGCGAAGGCGCCTTTGTTGGGACACCGGCTGTAAACATTGGATCACGGCAACGAGGGCGCGACCGAGGCCAAAACGTCACTGACGTGAGACACGAGCGTGATGCCATCATCGAAGCAGTCCAACGGCAGATTGTTCATGGTCCGTTTCCGTCTGACCACCTGTATGGAGATAGCAATTCTGGCCAGCGCATCGCTGATATTCTGGCTTCTACTTCAATCAAACTGCAGAAACATCTCACCTATTGACGCGATCGAGAATGGAGATTCTGGGTGTCGTGCCGGCGCGTGGAGGATCCAAAGGAATACCTCGCAAGAACCTAGCGGTTATCGCCGGGAAATCATTGCTGGCATGGACCGCCGATGCGGCGCACGCAAGTGCTCGACTGACGCGTGTCATCGTCAGCACAGACGATACGGAGATTGCACAGGCCGCACGGCTTCTTAATCTAGAAGTCCCGTTCATGCGTCCGAGCTGTTTGGCCGCTGATGACACGCCGATCTTGGCAGTTCTGGAAGACGTGCTAAGCCGGCTTGCGGATGTTGAACACTATGTGCCAGACATTGTCGTGCTCTTACAACCAACCTCACCGCTGCGCCGAGCTCACCATATTGATAGGGCGGTTGACCTTCTGTGTGATTCGGGTGTTGATACGGTGGTAAGTGTTGTTCGGGTGCCCCACAATTTTAATCCGTCTTCGGTACTGCACGAGACGGGTGGCCGTGTTGTGCCGTGGGGTGATAAGCCTACCGTTACACGACGTCAGGATAAACCCACTTTGTACGCCAGAAACGGTCCAGCTGTTGTCGCTGTGCGAGAGCCGGTGTTGAAGAAATACAAGAGTCTTTATGGGCAAGATACGTGTCCTCTAGAGATGACGAGGGAAGAGTCAATCGATATCGATGAACCGTGGGACCTTGAGTTGGCGACGTGGTTGATTCAGCGAGAAAAAATGTCGGCTCGGGATACGGAAGATGGCACATGAGGATCCTGCTGTCTGTATTGCACTTCGGGTTACTGCGAAATTTTGAGTCGGTTGTCCGAGCGTTGTCCGATCGGGGGCACGAGGTGGTGCTGCTTGCTGATGAGGACGACGCGTTTGGTGGTCAGTCTTTAGCGGACGTTCTTTCGTTATTGCCTGGTGTGAGTCATGGACGGACGCCGTCCTACGGTGGCCAAGCTTGGTTTATCGTGGCGCGAAAGATCCGCCAAGGTTTGGATTATCTTCGGTTTCTGGACCGCCGTTATGCCCCGTTTACGAAACTTCGTCAACGGGCGGAGGAACGAGCACCTCGTTTTGTCACTGGATTAATGCGGGCGCCGATACTGCCGATCCTTGGCATCCGGCAGGTCTTAATGTCTGTGTTGACCGCGATAGAGGGAGGTATGCCTCGTCTCGAGGCAATGGACACATTTCTCGATCGGGCGCGACCGGACGTGATCTTATTTTGCTCTGTTACCCATCCTCGAGCCGCCCAGATTGACCATTTACGCAGTGCCCGCTCGAAAAATATTCCAACCGGAGTGTGTGTATACAGTTGGGACCACTTATCAAGTAAGGCCCAGATTCGAGTTATGCCAGACCGAGTATTTGTTTGGAACGAAACACAGCGTAGCGAGGCGGTCAAGTTACACGGTATTCCGGTTGACCGGGTGGTAGTCACAGGTGCGCAGGTATACGACCAATGGTTTAATCGGTCGCCAAGCCGGAGTCGAGAGCAATTCTTGGTCGATATGGGGCTTCCGCCTGACCGGCCATTTGTTTTGTACGTCTGTTCGGCGATGACACCGGATCCGAACGAGGCTAAATTTGTACGACGATGGGTTGAGTCGATTCGTGGTAGTGGACACCCGAGGCTGCAAAACGCCGGAGTGGTCGTCCGGCCACATCCTGAGCGGCGACGGGAATGGGAGAATGTTGTTTGGTCTGATCTCGGACCGCTCGTTGTCACCGGTGCGAATCCGATTCAGGCATCAGCGAAAGCGGACTACTTCGATGCACTTGCCTATAGTGAAGCCGTTGTCGGAATTGTCACGAGTTCGTTTCTTGAGGCGGCTGTTGTTGGACGCCCCGTATTGACAATCACACCTCCTGAGTTTCGGTCTCACCAGATGGGGATGCTTCACTTTCGCTATCTCGTGGAGATCGAAGGTGGACTACTCAAGGTCGGCACTGACCTCGATGAGCATGTACGTCACCTTGAGGACACGTTCGACGGTGATGTAGCGCACAGAGTCCAACAACAGAGATTCTTGCGTGCTTTCGTTCGTCCGCTCGGGCTCGAACACGCCGCGACGCCTCGTTTTGTCGAAATGATTGAGTCGTTGGCCGTGTCACGGTTGACGAACGCACCGATCGAAGTGCCTTTTTGGAAAAAAATACTGGCCCATTCCGTCGTGTACGTGAACGGCCTTGGCTTACTTGTATGGGCGATGACAGATGCCCGTGAAGCTGTGGAAGAACGGACGCGTAGTAAGCGAATTGATGACCACCGCCGTGCACACAGGTTGAAGTGGCGTCGTCATCGCCGGCGCAAAATGTTGATCCGTTTACAAGGAGTGATGTTGAGGGTGTACTCGATAGCAAAAAAAATTGATCGTAAGCGAAAGTTATATGTACATCGGAGTTTTAAGTTCACGTTGCGGGTACTGGCGGGGTTGCGGCGTTTTCGTCGGGACGTAGGAACGCTATGAAAATTCTCTTCTTGACCCGTCATTACGGTTACCTCCGAAACTATGAAAGCACGATCAGTCGATTCGTGGCTCTTGGACACACGGTGCATATTGCTGCGGACCGAGAGGAAATGCTTGGGGGCCGAGAGATGGTGGAGCGGTGGACCCGCGAACACAGTGGGGTCACGATGGGCTGGACTCCCGATCGGGAAGCTGACCACTGGTTTTGGATTGCAACCCGGTTACGCTTGGCCCAAGACTTTCTCAGGTACCAAGACCAAAATTACGACAGCGCCCCGCAACTTCGTCTTCGGGCTGAGGAACGCATTCCGACGACGGTGCTCGCGCTATTGAACTTGCTTGGATATCGAACTAAGCCGATCCGTCGGGCGATGGAGTTCGTGCTTAACCTCCTCGAGCGTGCGGCTCCGTTATCGAAAGAACTTTGTGATTACTTCTCGGAACAAAAGCCCGATGTCGTCTTAATTACTCCGTTAGTCGAACTAGGTTCACCTCAACTTGATCACCTGCGGGCAGCCGGAAAACTAGGTCTTCGGACTGCGCTCTGCGTTGGCAGTTGGGACCATTTATCAAGCAAGTCTCGAATCCGTGACTGTCCAGATCGCATCTTTGTTTGGAACGAAACGCAAAAACGAGAATTGCTTGACTGGCATGGTGTTCCGGTCGATAGGGTGGTCGTGACGGGTGCGCAGTGTTTCGATCAATGGTTTGACCGAGAGCCATCGCAGTCTCGTGAAACATTCTGCGAAAGTTTATGTTTCCGACCAGAGAAGTCGATTGTTACATGGGTATGTTCGTCGCTGTTTCGCGGTAGTCCACCGGAAGCCGATCTTGTAGAGGAGTGGATACGGCAGTTACGAGCGAGCGGAGAAACGGTGTTGTCTGAAGCCAACATCTTGATTCGGCCGCACCCACAGCGACAGGAAGAATGGCGGCGTATCGAAATTGGCGATTACGATCACGTTGCTATCCGTGGAGGATATCCGAATGACGAAGCTGCTAAGGCCGCCTATTTTGACGCGCTTTATCACAGTGATGCGGTCGTTGGGCTGAACACCAGTTCACTCATCGAAGCGGGGATAGTCGGACGACCGGTGCTTTCCATTGTGACACCGGCGTATGCGAGCAACCAACAAGGCACGGTTCATTGGTCGTATCTGTTAAACGTCGGTGGCGGTCTTATGCGTGCTGCAGAAAGTATGTCCGCCCACTGCGCGCAACTGCAAGAGACGCTGTCTGGTCGAGCAGTTGACAACGAACCATTCATCAAAATGTTCGTACGACCACACGGTTTGGAAATAGCAGGCACTCCTCTGCTCGTTGGGGCGGTCGAGGCTCTGGAATCGAGTGACCCTCCAGGTCCAGTGGCTGCTAGGGTTGCGGCGTCTTTACCGAGACCGCTGCTTTACCCGCTTATTTGGTTGCGTGTGTTCAGGGGTGAGTGGAGGGTTGCACGAAAGAAGAGTCGACGTAACGTGAAGCGTTGGATTCAGCAAACCAAACGTGGCGTTCGTCAATCGCTTAAACGATTGATTCTGAAACGGGCACGAAGTGAACAGCCTGCTGTGGTACTTCCGAAATCAGAACGTATTCGTAATCGGGCGCAGAACCTGTTTAACTCCGTTGAAGAAGTAGAGGACACAAAGGAAGCTCTGACTCGCATGGCCCGTAGCGGCAAGCCAATCATCGTAGGACCGTGGTTGAGCGAGACCGGTTTCGAGTTGCTCTACTGGATTCCTTTTCTTAATTGGGCGAAGCAATACGGCAACTTCAGAGATGATCGACTAATTGCGATTTCCCGAGGCGGATGTGCCAGTTGGTATCGCCATATGACGTCTACTTACCACGATGTATTTGATTTCTACACACCTGAGGAGTTCCGCGAGCGTAATGAACAGCGTATCGTCGAGCAAGGTGGTCTGCAGAAACATGTAGGCATGGCAGATTTTGATCAGGAAATTCTTGGTCACGTGCAACATCTGGTCGGCACGCGAGACGTTGAAGTTCTCCATCCGTCCCTTATGTACAAACTGTTTCGAATTTTCTGGCGACTGCAGGCGTCGGTTGGTTTGGTGCAGGGTTTTACAATCCATCGCAACATAGAATCGTCTGGGTTTGACGACTTGGAGTTGGCACTTCCTGCTGAATACATTGCTGTGAAGTTCTACACCAACAATAGTTTTCCAGACACGCTGTCTAATCGAGCATTTATCACGTCTTATCTCAACCAATTGACTCTTCAGCACGACGTTGTTCTACTCAGTACTGGGTTCACTTTTGATGATCACTCGGACTTCCAACCAGAAAGGCGAGAACGTCTACATACCATCGAACACTTGATGAGTCCGCGGAACAATCTCGATGTTCAGACTCACGTCATTGCGCGATCGAAAGCTTTTGTAGGAACGTACGGCGGTTTTTCGTACCTTGCCCCACTCTTGGGAGTTAACACGGTCGCTTTTTTTTCGGATGGAGCTGGTTTTCGAATCGACCATCTTGAAATTGCGAAGCGTGTGTTCACAGATCTCCACAGTGCTTCGTTCCTTGCGCTGGATGTACGGGATCTCGATGTGCTTCGAATTGGTTTAGGAATGGCTAAAAACGTTACGTCGGTGGGAGGCCGAATGGCGTGAAATTACTGGTCTGCGCCCGCCACTTCGGTTATCTCCGGAACTTCGAAGCGGCCCTTGTTGTCCTAGCTGAACGTGGGCACCAGCTGCATTTGGTCGCGGACCGGAAGGAGAGTGCTGGGGGGTTAGCAATGGTCCAGCGCTTGGCCGATCGCTATCCTAGAGTGACGGTCGGATGGACTCCGAAACGAGAGAAGAACGATGAGTGGCTTGAATTGGCCACGGCTATTCGGCTCTCTGCCGATTACCTTCGCTATCTTCAAAGTGCGTATGACCGAGCCCCGATGTTACGGCGGCGGGCGAAGGAGCGAACACCCGCATTAACAGTTTGGCTCGTGGAGCAGGCTGGGTTTCGCTTCGGTCTAGGGCGCCGGATCTTGAATGCGATATTGACATTCATGGAGCAGGGCGTGCCGTTGCATGGTCCATACACTGATTTCTTAACTGCTGAGGATCCGGACGTGGTCATGCTCACACCGATGATTGACCTCGGCTCACCGCAGCTTGACATGATGCGTAGTGTCCGGACCCTCGGTTTACGTTCGGTTCTCAGTGTGGGCAGTTGGGACCATCTATCAAGTAAAGCACTCATTCGAACACTACCCGACATGGTTACTGTGTGGAACGATGTGCAGCGCGGTGAGGCGATGTCGATGCATGATGTACCTGAGAACCGGGTGACGGTAACCGGCGCTCAATGCTATGACCAGTGGTTTGATCGGAAGCCGAGTCGTTCGCGCGAAGCATTCTGCCAGGAGATGGGTTTAGCACATGACCGGCCGTTTGTAGTCTACGTATGTTCCTCTTTGTTTCGTGGAGGTCCGCCCGAGGCAGAGTTTGCAATTCAGTGGATTCGCGGGATCCGTGGAAGCAGTGACCCGCGTCTTTTACGGCTCGGTATTCTGGTCAGGCCCCACCCAGGTCGACTCGACGAATGGCGCTCCCATGACCTGTCGCCGTTGGATGTCGCACTGCATGGGAGCAATCCGATTGATGACAAATCACGTGATGATTATTTCGATGCGTTGCACCACAGTGCTGCGGTCGTCGGGTTGAATACGAGCGCCTTTTTAGAAGCTGGCATTGTGGGCAAGCCCGTCTTGGCCGTGCTGCCGAAGTCGTACTGGAAGAGTCAAGAAGGTACGCTGCATTTTCATTATTTGACGGATGTGGGAGGGGGACTCCTCCGAACGTCTCGTTCAATCAACGAGCATCTTGAACAACTGGCGGCTGCAGTGGCAGGTGAGACTCTGGTCAATCACGACGGCTTCATAAGAGAGTTCATTCGACCACACGGGTTAGACCAGTCCGGTAGCTCGCGCTATGCGGATGCGGTAGAACTTCTCGCGGCGGCACCGCCTCTTCCACCAGCAACCGGCAAATCGGGTATCGGCTTATCCCGATCGATTTTAAAATTGCGTCTTTTCATTGGCCGACGGCGAAGGCACATCCGGCATTTTCGAAAGGATGCACAGCACGATCTTCAAAAGCTACGCATTCGGGCTAACCGATCGATTATTCGACCTATAAAACGCTGGACCGAGCGGGGCCTAAAAACGCGCTGGCGGCGAATTGTTCCGTCCACTGATCGTCGTCGTGCGTGGGCCGGTGGTGTTAACCAAGACGAAATTTCTGATGTACAACAGGCCGTTACCGAAATGAGGTACAGCGGTCGACCGATTTTGGTGGGACCATGGCTCTCCGAAACGGGCTTTGAGTTGCTGTATTGGATTCCGTTTCTGCGTTGGGCACAGAAGTACGGTCATTTACGAGCCAATCGGATCGCGGTAATTTCTCGAGGTGGCGCATCTTCGTGGTACGGAGAAATTGCCTCCCGTTACGTGGATGTCTTTGACTTGGTGTCTATGGAGGATTTCCGCGGTGCTCAAGACCAACGGATCGCGCTGCACGACGGGCAAAAACACTACATGGTCACGCCCTTTGACCAGGAACTTGCGCGCCGTGCCGCGGCGCATCTTGGGCTTCGGCGCTACGATTGGCTTCATCCAAGTTTAATGTACAACTTATTTCGAGCTTTTTGGATGCAGTTGGCTCCATCATCGTTATTACGGACTTTCTTGTTACCGCGTGCAATGCAAGTGCCAACGCTTGAGCCATTACCAAACCTTCCAGACCGGTATATTGCTGTGAAGTTTTATACGAATGATGCGCTTCCATCGACACCAGATAATCAGCGGTTTGTGAGGGAGACGTTGAAGCGACTTGCAAAACGAGCACATGTGGTTCTTTTGAAGACTGGACTGACGTTGGACGACCATGCTGAGTACGAAGGTGGCGAAGTTCGGGTACACACGGTTGAGCATCTCATGACGCCTAGTACAAATCTTGACATTCAGACCCGTGTAGTCGCGTCAGCTGATGCATTTGTTTCAACTTATGGGGGGTTCTCATATATCGGACCGATATTCGGGGTGAAAACACTTGCTCTTTATTCGAATCCAGACGCGTTTCGTCTTGATCATCTCGAGGTGGCCCAGCGGACATTCCATGAGCTTAGGACCCCGCCATTTGTAACTGTGCGAACGGATGATGTGCACACGTTGGAAGGCCTGCTTGGGTCCGAAAGGGTGGCAGTTGCATGACGATTGGATTTGGAGGGGGACGCTGTTTTGTCATTGCTGAGGTTGGTTTAACACATGACGGTAGTGTCGGACTGGCACATGCTTTTATCGATGCTATTGCAGAGACTGGCGCGGATGGCGTCAAATTTCAGACTCACATAGCGGCTGCCGAAAGTACACCCAGCGAGCCGTTTCGCGTCAATTTTAGCCATCAAGACCGCACACGCTATGACTATTGGCGGCGAATGGAGTTTTCGCAAGCGCAATGGCAAGGACTGCGCGAACATGCAGAAGAAAAGAGTTTAGTGTTTCTCAGTTCACCATTTTCCATTGAGGCTGTGGAATTATTGGACAGCATTGGCATGCAAGTGTGGAAGATTCCATCTGGAGAGGTGGGAAATACATCGATGCTCGATCGCGTTGCAGCGACAGGATGCCCAGTGATTTTGTCCTCAGGGATGAGTCCGCTGTCAGAACTTGATGTGGCTGTGGAGCGAATCCGCAGTACCAACGCGCCTGTCGCAGTGCTGCAATGCACTACGGCCTATCCGTGTCCGCCGGAGAAGATCGGGATCAATCTTCTTGACGAATTCCGCCAACGCTATCACTGCCCCGTCGGTCTCTCAGATCATTCCGGTACGATATTTGCCGGCTTTGCGGCCTCAGCTCTTGGTGCGGACATTCTAGAACTACACGTGACGTTGAGTCGTGACATGTTTGGGCCAGATGTGGTGGCATCTGTGACGGTCGCCGAGCTACGACAACTGATTGGTGGTATTCGCTTTGTTGAGCGGATGCGAGCAAACCCAGTGGACAAAGATGTTGCGGCAGAGAACCTAACGTCATTGCGAAATTTGTTTACGAAGAGTGTAGTGGTGCGAACTGCGCTCGATGCAGGAACTGTACTTGGCGATGAGCATCTTCTTGGCAAGAAACCAGGTACCGGCATTCCGGCAACTCGATTAAAGGAATTCATCGGTCGGCGTTTGCGGCGTCCTCTGGAGGCTGACACGCTGTTAGCTGAATCCGACCTCGAGAAGGTGTCAAAGCCATGAAACGTAAAGTCTGTGTGCTAGTGACGGCTCGACCTAGCTATTCACGAATCAAATCAGCATTGACATCGATTACTGATCATCCAAATCTAGAGCTACAACTTGTGGTGGCAGCGTCCGCGTTGTTGGATCGGTACGGCGCAGCTGTCCGAAGTATAGAGCACGACGGGTTTGCGATTGCCGCTCGTGTTTACATGGTAGTTGAAGGTGAAAACCTCGTGACGTCCGCTAAGTCTACCGGCCTCGGATTGGTTGAATTGGCTACGGTTTTCGACAACCTGAAGCCGGACATCGTTGTCACAATTGCGGACCGTTACGAGACACTTGCTACAGCGGTTGCCGCTTCCTATATGAACATTCCGGTCGCTCATGTTCAAGGTGGTGAAGTTACAGGTTCCATAGACGAAAAAGTCCGTCACGCTGTAACAAAGTTATCGAACTTGCATCTTGTCGCAACGGAAGCAGCCGCTAGCCGGGTTGTTCGGCTGGGCGAGGATCCTGGCACCGTGTTTGTGACAGGCTGTCCGTCTATTGATTTAGCGGCTTCTGTTTTGGCTCAACCGTCTCTCGATTTTGATCCGATGGATAAATACGGTGGTGTTGGTGCGCCCGTTGATCTCTCAAGCGGCTATCTGGTCGTGATGCAACACCCGGTTACGACGGAGTATGACGAGGCCCGTAGGCAAATCACAGAAACATTGGAAGCTGTGCATTCCCAAGAAATGCCGACGCTCTTGTTTTGGCCAAATGTCGATGCCGGCTCAGACGGAACCTCGAAAGGAATTCGGCTATTTCGAGAGCGAGCGAAACCGAAGGGGTTTCATTTTTTTCGAAACATGTTGCCGGAAGATTTTTTGCGACTTTTGTGTAACTGCTCATGCATCGTTGGAAATTCCAGTGTCGCTATCCGTGAGTGTGCTTATCTTGGCGTTCCTGCCGTGAACATCGGGACCCGTCAGTCAGGTCGCGATCGCGGACGGAACGTTATAGATGTGTCATACGACCGTGATGAAATAGCTGCGGCGATTCGTGTGCATAACCGCAATGGTCGGCCGGCGTCGGATCCGATTTATGGCGACGGTCAAGCTGGACCACGAATTGCCTCACAGTTGGCCGAAAGTGAACTTACTATCGAAAAACGTCTGACTTACTGACGGTCTAAGAGCATGAATACCGACGAGAAACTGCCCAATAATGATGTGACGGCACGCCGTGATCGAATTCAGTTGATTGACTTTGATTATTTAGGCAATCCACAACGTGCCGTGCGCGACTGCAATCTCTGTGGAAGTGACTCTTTTGTGGTGTTGAGCCATCGTGACCGGTATGGCTTTCCGGTTCGCACCCACGGGTGTCGACGTTGCGGTTTAGTGTTTCTTAATCCGGTGATGACCGGTGAGGCGTACGGCGCATTCTATAAATCAGTCTATCGACCTTTGGTGAGTGCATATCACGGGCGTCTCATCGATGCACATTCGATTCAAGGCGAACAGCGTCAGTATGCTACAGAGCGGATTGCGTTACTCGAACCTTATCTACCCGATGGGGCTAAAAGGAACCTTTTGGATATAGGAGGTTCGACTGGAGTCGTTGCCCACGCCTTCTCGAGACGGTTTGGTGCTATCAGCACAGTCATCGATCCAGCGCCCCTCGAGATTGAAGAAGCACGGCGATTGGGTCTTGAAACGGTGACTGGGTTCATAGAGGATGTGGACCTCGGCGGACGCCAATTTCAAATCGTTCTAATGTGCCAGGCAATTGATCATTTGCTCGACATCAAGGGAGCTCTTGAATCGGTTAGGCGACTTATTGCTGCCGAGGGCCTGTTTTTCGTTGATATCGTGGATTTTCGTGCTGCCTATCTGAGGAATTGGTCGGTTGAGCAGGCTGTTAAGATTGACCATCCATTCTATCTGACTGAGTCCACTATGTCGGCCTTCTTGATGCGGGCTGGCTTTGATGTTGCCCGGGTTGAATATTCAGAAGACCACTTGCACGTGGGTTACGTGTGCCGACCATCGACACCAGAGCCTACCAAAGTTCCGCTTCCGGAAGACGTGTCAGAGTTATGGCGTGAGCTTCGATACGTTCAGAACGCTCCGCGTCCTTAAACAAGCATGCCTGGACAAATTCTCGGTCTGATTCCGGCCCGCGGCGGGTCCAAGGGAGTTCCCGGAAAGAACATCCGTCACTTGGCTGGCCGACCACTGATTGAATACACGATTGAAGCTGCGCGCTTGTCGAACGTGGTTGATCGGCTTGTTGTATCAACCGATGCAGAGGAAATTGCTGATGTAGCACGATCTCTTGGCGTAGATGTCCCATTTATGCGGCCTTCTGAATTAGCTGGTGATCGAGCAGCAATGCTTCCGGTGGTTCAGCATGCGGTGTCTTCGCTAAGTCGCTCTGGCTGGCGAGCAGACATTGTCTTAGTGCTACAACCGACCTCGCCTCTGCGCCAACCGCACCATCTCGTTGAAGCGGTGACGATTCTTAGTACAACCGAAGCTGATGCAGTAGTCAGCGTGGTTGAAGTTCCTCGCCATATGTCTCCTGATTACGTCATGCAAATCGAAGACGGTCGCTTGTTGTCGTTTCTGTCTGAGGGGGTCGGCATTACGAGGCGCCAGGATGCGAGGCCTGCCTTCATACGTGACGGCACAGTCTACGCTTGTCGCGAACGGACGCTTTCCGAACAGAACTCACTGTACGGTCGTGATTGTCGACCATTACTAATACCTGCTACTGATTCGGTCACAATCGACTCCCTTGAGGATTGGAAGTTGGCTGAGCAACGGCTTTCCGAACAGGCAAGTTCGAGAACGGAACTGGAATGAGGGGAGACCCTAGCGGTTTTGGTTTAAACTTTCGCTCCAATGTGTCACCGTGGGTTCCTCGGTGCTTGAAGGTAAGCGCGAGTCGAATGCTCGGTTTTAGGACCAGAGTAGAGACCGAGTACCAACTCAGTAGAATCGCCCGTAGCAACAGCACGATCATTGCCGGACCTTGGCTCGGAGAGGTCGGATTTGAATTGCTGTACTGGATACCGTTTCTGACGTGGGTGGCGTCGCGGTTTGAGATCGATCGCCAGAGAATTATTGCAGTGTCGCGAGGCGGTCCTGAACTGTGGTATCGACGAATTGCGGGTTCTTACTGTGATGTTTTCGATTATTTTGACCCAGAGGAATTTCGTCGTGCTAATGAAAAACGTCGCATGGAAATTGGCGAACAGAAGCAGATACAGCGAAGTGATCTCGACGAAGACGTGATCGACAAGGTTGTCGCAGGGGTCGGGACATCGAAGACTGCTGTATTGCATCCTTCATTAATGTATCAATTATATCGACGCTTCTGGTGGGGACATGCGTCGGGTGATTCCGTGCGTGCTTGCGCTAGGTTTGAACCGTTTCAGAAATTTGAACCGGCCAAAGTCTTGGACGATTTTCCGTCCGAGTTCGTTGCCGCGAAGTTTTATTTCAATGACTGTTTTCCGTCAACGGAAACCAATCGAGATTTTGTTCGCACAGCCGTGGAGTCATTGGCACGTTCGATTCCAGTCGTCTCATTAGCTACTGGACTGACGTTGGATGAGCATAATTCCTATGAAGTTCCGTCGTTGCGCGACATACGTGGTCTTGTGGAGGCGCGCAGTAATCTTGAGGTGCAAAGTGCCATCGTCGCACGAGCCAAGGCGTTCGTTGGCACATATGGCGGATTTTCTTATTTATCACCCTTTCTCGGGGTGCCGTCGATAGGGTTACATTCAGATCCCAAGGGGTTTGCCAGAACGCACTACGAGTTCGCGCTTGCGGCGTTCGACGAATGGGGCAACCAGTTACTTCGTAATATCGATGTGGCGGCGCCGGACGCGCTGGACCAACTAACGGCTGGGGTCGGAGTGTGATAGCTAGGAATTCAGAGCCAGAACAACTGACGGGACTATCCCTTCTGTCGAGAAAAATACGCTCGGCGGTTTACCTTGGAACCTATCGTGGTGGACGTGCACGGAAGCGGATCGCTAATTCGTTACAGAAATCGATAAGGCACTACGGAATCGGGTTAAAGCGCACGACACGTATTTCTGTAGAGAGGTTTAAGAACGGCATTCGGCGAGTCTACAATCTTAGTTACTGGGGCTTTAGACGAGTCGGTCGGGCACACAAACCGTTCGTTCGCATTTGGAAGCGAAGCGTGAAGGCACGAGAGTTTCGGGATGCAAGACGTTCGGAGCGGCGCGCTGAACGACAAGTGTTAGCAGTCGTACGTAGCAGGAAACCGCTGGTGATCGGGCCATGGTTCTCCGAGGTTGGTTTCGAAGTTCTATATTGGATTCCTTTCCTGAATTGGCTCAAGGCCGAGACCCATTTCGATCCGGACAACACGGTTATCGTGTCACGGGGAGGTGTTGCAGCATGGTATGGAGACCTCGCGTCGCGGTATATCGACATTTTTGATTTATTCGATCCGGAGACTTTCGCTCGACGAAACCACAAGCGCCGTCAAGAAGGGGACGGCAGTCACAAGCAATTAGAGATGTCGTCATTGGACCGGGAGATTCTGGGGGAAGTTACATCACGACTCGGCCTTGTCAATCCTGAGATCTGCCACCCTTCGCTCATGTATCGACTCTTACGAAATTTTTGGCTGGGGCACCGTTCCTTAAACCATGTGGAGTCCTACACACGCCACCGGAAGATGGCACTCGATTCGAAGTTCGATCTGGCGGAGCTTCCATCCGAATATGTCGCCGTTAAGTTGTACACTGCCGCATCATTGCCTGATAGTAATGAGAGCCGTCGGCTTTTGCGTGCTTTGATTGGCCGGATCGCTTCAGTTTTGCCTGTTGTGACGCTTGATACGGGACTGACGCTGGATGACCATGAGGACTATCTTTTCGAGGGCCAGGCCGGTGTGGTGAATCTAAGTCGGTGGATGACTCCTCAAAACAACCTCGGTCTACAGACAGAGGTAATCAGCCGCGCGAAACTTTTCGTCGGAACTTGCGGAAGCCTGACATGGCTTGCGCCGCTTCTCGGCGTCCGGACCGTGGCAGTTATGAGTGACCCCCGATTTCTTCATCCACACCTATACCTCGCTCGGAAAGTCTATCTAGAGACTCAAGCTGGACAGTTCGCAACCATTGACCTTCGGGGCCTTTCTGGCCTCGGATTGGATCCTCTTGTTGCCGATGGGGTATTCCATGGCACGGAGGCGATTAGAACTTCTACTAATTAGGGGAACAAGTTGGCTATTCAGAAAGTGCTTGTTACCGGCGGGGCGGGTTACATCGGTTCTCATCTCGTCGATGCGTTGATCGCTCGTGATTACTCAGTCACCGTGCTGGACAATCTCGAACCGCAGGTGCATCGTTCAGGACATTGGCCGAGCTATTCGAATGCCGATGCGACCTACATCCACGGCGATGTACGAGACCGGGAGGCGCTCGCGTCGTGTGTATTGGCTGTAGATGCGGTGGTGCACTTTGCCGCGGCAGTAAGTGTCGGCCAGAGTATGTATGAGCTTGATCGTTATGTCGGTGTTAATACTGGTGCGACGGGCAGTCTTCTCGACATCTTGGTGAATAAAAAACATGATGTTCGGAAGTTGATTGTCGCGTCGTCGGTTGGGGTCTATGGGGAGGGTGCATATAAATGTGGATCTTGCGGACCGCAGTTTCCACCTCTACGGGATTCTACGCAACTTTCGGAAAGAAACTGGGAGCCAAAGTGTCCGCAATGTGGTGCTACGCTGGTCGGACAGGCGACGAGTGAAGAGACGCCGCTCTATCGGGACAATATCTATGCCATGACTAAGTACCACCAAGAAGAAATGGCACTGCTCATCGGACGGACTTATGGCATACCGACCGTCACTCCAAGGTTCTTTAATGTATTTGGTCCTCGCCAGAGTCTGAGTAATCCGTATGCTGGGGTAGCTGCAATCTTTCTTGGTCGGCTACTGAATGACCGTGCACCGGTTGTTTTTGAGGATGGGGGACAATTGCGCGATTTCGTCTCGATTCATGACGTGATAGCTTGTCTTATTTGCATGCTCGAACAAGACGGCGCCGATTTTATGCCAGTGAATGTAGGATCTGGTACACGGATTACGATTCTTGAAATCGCTCGTGCGTTAGCTCGACTGACGGGCAAGTCAATTGAACCAGAGGTCACAAAAACTGGGCGAACCTTTGATATTCGACATTGCTTTGCGGATATCACGCGAGCTTCTGAATCCCTAGATTGGTGTCCGACAACAACTTTTGAAGAGGGTATGTCTGAACTCATTGAATGGGCTGAGCGTTCTGACGAGCGGCCCGTCGATCTATTCGAGCATGCATTAGCCGAGCTCGACACTCGTGGCTTGTTGGCTACACCAAAGTCGTGATTCTTTCGTTCGAACAACTTCCCGAGCATGCTGGTAGAGTCGCGATGGTCGATGGTGCATTCGACCCTCTGCATGCCGGACACATAACGTATTTTTCTGCCGCCGCGGCGCTGGAGGTTCCGCTACTGTGTAATGTGGCGTCGGACGCCTATGTCGCAACCAAACACCATCCTGTTCTTTCCGAGCAACATCGTGCCGAGGTCATTGATGCTATCCGCTATATTGCATTTACGCATATAAACCACTACGACACAGAGACGGTACTTGAGCAGCTTCGTCCTAGATACTACGTCAAAGGGATTGATTGGCGAGGACGATTACCGGCCCGCCAGGTTGAAATCTGCGGGCGATTTGGCATCGAGTTGGTGTACCTCGACACAGTGCAAGATTCCTCCAGTCGCATTCTCCAGAGATTCATTGAGCAAACACATGGGACGCCATCATGACTATTGCAGATTTTGAAGAAGCAATTTTTCTCCAGAAGCCAACATCCTCAGAGCATTATGATCGGGAGTATTTCACCGGAGATTGGCGCGCTGAGGGCAATAATTATTCGCTTGAGACCCGGCGTGAAATTGAAGCGAAAAACCCTGCACTGATTAAAGAGGTATTTCAGCCGAAGCGAGTCTTGGATCTTGGGTGTGGTCCAGGAGCATTGATGCACTTTCTGGTGGAACTTGGTGTGGACGTGGAAGGAATCGACTTTGCCGAAAGTAGTCGTGAGTTGGCGACCCCGGAGATGCGTGATCGTATTGCCATCGGGAATACGTACGACGAACTAAAACCGAAACATGCCTATGACCTTGTGATTTGTCGTGAGGTATTAGAACACCTGACAGTGCTTCAGG
>Ga0310121_10000129_pt1 | contig 75865 bp, 65 predicted proteins | sample CB27_Tmax_986_MG_FD_203504 | JGI IMG/M metagenome (GOLD analysis project Ga0310121, IMG submission 203504) | Marine microbial communities from Western Arctic Ocean, Canada - CB27_Tmax_986 | ecosystem: Environmental > Aquatic > Marine > Oceanic | place: Canada: Western Arctic Ocean | collected... | reverse complement strand
AACCAGAAATCGTAGGTCTTACAGATGCGATTGGCGCGATCGGAATAACGAGCGGTACCTTTGTCCGCTGCTACGACAAAATAGGGGTCATCCGAGTCGTAGCATAGAAGGTCCGCAGGGCGAATGATCCCATCCTGGTTCTGGTTGTCGGTAATATCCAGGAGGCCTTCAATGAAGCGGTCATAGGCGGCCTCGGACTTCGACTTTGGTGGAGATTGGCCTGGTGTTTCCGGTTTGGGATCGGCCGTGTAACTGAGGTTTTTCAGGATGAAGCCACCTTTCGCGCCGGACGGAACAATGATGGCGTTCTTGATGTTCTGGGTCAGCATCAGGCCCAGGACTTCGGTTCGATAATCCTCTAGCCGATCGCTATGTCGTAATCCCCCACGTGCGATAGGCCCAGACCGCATATGCACCCCTTCGGTTGTGGAATGATGTACGAAGATCTCGTAACGGGGGCGAGGATCGGGCAGCCAGTCGATATGATCGTGGCAGACTTTGAAGCTGATGAGATGATCTTCCAGCCGGTGCGGCAGATAGAAGTTTGTGCGGGTGATACCTCGCGCCGTCAGTAGATAAAGGGCACGTAGCACCCGATCTTCCTCGAATGTAGCAACCGAAGAAAAGTAGTTTCGAATGTCTCGCTCAAACTTTTGGATCTGGCTCCTCCGTTTGCTTTCGGAAAGACTCCGATCCGGCTTAAACCGACTCTCAAAGAGGTGCGTCAGTTCGGTGACAAACTCTGGATGCCGTACGAGGACGGAGCGTGCGATCCCCGTGGATGTGATTCCTCCCGCCTGTCGAAGATAGCGAATAGCCGCCCGAATGAAGTCGATTTGCCGCCACGAAAGGTCGGTTATAGTGGACAGCAACAGTAATTTGTCGACACCACATTCACCTTCAAACGCGGCACGAAGTGCTTCAATGATCGCCTCCGAACGAGCGAGAAGGCTGTCTGGGTTGTCTTGGGTCTGAATCCGAAATGTATCGATCGCAATCTCGGATCCGTCCCGCAACTGAACCGATTCCTTGGCTTCATCAAGTACGTTGAGTCCAAATTGGCTGAGGACGGGTAAGAGCTTCGAGAGAGCAAGGTTTTCGTGTTGATAAATCCTTAATCGAATGCAGTTGTTTTCCTCATCGCCGGCGGATTGGAACAGGGAAAAGCCCAATCGGGCCTGGTCGTGTACCCTTTCAATCTCCTCTATATCCACCAGAATCTGTGAAGGTGTGGCCCCTTGTTTATAGCTGATAGAAAAGGCCTGAACATACCGGTAGTACAGGGACTCCGCTTTGCTCTTGGGATGGTTCTTGGCGAGAAGTTCCTTGAGTTGTAGACCCCAGGGATGGATCGCCCTGAGTACGTGTTGCTCCAACTCCTTTTCGTCCTGGCATGCAAGCGGACTATCACTATTCAGGTAGAAATGGACGACGGAGTTGTTGAACCGGGTTCGAACGGTGCGGAAATCGCAATACGTTGCCCCGGTCAGCTCCTGTAGAGTTCGTTGGATACGCGGCTGAAGACGTTCGGAGAAGTGTTCACTGGGCACAACAGCGAATGCATAAAGGCTTTGTCCATGACCGGCGATACTCACATCGACCTGGGGTTGGGACACTTCCACTGAGTCGAGAATCGACTGGATGACCTGTCGAATACGTTCGCTTCCTGCTTCGAATAGGAACTCGACCGGCAGGGTGTTGAAGGCATTGACGGTAGCCTTGTACAGATGGGTTTTCTCGATCAAGCCATCTTGCCTAATGATCTGGTCGAGTCGGTCCCGAAGTATCGGAATGTCACCGCCCGGTTGCCGCACGGCCCCGAGGGTGAATAGGCCCCAAAAGAGTAGGATTTGGCAATGGTTGTTGTCTTCCGGTATCGCGATCAGGACCTGGTCGACCAATCCACCGCGATGGACATCGGATACTCGTCCGGTTTTCCGGACATCCACAGGAAGGCGTTTTTTCTGTATTGCATCTTGGAGAAACACCTCGATGTTTGGAGGTAGTTCACCTTCCTTTGAGTCGATTCGAGCTACCCCCAGCTTTCGAATACAGGTTGTAGACCAGGAGTTTTTCGAGGAACGTTTGGCCCGGTATCTCCGGAGTCCCATCATCACAAAGTTGTGTTCCTGGAGCCATCTGCCAAACGCAACCACTTCGGAGAGTTGATTGGATTCTGAGGATGACCCAGCTGTGGCGGAACGGCCTTCCAGGTCGGCAATCGCAGCGGTCGACTCGGAACGCATCAACTCAAAATCCTGCACCATGGCATGAGCACGCGACAAGCCTTGATGCACGCTTCGCTTGAGTCTTGTCGCCGGGTTCTTCCCGAGTCTGGGCAGAATAACTTGAACCAGAGACCAACGGTTTTCTGGGCTTTTTCCTCCGGGCTGGACTTTCTGGATGGTACCGGTCTTTGATCGCGTAATAGAGAGGACGGTATTTACGGAGTATGTCGGTTTGCAGCCGACATTCGTCAGGCTTAGAAGAACGGTATCAAAGATGAACGGCTGGTCTGGCATCCAGGTTTGTACAAAGGTGATGGGAACATCCTGGCCGCCCAGGGAAATTTTGTCGTTAACGACTTGCACGCCAATGTCGCCATCGGGTGGGGTGTTTACATACCCAAGCCCATGATTTGCCATTAACTGAATGGCCGTCTGCGGCAGTTGCGATAACTTCAGCTCACTCAGGGACGCCACGATCGTTTTCACAAACTGCTCGGTGACGGACCGGGTAGGGGTTACGGTTCGTTTAATTCCCTTTACCGTGGTCTGAAATATCTGCTTCCGCGTTGTGCTTTTGAAGGTCATTCGAGGCCTCATTCTGCGCAAGTCATCAGCCGCCGCCTCTATAGCAGGAATTGGTGCTATTCGGCGAGCATGTTTAGAGCGTCGTAATCATCCCTTTGCGACCATTGTCTGCCGGCCGCGTCCAAAGGCCCGCGCGGATACCCGAAGTATTGGCGGAGCCTGGTGTCTTTTGAAGTCCATCCGTTCAATAACACGGGCCCACCGTGGCCCATCGAGGCCCGGGGGAGCCGCAGATTCAGGCGACTGGCAGTGTACGATGTAGTTGTGTACGAATTCATCGAGCACATCGTAGGGTGGGAGCGAATCGGAATCGCGTTGATTCGGACTTAATTCGGCCGTAGGTGCTCGCCGATATACGGATTCTGGAATCATGGATTGGCCCAGGACCTCATCGAGAGCGCGTCCCGCAGCGTACACTTCGTGTTTGAGCAGATCTCCTAGAACCGCGAGTCCACCCACCATGTCGCCGTATAGGGTGCAGTAACCGGTAGCCAGTTCGGACTTATTACCCGTCGCTAGAACCAGAGAGCCGTCGCGATTGGAAAGCGCCATCAGTAGAACACCCCGCAGTCGTGCTTGCAGGTTCTCCAGTGGCAGGCCGCTAAGGGGCACGCCAGTCGCCGTTTCAATTACCTGTGTATAGGTCTTGACCAATTCGGCAATGGGGATGGTTTCAAATGCGATTCCAAGCTGCTTCGCGATTGTTGCGGCATCGCTCTGGGTCTCATCGGAGCTAAGCGAACTCGGCATGGAGACGGCCTTTACCCGACTCGCTCCCAGAGCATAGACGGCCAGGGAAGCTGTTACTGCGGAGTCAATACCGCCTGATAGTCCGACCAATACGGACTGCACACCACATTTCTGACAGAAGTCTCGGAGCCCGAGTGCGAGCGCCTCGACACCGTCCCGAGACGAGTCGTCCTCAATTTCGGGCGGAAGATTCTGGAACGAGGGGGTGATGGCTCCATCATCTGCGGCCTCAAGGATCAATATATCTTTCTGGTACGGCTTGGCCCGAGCGATTTGTTCTCCAGCTGGGTTCCAGGCCAGAGATCGACCGTCGAAGATCAGATCGTCGTTACCACCCACCAGATTACAGTACAGGATCGGTAGACCGGTTCGTTGTGCGACGCTGGCGACCACATCATCACGTTCCTGGACTTTCCCGCGATGCCAGGGGGAGGCCGAGAGATTGATCAGCAGGTTCGCACCCTGCTTTTTCATCTCCATGCCCGGATCCTGTCCATAACACCGGAAGTCTGTCGGATCGGAGACCAACCAGAAATCTTCACAGATAGCGATACCGAGTTGGATGGAGCCGATATCTACTACACAGGGAGCGCCGTGGCCGGGTTCGAAGAAGCGGGCTTCATCGTAGACGGCGTAGGTAGGTAGCAGTTTTTTTCTGGCGGTCCCTATGATTTCTCCGCCTCGAGCGACGATCGCGCCGTTGGCCCAACGTGCCGAACGTTTTGTATCGGCTTCCACCATGGTCCCAAATACCAGGATAATGTCCCGATCCGCGGTATGACGGACGAGTTGTTCATTGGCAACACCGCAACGCGAACGAAAGTCATCGCGAAAGACAGCATCGGTGGGGGGGTAGCCGGGCACGGCCAACTCCGGGAAAACCAATACGTCGGCCTGTGATCCGACCTGGGCCACCACTTGTTCTATCGTTTTCGTATTCTCTTCGATGGCCCCGACGAGGGGGTTTATCTGGCATAATGCGAATCGCATGATGAGTCGTCCAAATGGGGAACAGTGCTGAATCTAGGGCACGTAGCGGAAACTGTAAACCGGTACTCTCGGAGCTTGCATCCGGGAGGGGGTGGTTGCGTCGGGTTCCGCCCGGGACTATATTCAGCGCAGATTGTAGCCGTGTTGGTTATCCACCGAGGTTGGAATGCCCCCGAAAGGTACATGTCTCGTTTGTGGAGATGAACTCGACCCGCGAACTGGGCTCTGTCCCAGATGTAGCAGCGAACGAGCAGCCAAAGAGCATTTGAAAGGTCCGACCCTGGTGGGTCAGACTCGAATTCTCACGCGGCTACACGGGCCGACAGTCGCCTGGGCTGTATGGAACGGTCTGCCGTATCCATCCCGGCTGGCGTGGCATCAGAGACTGGGGGGGGTTCAATCTTCGGATATCGAAGAATATCTTCAACAGTCCGCGTCCCCACCTTCCTTATGGCTGGCAGCCCAGAACCAGCAATTACCCGAGAATCTACGAACCGTGGCGCGAGAAAGGCTCGATTCGATGGGCTTTACCTCCCAGCAGATCCGTGATCTTCGACGCTATTTCTGGCGCTTGATGCAGATGTCCCGTCGGCGTTTGTTGAAACATCTGGGGAGTCCGGGGGGCAAACCTCGTTGGGTCGACCGCCTGGATCTTCTGGCTGAAGTCACGGCTCTACGAGAAGTGCAGGCTGCCGTTCGTGCGGAACGATCTCTGGCCCGTGCATTTCGGGCGATGTTCCGAACCAATTTTCCATGGGCAGTTGTCGCGATTATCGCGGCTTGCATCGCAGTCTTTATGTATTGGCAGGAGCTGCCACAGGAGGAGCGCTTTGCATGGGCCAAGGACTATGGAGTGGACGGGAATCTTGATTTCACATGGACATCCTTTCGCTCCTGGATCACCTATGGTTTCCTCCATGGTGGGGTACAGCACATTCTCTACAATATGTTGAGCCTGCTCCTTGTGGGGCACATTCTCGAACGGATACTTGGTCCCGTTCGTTTCATTGCTGTTTACGTCGCCTGTACTCTTGGGGGAGCAGCCGCGAGCATTGCCTACAAGAATGTGGCTGGGCATGAGGACTTATTCACCATCGGTGCCAGTGGTTCTGTGGCTGGAATTGCAGGAATGTCGTTGTTTCTTGGCCTGTGGTTTGCTTCTCGTTACGGCCGAATTCCCATGCGGTATACCACCGGGACGTTATTGGGCGGGGCCTTTCTCGTCTTGAATACGTTGATCAACGCGACGGAGCTTTTCATGGACGATAGCAGCCTCGTCGATCATTGGTGCCATCTGGGAGGACTGATCGTAGGTGTGGCCGCCGGTCTCATCTGCAAGAACGAGCTTGGTCGAACGGCAGACGCGCGCTTTGGCTGGCGCGGTGGTCCAACCCTGGAGTAACGACGGCCTTATTGGGACGCCACAGCGATACGAACGGTGGCGCGTTCGATCTTGTCCTCTACCAGCTTGTAGCGCTCCACATCGACGATTGGATCAAGCTCAGCGAGCTGTTTCTCGGCTCGCTCTTTGGATTTCTGGGCCCGGTCAACATCGATGTCAGCGCTGGCCTCGGCCGACTCTGTGACGATTTCGACGCGGTTATCCAGGATCTCCACATAGCCCAAATTGAGAGCCATATTTTCTTGATTTCCAGACGATAAAAGATTGGCCTCACCAATGTCCAAAGTCATGATCATTGGTTCATGATCCGGACGCACTTCAACCTGCCCCAGGCCGGTAATCAGGCGGACAGCCTCGACATCCCCGTCATACTTCATCCCATGGGGTGTATTGATTGTGAGATGTAATCCTCTGGCTTTCATCAGTTCGTCTCCACAGGTCGTCCCGATCAGGCCGCCAATAGTTCCTTGCCGCGCTCGATTGCTTCTTCGATACCACCACACATGTAGAAGGCCTGCTCAGGATATTCATCCAACTCCCCATCTACGATCATTTTGAAACCGCGAATGGTGTCTTCGAGCTTGACGTATTTTCCTGGGACGCCGGTGAACTGTTCCGCGACGTGGAACGGTTGCGAGAGGAATCGTTGGATTTTTCTCGCTCTGGCGACAATGCGTTTCTGGTCTTCCGATAGCTCGTCCATACCGAGGATCGCGATGATGTCCTGAAGATCCTTGTACTCTTGAAGAATCTTCTGCACCTGGCGTGCGATATTATAATGCTCTTCACCCAGGACATGGGGGTCGAGAATCCGACTGGTTGAGTCCAGCGGATCGACGGCCGGGTAGAGACCCAGGGCCGCAATCTGACGGGACAAAACAGTGGTAGCATCCAGATGGGAAAAGGCCGTGGCCGGGGCTGGATCGGTGAGATCATCTGCAGGCACGTAAATGGCCTGGACCGATGTGATCGAGCCCTTATGCGTGGATGTAATACGTTCCTGTAACTCACCCATTTCTGTTGCAAGCGTAGGTTGGTACCCCACAGCGCTTGGGATACGACCAAGCAACGCGGACACCTCGGAGCCGGCCTGGGTGAAACGGAAGATATTGTCGATAAAGAGAAGCACGTCCTGACCTTCCTGATCACGGAAGTACTCGGCAACGGTAAGCGCGGACAAACCGACTCGGGCGCGGGCTCCTGGCGGCTCGTTCATCTGACCGTAGACCAGCGCTGTTTTATCGAGAACACCAGACTCTTTCATCTCCATCCAGAGATCATTTCCTTCACGGGTACGTTCCCCGACACCGCCGAATACGGATACACCACCGTGTTGACTGGCGATATTGTTGATGAGTTCCATGATGACAACGGTCTTTCCAACACCGGCACCACCGAACAAGCCGATTTTTCCACCGCGGGAATAGGGCTCGAGTAGATCGATAACCTTGATCCCCGTTTCAAACATCTGAATCTTCGTGTCTTGATCAACAAGGGAGGGTGGCGGGCGATGAATTGGCCAGAACTCGGTTGCGCCGATCTCGCCAGCCTCGTCGACAGGTTCGCCAATGACATTCATGATTCGGCCAAGCACCACGTTTCCTACCGGCATACTGATGGGCTTACCGGTGTTTTGAACCGGCATACCCCGAACAAGACCATCGGTCGAGTCCATGGACACGGTACGTACGACACCTTCACCGATATGCTGGGCTACCTCGAGTACGAGGTTCCATTCTTTGTCGCCGATAACCGAATTGGTGGTTCGAAGGGCGGTGTAGATCTCGGGCAGGTTTCCAGCCTCAAATGCTACGTCCACAACAGGACCGATGACCTGGACTATACGACCGTCACTCATGAGAATCTCCTGGTTTCACGCTATGATTGCTTAAGGGCTTCGGAACCACTTGTAATCTCCATCAGCTCTGTTGTGATGGCAGCTTGGCGGGCCCGGTTGTAATTCAAGGTTAGTTTGTCGATCAATTCGGTTGCATTCCGGGTGGCATTATCCATGGCCGTCATGCGAGCTCCCATCTCACTGGCGAGAGACTCCAGGACCATTCGGAAGATCTCGACATTCACATACATGGGAAGCAGATTATCCAAAACCGCTCGTTTACTTGGCTCATACTTGAAGTCGATCGGTTTGGACACATCGGCAAGACTTGGCACGATGGGTAGCACCTGTTCCACAACCAATTCCTGATTGATTGCGCTCTTGAACTGGTTATAGACCACGTAGACCGCGTCGAGCTTTCCGTCTACGTAATCCCCCACAAGATTACTTCCGATATCTGCGGCTTTTTCAAGAGACGGGGCTATGAGCACTTCAAGATAGGTTTGTCGAACCTCATAATCACGGCGCTTGAAGTACTCGATGGCTTTTCTCCCGATGAGAGCCAGCTCAAGATATTCGTGCTCGTCTCTTGCAACTTCTTCGCTTGCGTTCTCAGTCACCCCATCCAGATAGGCCTGCGTTTTCTTCAGGATCGCACTGTTAAAGCCGCCGCAAAGCCCCCTATCACTCGTTAGAACCAGAATCTGGGCTCGCTTGCGCGGTCGTCGTTCCAGAAGTGGGTGATCTCCCTCTTCGGCCCGACATGCGACCTGGGCTATCATATCATGTACACCATGGGCATAGGGGCGCATTCGTTCCAGACGCTCCTGGGCCGTGCGCAGTTTCGAAGCCGCCACCATTTTCATGGCTTTGGTGATCTTCTGCGTGTTCTTTACGGATTGAATCCGAGTACGAAGTTCTTTAAGGGAGGCCATACGTTAACTCCATCAACGCATTACGCGGCTTTGTCGCCGACTTGGAAGATGCCGTCGAACTCCGTAAGCACGGCCGTCATCTTTTCTTTGATAGGATCGGTGAAAGCGCCGACATCCCGCATCTCCTTAAGAAGATCCGCGTGGCGGCTGTCGACGAAGTCGTAGAGCTCCTTCTCATAGCGTTCGAGATCGTTGATCGAGTACTTCATCAGATACTCCTCCGGGGCCGTGGCGGCCCATAGGATCAGGGCCTGCTTCTCGAATGGAAGAGGTGCATATTGGTTCTGTTTCAGGATTTCCGTAAGGCGAGCACCACCTTCGAGTTGCTTTCGAGTCGATGGGTCGAGATCGGATGCGAACTGGGAGAATGCTTCCAACTCCCGGTACTGGGCCAGCTCGAGACGTGCGGTCCCCGCGATTTTCTTCACCAGTTTTGTCTGGGCGTTACCACCCACACGACTTACGGATAAGCCCACGTTGATGGCGGGTCGGATCCCTTTGAAGAAGAGGTCCGTTTCGAGGAAAATCTGACCATCGGTAATAGAAATCACATTGGTGGGGATATATGCCGACACATCCCCCGCCTGTGTTTCAATGATGGGCAGAGCCGTCAGCGAACCCCCGCCGCATTCATCACTGAGCTTGGCGGCGCGTTCCAGAAGTCGACTATGAAGATAGAAGACGTCGCCAGGAAAGGCCTCACGACCCGGTGGTCGGCGAAGCAACAGAGAAAGCTGGCGATAGGCGACCGCTTGTTTGCTGAGATCATCGTAAATAATGAGTGCATGCATTCCGTTATCCCGGAAATACTCACCCATGGTGCAGCCACTGTACGGCGCAAAGAACTGGATGGGGGCCGCTTCCGCTGCGGTCGCTGCTACGACGGTGGTATAGGCCATCGCGCCATGTTGTTCGAGGGTGGACACCACCTGCGCGACGGTGGACTGCTTCTGGCCTACAGCGACGTAGATGCAATAAACCGGGTCGCCGGAGTCAAAACCTTTCTTCTGATTGATGATGGTGTCGATTGCCACGGCCGTCTTTCCAGTCTGGCGATCACCAATGATCAGTTCGCGTTGTCCTCGTCCGATGGGGACGAGGGCATCGATTGCTTTGAGTCCAGTTTGTAGCGGCTGGTGTACGCTCTTTCGACTTACGATACCCGGAGCTTTGATTTCCACGAGGCGTCGGTCGTCCGTTTCGATTGGGCCTTTTCCGTCCAGTGGTTCACCAAGGGAGTTGACTACGCGTCCGAGCAGGGCTTTACCCACCGGAACGTCCAGAATACGACCCGATCGTTTGACGATTGTCCCTTCGGAGATCTTTTCGACTTCTCCGAAGAGGGCGAGGCCCACATTGTCCTCTTCAAGGTTCAACACAACGCCTTTCACGTCATGGGGTAGTTCCACGAGTTCTCCAGCCTGCGCTTTCTTCAGCCCGTGTACGCGTGCAATGCCATCACCGGCCATGATCACGGTGCCGGTTTCTTCCACATCGATCTCGCGATTATACGCGCTGATCTGCGATTCGAGAACGCTTGTGATTTCACCAATCTTGAGTTCCATTTGCTACAACCTCGATGTTGTCAGTCGTTCGTTGGGGTTGTTTTGTAGTGCATACGGCACTACAGGGATGCCTTTAAGAGGTTCTCTGTCAGCTGGTTCAGTTGACCTGCGACGGTGTTGTCCAGGACAACATCGCCCACCTCTACGCGGAACCCCGCAATAAAGTCTTCATTCACGTAGTTTTCGAGCTCTACGGAATATCCTGTGCTCGACTCCAGAGCCGTAGTGATATTCTGTAATTGTTCGCTTGTGAGCGGGGTAGCCGATCCGACGGTTCCTTGAAGGGCTTTCCGTTCCTTATTCAAGAGTTCTTGAAATTCTATATGGATCTGGGGAAGAAGCTGTGCTCGCTCATTCGTAACGAGCAGATCCAGAAAGCGTTGAAAATCTTCGCTCACCGGGTTCTTTTTCGTCACGGTTGCGAAGAGTTCGGACTTCCTCTGGGCCGACTGGGTCGGATTACTGAGGAATTCTACCAACCCCGCCGTATCGCGTACCACCGTCCCAAACAGTGCCAACTCTTGTTCGAACGTATCCGTTAGCTTGGACTTTTTCCCAGCCAGGAAGAGAGAGCGAGCGTAGCGTTTTGCAATGCGACGATGTTGCACGATGGGGACCTTCGACCGTGGTTAGTGGATGACCTGTTCGGGTTTAATCTGTTTCAACTGCTCGATTCCTTCCGCAATCAATCGATCGCGGGTCGTACCGTCCAGCCGACCTTTGATGGCCTCTTCGGCTTGTTCCAATGCGATGGGGACGACTTCCTTCAGAAGCCGCTCGCGGGCATTCTTCGCCTCTTGCTGAATACGGAACTGTGCCTCTTTCTGTAGGCGCCCCGATTCACGTTGTGCTTCTTCGATAATGCGCTTCTTTTCGCTCTCGCCATCGGCTCGGAATTGCGCAAGAATCTTCTGGCTCTCGGCGTCGAGGTCGCCGATGCGCTCTTCATATGTCTTCAGGAGTTCCTGCGCCTCCGTGTAGACGGCCTGGGCTTCCTCCAGCTCTTTACCGACGCTCCAGCTCCGGTGGGCGAAAAAGCCCTGGATCTTTTTGCGGGTCAAAAAGACGACGAGTCCCACAAGGACAAGGAAGTTTACGACGAAGCCCCAGAATGTAAGCGCGTCAAACGAACTTCCACTCGCAAACGCCAGACTCGGTGTCAGAAGTCCCAGGAGTGTGAAGATGACAATGCGCATGATCAACCCTCGAGAATCCGGTCGGCGGCGAGATCGGCAAGCCGTCGTGCCTCGGTGGATAGTACGGCCCGAGCTCCCGATTCGGCGGCCTTCAATTCCATCAACTCAGCGCGGACACTTTCGTCTGTTTTCGTACGGGTGTCCTGCACCTGTTCGTCGGCGACCCGTTGCCCCGCGGCTTTGAGTTCGTCTCGTAATTGGGTTCCTTGCAACCGGGCGTCATTGATCTTCTCTTCAATGTCCTTCTCCAGGGTTCTGCATTGCACACGAACCTTGGCAGCGGTCTCTCTGGCTCCCGTGGTTGCTTCCTCACGCGTTTCTTCGAGCTTGAGAAAGGGATCGTAGAGAATGACCTTCAAAAGCACGATCAGCACTAGAAAGATCGCGAGTTGGACGAAAATAGTTTTGTCCACATCGACCATTCCAGACACCAGCAATTTGGCCTGTACTTGGCTGAACTCAGATAATATGAGCATGAATCTGACGGGGCTACTAAAAGAGGGGTCCCCCGGCTAGCATGGCGAAACAGTAGGTGTCAAGGTACTAATACATCGCAAGGGCATGAATTGCTGTCCATATGCGTCTGGATATCTTACGGATGGTTGAGGGCCCAACGCGGGGGCGAAGTGACGAAGCGGACCACCAGGTGATCGATGTCGATTTTTTCATTGCAAACTGACCATACGCCCCGGGGAGATCAACCCGAGGCAATTCGTGCGCTTGTATCCGCTTTCGAGGCCACGGACACCGCCCCCGAGGCTTTGACTGAACAGGTGTTGCTGGGCGTAACGGGTAGCGGCAAGACGTTCACAATGGCCCATGTCATTGCAGAGATGGGGCGACCATCACTGGTCTTGGCGCCGAATAAAACTCTGGCGGCCCAACTCTACCAGGAATTTAGAGAGCTCTTTCCTGAGAACGCCGTCGAATATTTCGTCTCGTATTATGATTATTATCAACCGGAAGCGTATGTACCGGTAACCGACACATTTATTGAGAAGGACGCAATGATCAATGACACGATTGATCGTATGCGACATGCGGCCACCCAGTCTCTTCTGACCCGACGGGATGTAATTATCGTTGCCAGTGTTTCGTGCATCTACGGTATCGGTAGTGCGGAGGCCTATTATGGACTTCTGGTACAGTTGGAGAAGGGCCAGACCGTAGATCGGGATACGATCATTCGTAAGCTTGTGGAGATCCAGTACGAGCGAAACGACTATGATCTGTATCGTGGCATGTTTCGGGTTCGCGGCGATGTGCTCGAGATCGTGCCCGCCTCGCAAGATGTAGACGCGATTCGAATCGAATGGTTTGGAGATGAGATCGACCGGATCGCGAGCTTTGACCCTCTTACGGGATCGGTAACGACCGAGTGTGACAAGGTCGCCATCTTTCCGGCCAGCCACTATGTGACCTTCGCGGAGCACCGAGAGCGTGCCATACAATCGATTCGTCTGGAACTGGGCGAGCGCCTGCGAGCCTTGCGAGATGCGGACAAGCTACTTGAGGCGCAGCGTCTCGAGCAGAGGACCATGTTCGATTTGGAGATGATGGAGCAAACCGGGCATTGCAATGGAATCGAAAACTATAGTCGGCATATGACCGGTCGCAAGGAGGGGGATGCCCCTCCCACCCTATTGGATTATTTTCCCGATGATTATCTTATGTTCATCGACGAGAGCCATGTGACGGTTCCTCAAGTTGGGGCCATGTGGCGAGGCGATCGGTCTCGGAAGGAAACGCTTGTCGAACATGGGTTTCGACTTCCGTCGGCCTTGGATAATCGCCCCCTTATGTTCGAAGAGTTCGTGCAGCGAATCAACCAGGTGACATACGTCAGCGCTACTCCTGGTAACTACGAGCTTGAGCGAACAGGAGGCCAGGTGGTCCAGCAGATCGTACGTCCGACGGGTCTGCTGGATCCGACCGTATCGGTACGCCCAGTCAAGAACCAGGTCGACGATCTGCTATTCGAGATCCGCCAACGTGTTGAGCGGAAGGAACGGGTGCTTGTAACGACTTTGACTAAGCGCCTCGCGGAACACCTCACCGAGTATTACCATGAACTGGGTGTTCGGGTTCGATATATGCACAGCGACATTCATACCCTGGAGCGGATGGAAATCATTCGCGGACTGCGAAATGCCGAGTTCGATGTTCTGGTGGGGATCAATCTGCTGCGGGAAGGTCTCGACATACCCGAGGTTTCGCTTGTGGCCATCTTAGATGCTGACAAGGAGGGGTTCCTTCGGAGTGTACGGTCATTGATTCAGACCATCGGACGTGCCTCGCGAAATGTGGGCGGCGAGGTCATTATGTATGCAGATAAGATCACGGGTTCTATGCGTATTGCCCTTGACGAGACGGAACGCCGGCGTGTCCTACAGCATGAGCGAAACCGGGTTGAAGGTATTACGCCGACGTCGATTGTTAAGCCGGTTCGAGATATGGGCGACCGTTTTGCGATGGCCTCTGAAGATAGCTCTGGTCTGGATGTCAACGATCAAGCCGCAGTAAAGGTTCGTTGTGGCGAACTACGTGACGATATGTGGCAAGCGGCTCATGACCTGGATTTCGAGCGTGCGGCTCGGTTACGGGACGAACTCAATCGACTGGAAGAAGCGGCTTTGGGGTTACAACCCGGATCGGCTGGCTCTGCCGCGCCCCAGTTACGGCGACCCCGGAAACGAAAGAAAAGCCGTAGGTAGGTTGCGTGGTTTGGAGTCTCCAGAGTACTGTGGCAAAGTTCGACTACGGGCCAGAACAGGTTGGAGAGCGAATGAGGAAGAGCACACCGGCATCCGCGATGCGAAAGGCTATCGTGGCCGGTGTACTCGGGTTGACGACCCTGCTTCCGGTGGGAGCCCAGGCCTCCAGTGTGCTGGAGCTTCTGGGGGCACCCACCGGACACGGTTTCTTTGGTATCCGGACCATTGGTTCCAACAGCGCCGTGACCTATTTCAACCCGGCGCTGTTGGTGGATGCGAAACGGTCCCTGGATTTGAGTTTTATGGCTGTTGGCACACAGCTTTCTATTCAGCGGTCGCCCAAGCCGGCGGCCACGGATGTGGCGGATAGCATCTATCATATCCTTGTGTTCGACGATGGTACACAGGTGCCTTTGACGATGCCCCCCCTTGCGTCGGATGATCTAATTCCGCGAACCGACCCGGTGGGAGAGGATGTTCGTCCGTACTTGAGCCTGGGGCTGGTCCGAAAATTTATGGATTCGCGTTTTGCTCTGGGTATCTATGCTCTGTTACCCGCGACCAATATCCAGGTCCAAAGGGCCTCGTTTACGGATGAACGGGAACAGTATTTCTCCAACCGGCTGCATCACGAGCTCTATGGTGATCGACTTCTTATGACCAGTGTCTGCTTCGGGTTGGGAGCGAGGATTATGCCTTGGCTGGCCGTCGGGGTGGGGGCCTCGATGGAGATGCATACCCGTGCTTCAACACCCGTCTATGTACCCGATGGCCTGGATCAGAGCCATGTGCTGCTCAACTCGGATATTTCCGTGGAGAATGGTGTCACACCCTATCTGGGCATCGCGGCGACCCCAACACCACAGACCCGCGTTGGATTGACATGGCATGCGCCCACCGAGAACCCCCTTAAGGGTTCAAATGAACTGATGCTCTGGAATTACCCCTACCCGGCGGGTGAGGATACAATTGTCCAGGAGTATCAATTCACCTATGGATATGAGCCCCAGAGGATTGGGATCGGATTGGCCTGGGACCAGACGAAGAAGACCGGTACGGGGCTGGTCATCGGGGCAGAAGGTCTATATGCACGATGGTCGCAATATCGTAACCGTCACGGCGAGGCCGGCAATCCAATCGGATCAACCGAACCCGACAATTGGCGTGACATATTTTCGGGGACGGTCATCGTTCAGTACCATAGTCCGGACATTTCTGGGGGGGTGAGTCTTGGATATATTCCCAGTCCAGTTCTGTCGCAGGATGGCCGCACAAATTATGTAGATAATGCCCGCGTTCGAATGGGTGGTGGGATTGAGTTTCGGTCGTCGTGGGTTGGGATGCCGGTATCGGTTGGTCTCCAGTTTCAAGTCCATCACCTCCTGGAGCGCAGCGTGACCAAGGTGGATGCAGAGATAAAGGACGAGTTTCCCGATCATGATCCGGAAAACGGGGTAACCGTTCTCGATGCGACCAATCCAACCGAAGCGGTTGAGGATGGTCTGGGATTGCAGACCAACAACCCGGGATATCCGGGTTTTACAAGTAATGGTTGGGTCTTCGGCGCAGGGTTGAGCCTCTCCATGTGGCATTAGAATTAGACGGGAGATGAGAATGGGAAGAGTTGGGTTCTGGGCCGTTTGGGTGTTTGCTCTCTCGGCTTGTGGCAATGGAGGCACCCAGGAGGATGTGACAGACACAGCGGATCAGGTCGTTGTGGACATAGGGCCAGAGACCAACGGGGAGGACCTGCAAGCGTCGGATGTCTCCCCGCCGTCCGATGATGTGTCGGGTGTCTGGGGCGAACTACAGGTGACGGCATTGATTGCAACCCTGCCGGGGACGCAGCCGATGGCGCTTCGTGTGTTCACCTATCATCTGGTTCACCACGAACAAAATGGTACTGCGCTGGTGATTTCCCATGAAGTATGTGCGGTTGTGAACGAGTCGCCACCACAGGTTCCAACCACAACGGTGATTCCGCAGGCCTACGTGGATGGTCTCGACTCCTATACACGGGCAGGAACGTATACGGCAGACGATTCGGACTCATTCGACTACAACGCAGAGAAACATCTCGCCCTTTCGGGGCTGACCGGCCTGACCGACCCGGAAACCGAGGAGTTACCAACATCGCCTGATGATCCCCGGGTGATCGACCAGGACGGCGATGGACATCCCGGGATGACGATTCGGCTGGACGGCTTTCCGTCGGGAGAACTCTATATTGTGCAACGAGATTTAACGGAGCTCGTTGGAAAAGCCGTTGCTGCGAACACCATCACCGGTATTCTAACGGTATCTACGGAGCAGGTTGTGCTCGAATCCATGCCAGCCCAGTTGAAGGAGTTAAACCCGTCTGCAGTGGTCGATCCGGATCCGGCAAAGAGCTATTTCACGATGGTACGACTGCATGCTGAAGCCGACTGTGCCTGGTTGGCGGAACATTATTCGGAACTTTTGCCAGTTCCCAACTTGTGATCAGGCCGAAGCCAGACCTAGAAGCCAAACTCCATATTAAGCACCAGGGTATAATCTGGTGCACTACTGAAGTCCGCGCTTGGCAATGCCCCGGCGGCGCTGGAGTCGATAGGGATGAGCGGTAGTTGGACTCCAATCTGGGTTCTAAGTATCGCCAGATCAAAGCCAAGACTTGCCAACAGCACCATCGTCTCAAAGGCCTTTGCAGATTTCAGGCTATTTGTAGCGGCGACTTCGACCTGGGCTTTTAAAATCGCCAGGTTGAGGCCAAGTCCGAATCCGTAGCGTCCATAGATCATCAGGTCCTGGGCCGGAGAACCACGGACCGCGAACATGGGTACAACTTCACCATGGGCGATGAAACTCAAGATCGTCATGTCCGCGGCTAGCACTATATATACTGCTGGAGTCAGGTATTCGTGAAGGTACGCCGGTCCTTCAAGCACATTATTGAGTGCTATGGAGTTGGCACGTTCGGTTCCGGTCGGTGCGTATAGATGAATCCCATAGGCCAGACCAATAGACGCAGGACCGGGTGTGGTGTGGGAGAAGCGCAGGTCCAGGTTCACATTGCCCATAGAGTAGGCGGTGCTCTCCGATAAATAGAACGCAGCGAAGGGAACGGCGGCCGTTAGCATACCGCCGGAGAATCGAATCTGCGCATAGGGAGATGCAGCAAAGGCGAAGCTCTCCTCTTTGTCCTGGAGGATCTCCAGTACGGCGAGTACCTGTTGTTTGGTCTGCTCGTTGAGAGGTAGGTCGGATATGGCCTCTTTCTGGGCGGTAGTAAGGCCGGGAATTGCGAGTAGCTCCGTCTGGATCTGACTCATATTCAGTTGTTGCAGGGGAGCTGGATCGACCTGTTTGAGAACGTCGAAGACCGGTTCGACCTGGGGGTTTTGTGCTTTGGCGTCGGCGATGGCCTGTTTGGTGATCGCCTCCATGGGAGAGCCGGACAGCCGGATCCCAAACGAGATTCCGCTACCGCCTGGCGCCAGATTGCGTACCGCCAGAGTGCGCATGGATGAGCCGGCATATGCGCGGATATTCAACGCCGAGGAGCCAATCAGAACGACGCAAAACAGGGCTCGTTTGAAGGCAGATTGGATTCCGATGCTATTTGAACCGGATGTCATCGAGTAGAATCACCGTGTCGTAGATGGAGTCACCCTGGTCGGAGGCGAACAGCCTTAAGATGGTGGGCCCTTCGCCAGCAAAGGGTGTTATGTCGATGACAGCTTCTCGCCACGGAGTAGTCCAGACATCGCCTTGATCGAAGGCGACACAGGCCTGGTCCAATCCAACGTAGTGAATCCCGCAGGCTTCTGTGAACGGGCACAGAGATGGTTGGCATAGGGAGTCGACCCAGACGTTGACCACATCCATTTCACCCAGATCACCTTCCAGGGTGGCACGGAATTCATCTTGGAAGATACTGCCGCAGAAATCCGGAAATTCTTCCGACATGAAACGCCACCGAATTCGTAGCTCGGTCTTGTCCTTCGGTATGCAGAATCGTTGCGATAGCTCGCCTGTCTGCTTGGTGAATCCGAGACCAGTACTCAATAACCCCATGTATTTCCCCTGGACCGGCGCATAGCATCCCAGTTGCGAGATGACGCGACCATCACCATCATGATCCCAACCGGCAATCCCGCCATTTTCCCACGACGGGTTCACCAGATCTGCGTTCATAATGGAGAGGTTCTGCGCTCCGAACATCCAGAACTTTCCGCCGGTGTCGGGATCTTCGATGGAGCCCGGCAAGACGTCTCCCGTCTGATTGATGCCCTGTCCAGTATCTTCGTTTTTCAGGAGTAGCTCGCTGAATAGGTATGTTCCCTGTTCTTCCACAAAAGACTCGGTCACATAGTCGGAGTATCCTGCGATACTTATCGCCCCATTCGCGAAGAACGCGGCGGCCAGAGTCCCATTCATCATGGTCCGACAAGCCCCCAGGTAGATCAGGCTTTCTGGATAATCACGGTGAGCATAATGGGAAATAAAAGAGGGCAGCACCACATATCGGTCGGGACTCAACGCGACGCGTCCGTTTAGCAGATCGCCATGTCGGAAATCCACGCAGCGCCCCTCAATATTACCCGCCGTAATCTTGACCGCGACGCATGCAGATCCCGTGGGGCAATCGCCCTCGGATTCGCAGTAGGGGGTGTTCGGTGACAGGTTGGAACAATTGATTTCTTCTCCAGTCCAGAGGACCTCCTGGGCACCTTCATTTTCCCACCCATAGGAGTTTGCCATGGCCGGGTCCATCCCATTGAACATCACCTCGCCGTGTGTCGCGAACGCGATGACACCGAATTCGTACAGGGTGCGGAGCGTGGCCAATTGAGCAGCGGAATCTGTGAACTCCTGGACGTTGAATGGCGGACATTCGACACCTTCCAGGGAACTTCGGATACCGATCGATTCATCCAAGGTTCCAAGGTTTTCCCGATACGGGGCATAAACCATCGAATGGCGACTCAATAGAGATCGTTGATTCGAGAGATTGGTGATACCACCGCTGGTCGTTCCGGTGTCCCCGCTTCGATAGCCATCAGGAGCCAGACCGACGACTCCCAGGAGGCCACTTTCATGTCGCATCCAAAGGCCATAACCATCGGGGCTGGTCCCAGCCTGTGTGACTTCACCATAATTTGTGAAGACAGATAGAGCGGCCGCCTGTGCATCTTCGTGGCTTTGCCCGTCCGCAATTCGATTCTCGTAGGTTGTGCGGGCCGTGGTGGTCAGCTGAACGACGGACTGACAGACACCCGGGGAAACCGGTGGGATTACGTCGATGGCGGTTACGGGCGAATACGCGTCGTATACACTGAGATCCATTGGGACCTCTACGGTCACGCGGAAACGTAGGTCTCCGGGTTGGGTCGGTGAACGGGTCATACAAGTGGAGAACACTCCATCGCCTTCGATTTCGTCACAGGTCGCAGCGACCTGGCCATCGTCTTTCATATTTGCGAGTGTTTCGATGATCGTACCGTCGCCGTCGACCCGGTGGAGTTTTACGGTGCTGGCATCGTAGGTACCGTAGCTTCCCATCGCGATTGATGCGCGCATATCCGTCGTTTTGTCGATGAAGATCTGCGGCGGCTGGATTTCAAGGTAGGCACCAAACTGAAATCCCGGATTGTAGGTGATCACGACCTGGTCGGATGATTCCTGTCCGTCTGCACTAAGCGCGGTCACAGTGATCGTATTGTCCCCCGGGTTCAGCTGAATCGGGCCCGAATTCCAGAATCGACCGGGTGTGATCTGGCCGGTTGCTCCACCCTCAGCAGTCCAGGTGATCGATGTGGCTTCCCCGAACAGGAGTCCGCTCAGGGGCATAAGCCCCGAAATATTGGTGCCGTTGGGTTTGCCGGTGGGCCCAATAATCTGGATAAACAGGTCTGCGAACTCGGGCTCGTCCCCAAATGCGAATTGTCCTGTATCCGTAGGTGGAGTACCCGTATCATCCGGATTGGGTACGTCGGTTCCCGTCGGTACGTCCGTGGTGGTGGGGATATCTTCGCCCGTCGTATCGCCTACATCCGAAGCCGCGCTGTCGGCTCCTACGTCCTCGTTACTATCGACGGACCCGCTCGAATCTGTTGCTAGATCCTTATTACTGCCATTGTCTGTATTTGCATCGGACCCAGAGGACCCGCACGCGGAGGCTAGAAGACAGAACAGAAAAGTGTATGCAATGTGTAAAGCAAATTTATTCATCGATTTTTCTCTTTCAACCCAGGCCATATCCAAATTTGTTTGCGGAAGCATGCTAGCGATCTTGAAACCGCGCCGTCAATTTCCAGTTTGATATTCGTTGTAGTTACTGGCCCTTCCACGGGTGTAGCCGTTACAGGAGGGACGTTTTCTGGCGGTAGGTATGCGTCGAGGAGTTCTGCGATGAATGGCCGGTTTACTGTCCTCCTCAGAGCAAAACACGCAGGATGGAGAAACGCCTATTAATAAATATTGTATGTGTTGTCTCAGGCAATATGGAAAAGGCCGTGTTTTCCCCGTGTTGATCTCGAAAGAGATGGATAGCTACCAGCGATCGGATTTATTGGTATACGGGGATCGAATGATGGTAGGACCATTGACAGACGAGCTACCCTGTTCCTATCGTCCGAACTGGAGAATGAGCTGATGACCATCGAAGAAGAACAGACATCCGCAGACAGTGCGGACGCAAAGAAAACGGATACGGGGGATCTCACCGATCGCATCTGGCGGACGGTCTCCAATAAAGTTCGTAGCGTTGGTAGTGGCGAAGAGCGCATGCGAACGGTCATTCAGAACATGATCAGTGAAGAAACCGTAAAGGCGATCGTGGCAAACCTCGTTCCCAAGGATGCGATGAGTTATGCGGTCCGCACCATCGATAGCGTCAAGGACGAAGTCGTTGCGGTCATCGGGCGACAGCTGAATGATTTTTTACAGCACGTGGATCTTGGAAAAGAACTCCAGAAGATCCTCACGAGTCTCAGTCTAGAGGTTCGTGCGGAAGTTCGCTTCATCCCCAATGACAAACGTCTGGTTAAGCCGGAAATCAAGGCGAAAGTCGGTGTGAATATCATCGATGATGAAGCCAAGTCCGAGGTATCGGTCTCGGAAAAAGAGCCCGCTCCAAAAGAGACGGTCGAAACACAGACCCCCAAGAACGTGCAGAAAAAGAAAAAAGCGCATAAGCGAAAAGCTTCGGCAAGGGCGAAAAAGAGTGCGCGGGCCAAGGCCAAGAAGGCGGCAGCTTCCCATAAAAAGACAAGGAAGAGCGAATGACGATGTCCTCAGTCCCCGGTCCGACGGTGGAGGACGAGTCGAATGTGGTGTCGTTGCTAGACGCCGAGGCGACGGATTTTGACGATGTTGTGGACGAACAGGACTCCTGGAAAAGGCGCCTCGTACGAAATGTAATCGTCCTTCGGTCTATCTATGCCTATTGGGTTACCTGGCGAGTAGTCTGGTCCTATGTCTGGCTTCGCTTCCGTAGTCCGTTCATGGCACCGGAACGACATCGTGCGAAGTTGGCTGCTCTACATATACGAAGTTCCGTTCGTTTGCGTCAGTTGATCGAAGATCTTCGAGGCCTGTTTATCAAGATAGGTCAGATGGTGAGCGTCCTCGCGAACTTTCTACCCGAAGAGTTTCGGACGGAGCTGGAAGGACTTCAGGATAGGGTGCCCCCACGCACCTTTAAGGAAATGCGTACCGTATTGGAGTCTGAACTTGGCGGCCCGGTGGAGGACCACTTTGTTGAGATCCGTCCCCATGCGGTAGCGGCCGCCAGTCTTGGACAGGTACATGTGGCCCGTTTGTCGGACGGTCAAAAGGTTGCTGTGAAAATCCAGTATCCCGGCGTGGAAGGGCTCGTGACGCGGGACCTGAAAATTCTAGGTCGAATGATCAAGATCGTTGGTTTCTTCTTCCCGCAACAAGGACTATACAACGTTCACCGTGAGATGAAGGGAATCATCAGCGAGGAATTGAATTTCTGGCATGAAGCAGAGAATCTCACGGAGGTTGCCGGCAATTTTGCGGATGACCCGGTCATGGTGTTCCCGGATGTCATCTGGTCCCATTCCACCCGTCGTGTTCTTACCTGCACCTGGATGGACGGAGTGAAAATCACCCGGGTGACCCAACTGGATGCACTCGGGCTGGATCGCCACGAGATCGCCGTGAATCTGCTTCACGCCTACTGTAAGCAGATCTTTCACCACGGTCGATATCATGCAGATCCCCACCCCGGGAACATCCTTGTTATGCGGGATGGACGTATCGCTCTTATCGATTTTGGAGCGGTATGTGGGGTTAGCTCTAAGATGCGCGAAGGTATGGTGGAGTACCTGCGTGGAGCCTTGAACCAGGACGTGGACGCTGTCTTCGGCGCGCTTCGAAAGATGGGCTTTGTTGCTCCGAACGCGAAGGAAGAACGGTTCGAAGAGGTGATTCGCTATTTTCAGGACAAGGTTGCCGACCATGTCCGACTTGAGACGTTGAAACTCGACAATATTCGCCTGAAGCCTGAGACCGGTCGTGAGATTCTGGCCGATCTGCGGCATATGCATCTGGGACTGCGGGAACTTGGTGAGATGTTCAAAGTTCCCCGCGAATGGGTTCTCCTCGAACGAACGATTATTCTGTTAACGGGCATCTGTACCGTACTTGATCCGAAGCTCGAACCCGTGGCGATTGTGGGGCCCTATGCCGAAGAGTTCGTCCTTGGTGAAGAACGAGACTGGTCATCGTTCATGGTGGAGACCGGTCGAGACTGGTTGATACAAGCCGTTGGCCTCCCCATGGAACTCCGAAAGGTACTGAAGCAAATGGCGGGTGGTCGAACTCGCGTTCGATTGGTGGAATCGCGGGAGTTCATAGGAATCATAGGAATGTCGGCGAAAGTTGTGGGTTATGGCATCCTTACGGCTGGTTTGGCGATTGCGACCAGCATTTCAAGAGCGAGCGCGGACGAAGTCTGGAGTCAGTTGCTAATTTCCTTCACTGGGCTCAGCGCTTTTCTGTTTTTAGTCTCGTTGATGGGGTTACGGAAGCGATTGAAATAAAACCGTTGACTTGACGCATACCGGTCCAAAATCCCGAGGATCTTCATACCGCGATCGTACCGGGTGGGCCCTGTTCCCCCGAAATCATTCTCCAGTTCGCATCACCGAGATCCCCTGCAATGCCTCGTCGTACTGGAATTGCCGCTTGACAAGGTAAGGCCCCTGCCTATAATCCCGCACCCTCGCAGAAGCGCTGCCTCGTGTGCGTGCGTCAATATGATGGTTTACACGAGACGGTAGTGAGGCGTTAGAGAATTTTTACACGTATCGTTCTTGAGATTTCGAGGTACCAAGTGCCAACGATTAACCAGCTTGTCCGAAAAGGACGTAAACGTATGAAGTCGAAATCGACTTCACCCGCGTTGCAATCCTGTCCACAGAAGCGTGGCGTATGTGTTCGTGTGTACACGACCACACCGAAGAAGCCCAACTCAGCTCTGCGGAAGATTGCTCGCGTTCGTTTGACCAATGGGATCGAGGTAACCGCCTATATCCCGGGTGAGGGACACAATCTTCAGGAGCATTCGCTCGTGTTGATTCGTGGCGGTCGTGTAAAGGATATACCAGGCGTTCGTTATCATATCGTTCGAGGTCATCTTGACGCTTCAGGCGTTGATGGGCGCAAAAAGAGTCGTTCCAAGTATGGCGCGAAAAAATCCTGATTGGGAATGATGTAGGAGCAATAAGATGCCGAGACGTAGAGAGGTACCCAAGCGGAAAGTTCTTCCCGATCCCAAGTATAAGGACGCGCTCGTAACGCAGTTCGTTCACAGGCTTATGATCGGTGGAAAGAAGTCTACGGCCGAGAACGTGTTGTACGAGGCTATCGGACTGATGGAAACTCGTGCGCGTCAGGATGGCTTGGACCTGTTCAAGAAGGCGGTTGAAAACGTCCGCCCACAGGTTGAAGTAAAATCCCGGCGTGTGGGTGGATCGACTTACCAGGTACCGATTGAGGTACGTCCGGCTCGACAAGTATCCCTGTCCATCCGCTGGTTGGTTGGATTTGCACGTGGTCGTAGTGGTCGTTCCATGGCGGAACGTTTGGCAGCGGAACTTCTGGATGCGGCGAACCTCCGTGGTTCGGCGGTCAAGAAGAGAGATGATGTTCATCGTATGGCGGAGGCGAATAAAGCATTTGCACACTATCGATGGTAATTATCTAGCTTGTTGATTAACTGGCCAGCGGTCTCCGTCACATAGGGGCGCCCTTCCAGGTCAGCGGGTGTGGGTGTTTTTCCTTTCAAGGGTGCAAGCAGATTCGTTCTGTGGACTGGAGTTCTTTGTGGCACGTAGTTTCCCAATACCTCGCGTACGTAATATCGGCATTATGGCCCATATTGACGCAGGCAAGACGACTACCACCGAACGTGTATTGTACTATACCGGTCGGGCGCATCGTATTGGTGAGGTGCATGAGGGAACTGCGACCATGGACTGGATGGAGCAGGAGCAGGAGCGTGGTATTACTATCACGTCGGCCGCCACGACCTGTGAGTGGAATGATCACCAGATCAATATTATCGATACTCCTGGGCATGTTGATTTCACGCTTGAAGTAGAGCGTAGTCTCCGCGTACTGGATGGGGCCGTTGCTGTATTTTGTGCGGTTGGAGGCGTAGAGCCCCAATCGGAGACAGTATGGCGCCAGGCCGATCGATATGGCGTGCCACGGATTGCGTTCGTCAACAAGATGGACCGGGTCGGAGCCGATTTCCCCCGAGTTCTGGAAATGATGCGAGCTCGACTCGCCACCAATCCAATTCCAATTCAGATCCCGTATGGTGCCGAGGCCGACTTCAAGGGCTACGTCGATCTCCTCACCATGAAGGCGTATGTCTTCAATGATGAGACGCTCGGGGCTGAGTTCGAAATTGTTGATATCCCGGCCGATCTGGAAGACGAGGCGAAGGCTGCCCGCCAGACCATGCTCGAAGGGTTATCCGACATCGACGATGAGTTGATGGAGGCCTACCTCGATGAAACCGATATCCCGATTGAATTGATCGCCACGGCAATCAAAAAAGGCGCCCTGGCAATGGAAATCACACCCGTTTTATGCGGGTCTGCGTTTAAGAACAAGGGTGTACAGGGCCTACTTGATGCCGTCATCGCTTACCTGCCCTCGCCATTGGAGTTACCTCCAATCAAGGGCACCAATCCGTACAATAAGACGGAAGTAGAGTGCCGAAGCGACGATGCGGAACCTCTATCTGCGTTGGTGTTCAAGATCATGAATGACACCTACGTTGGGCAGCTCTCCTTCTTACGGATCTATTCCGGAGTTCTTCGAACGGGTGATTCCGTGTTGAATGTCCGTCGTAATCGAAAGGAACGAGTCGGGCGGCTTATGCGAATGCACGCCAATAAGCGTGAGGAGCTGAAAGAGGCGTATGCTGGCGATATAGTAGCCGTTGTGGGATTGAAGAATTCGGTTACAGGCGAATCGATCTCGTCCCCAAAGCGACCGGTTGCTCTTGAGTCGATGGATTTCCCGGAACCGGTTATCTCCGTTTCTATCGAGCCCGAAACCAAGGCAGATAATGAGCGCCTATCCCATGCATTGGGGCGTCTACACCTGGAAGATCCTTCACTGAATATCGCCTACAACGAGGAGACAGCTCAAACGGTGCTGTCCGGAATGGGGGAGCTCCATTTGGAGATCGTCTGTTCACGCCTGCTACGAGAGTTCAAGGTAGGCGCGCGCGTAGGACGACCCCAGGTTGCATATCGAGAGACTATTCGGAAACCGGCAAAGGCAAACTACAAACACCAAAAGCAAACCGGTGGCCGTGGACAGTTCGCCCATGTCGTCTTGAACATTGAGCCCAGCGCTCCCGGAGAAGGCTTTATCTTTGATAACCAGATCACCGGTGGTTCCATTCCGCGTGAGTATATTCCTGCGGTAGAGGTCGGTGTAAAGGGAGCCATGTCAACGGGCGTTCTCGCCGGGTATCCGATGGTTGACGTCACCGTACGGTTGGTGGATGGCTCCTACCATGACGTGGACTCTTCGGAGATCGCCTTTCGAGTCGCTGGTGCAATGGGATTCCGTGAGGCAGTACGAAAAGCCAGCTTGTACTTATTGGAACCCGTGATGAGTCTCGAAATTGTCTCTCCGGAGGAATATGTGGGTGATGTCATGGGCGATCTGAATGGGCGCCGAGGAAAGGTCTCCGGGATGGAGAGTCGGGACGCCCTACAGATCATTCGAGCTATGGTGCCGTTGGCCAACCTGTTCGGGTACGCCACGGATTTGCGTTCGACCACCCAGGGCCGGGCCACCTATACGATGCAATTTGATCATTACGAGGAAGTGCCGACAACAGTCGCCGAGAAGATATTGGATAAACGTGGTTAGGAATAACCATTCGATACGGGTAAAAAGAGGTAAAAAATGTCAACAGTCTCCAGAATCAGAATTCGTCTTAAGGCGTACGATCATAAGCTCCTGGACCAATCGATATCGGACATTATTGATACGGTTCGGACGACAGGCGCTCAGATTGTAGGGCCAGTGCCGCTTCCCACGGCGATCAGTCGTTACACGGTACTTAAGGGGCCCCATGTCAACAAGAAGAGCCGAGAGCAGTTCGAGGTGCGGACTCATAAGCGTCTCATCGACATTGTTGAACCAACCGCCCAGACGTTGGACTCGTTGATGAGTCTGGATTTGGCAGCTGGTGTAGACGTAGAGATCAAGGCTTGAGGTGAACCGATGCCAGAAGTAACACTATATAATAATAAAGGTGAGAAGGTCGGGAAGACCATGCTTTCGGATGCCGTATTTGGTGCCGAGGTCAAACCTCATCTCTTTCATGAAGTCGTACGTTGGCAACTCGCCAAGCGTCGTGCAGGAACGGCGACAGTAAAGAGCCGTTCCGACGTCGCCGGAAGTCGGCAAAAACCGTTTCGCCAAAAAGGAACGGGGCGTGCTCGGCGAGGATCCGCTCGGAAATCACCGCTTTTACGAGGCGGTGGTGTGGTTTTTGGTCCCCAACAAAAGGACTGGGGCTACACGGTTCCGAAGAAGGTTCGGAAGGCCGCGCTAATGGGCGCATTGTCTTCCCGTACAGCGGAAAACAAGGTGTTTGTGGTCGACAATTTAGCCATGAATGAGATCCGAACAAAAAACGTACTTGAAATTATTAACGGTTTTGGTGTAAATGGCGCGCTCCTTGTCGATGGACCTAATGAACAACTGAGTCGTTCGTCCAAGAATCTGCCGAAAAGCAGCTTCTTACAGGTAGATGGACTCAATGTTTATGATGTTCTTCGGCATGAAGTTTTGATCATTTCCGCAGCAGCCGTGGAAGAAGTAGAGAAACGTTTGGGCCAATGAAAGATCTATACGCCATAATCCGCAGGCCTCTCCAAACTGAGAAGACCCAGATCGGACTTCAGAACCGACAGTACGCATTTGAAGTGGCTATGGCCGCGACGAAGAGCGATGTTCGTGAAGCAGTCCAACAGATCTTTGGCGTTCATGTTGAACATGTGACGACGAGCATTATGCGCGGCAAGAAAAAGCGCTTTGGGAAAAAAATAGGCAAGCGGCCAAACTGGAAAAAAGCCGTTGTTCGAATCGGTGAAGGTCAAGAGATCGAATCCTTGAACGTGAGCTAGACGATGGGTATCAAGAAATATAAACCAACTTCCCCAGGCCGACGGAATATGACGGGTTCGGACTTCGCTGAAATAACGAAGTCACGCCCGGAAGCTAAGCTTCTGGCTCCGCTCAAACAGACTGGTGGAAGAAATAATAATGGTCGGATTACCTGTCGCCACAAGGGTGGTGGGCACAAGCGTCGTTATCGACTTATCGATTTCAAGCGAAATAAGTATGGTGTACCCGCGCGCGTAGCAGCAGTCGAATATGATCCGAATCGTTCCGCCCGTGTCGCGTTGCTCTATTACGTCGATGGCGAAAAACGATACATTCTGGCTCCCGATGGGTTGGAAGTAGGCCAGACAGTAGTCAGCGCTCTCAAGGCAGATATCCAGATTGGGAACGCCATGCCCTTGAATTCGATGCCTCTGGGTACGGTGGTCCACAATATAGAAATGAAGCCCGGTAAAGGCGGTCAGCTGGCCCGGTCCGCAGGGACCTCGGCCCAATTGGTAGCGAAGGAAGGATCATACGCGTTGTTGCGCCTGCCCTCGGGCGAACTTCGGAAGGTTCCGGTTCGCTGCCGTGCCACCATTGGTGTCGTAGGAAACGTGCAGCATGATCGCATACATATCGGTAAGGCCGGTCGTTCTCGTTGGCTGGGCATACGGCCCACAGTCCGCGGTGTTGCTATGAACCCCGTCGATCATCCACACGGTGGTGGCGAAGGCCGCACCAGTGGTGGTCGTCATCCGGTCAGTCCCTGGGGTAAGCCCACGAAGGGGCGGAAGACACGTAAGAATCCCAAGACTGATCAATACATTGTGAAACGACGTAACCAGAAGTGATGAGGAAATCCCGTGCCACGGTCAATTAAAAAAGGTCCTTTTGTGGACCAACACCTGACAAAGAAAGTTGACGCTGCGATAGAAGGCGGCAACAAAAAGATCATAAAGACATGGTCTCGCCGTTCTACGATTCTGCCCCAGATGGTCGGAATGCGTTTCGCAGTACACAACGGTAGGAAGTTCATTCCCGTGTTCGTCAACGAGAACATGGTTGGTCACAAACTAGGTGAGTTCTCACCCACCCGTATGTTCTCCGGGCATGCCGGTGACCGAAAGGCCAAGGTCCGTTGAAGGAGTGAATGGTTATGAGCTTGAACAAAAATGCCAATAACTATGTGTCGACCGCTCGCTTGCGTTACGCGAAGCTCGGTCCACGTAGGGTCAGGGCCATTGCGGATCTGATTCGTAATAAGCCTGTGCTCGATGCACAAAGCACTCTTATGCTCATGCCGAATCGTGGTGCTGGTGTACTTCTGAAGGTGCTCCGATCTGCGGTGGCAAATGCGAAGCGGGGCAATCCGAACCTATCCGAAGCCACATTGTGGCTCCAAACTGTGACTGTCGACCAGGGTCCACCCTTCATGCGTAAGTGGCGACCCCGGGCGCATGGTCGCGCAACTCCAATCAAACGTCTTAGCAGCCATGTCGAAATCGGCCTGGTGCTTGCGGATCAGTGAATGGCTTAGGAGGCTGTTTTGGGTCAGAAAGTACATCCATACGGATTTCGTCTCGGATATATTCGACCGTGGCTCTCGCGGTGGTTTGACGAGAAGAATATTAAGCAAAAGCTCGATGAAGATCTCAAGATCCGTAAGTTGATCGAGAAACGTCTTAGCCATGCGAGTATAAGTACCGTAGAGATCGAGCGGCAGACGACCATCGTGAAGATTCGAATTCATACGGCGCGTCCGGGGCTTGTGATCGGTAAGAAAGGCGTAGAGGCGGAAGGAATGAAGGCTTTAGTGACTGCGTTGACGGGATGTAAAGTGTTCCTGGACGTGGTCGAGATTCGTCGCCCGGAACTGGATGCGAAATTGGTGGCTGAAGGAATCGCCGTTCAGATTGAACGCCGTGTCTCCTTCCGCCGGGCCATGAAGAAATCTGTTCTCACGTCGTTGAAGTTTGGTGCCCAGGGAGTTAAAGTCCAGTGCTCTGGACGCCTGGGTGGCGCCGAGATGGGACGCCGGGAATGGTACCGCAAGGGCCGGGTTCCGCTTCATACCCTACGAGCCGATGTAGATTACGGTTTCGCCCTGGCGCGTACAACCTACGGTGTTATCGGTGTGAAATGCTGGTTATACCGCGGCGACATCCTGGTGGCCGAGCAGGAAGAAGCCCAGACCACGAGGCAGCACTCGTCCTGATATGGACGGGAACTGGCGAACCTGGAGATAAGTTATGTTAGCACCCAATAGAACACGATGGCGGAAGCAGCAGCGGGGCCGAAATCGCGGTACCGCTTGGCGCGGTGGAGAGGTTTCCTTCGGGGCCTTTGGGTTGCAGGCTCTTACGCCAGGCTTTCTTACGGCCCGTCAGCTTGAGGCGGCACGTGTAGCAATGACCCGTCATGTTAAACGTGGCGGCAAGATATGGATTCGAGTTTTTCCCCATCATCCCATGACGAAGAAACCTATGGAGACTCGTCAAGGTAAAGGTAAAGCGCCGGTGGAATACTGGATGGCAAAGATAAAGCCAGGAACGGTCATGTATGAGATCGATGGTGTTCCAGAAGAGGACGCTCGCGAAGCGTTCCGTCTGGCTGCACACAAGATTCCGTTTAAGACGCGCTTTCTTAAGAAACGGGAGATCATTCTATGAAGCTCGACGAAATCAGAGCGATGAACGACCAACAACTCGCAGGTGCAGAGTTGAACGCACGACAGTCCTTGTTTGAGACACGGGTTTCGAAGACGATGGGCGAATTGGCCGACACCAGTCGAGCTCGCCATCTTCGCAAGGATGTGGCTCGTATTCTAACGGAGAAGAAGCGTCGCGCCGAACTGGCCGTGACCGAAACGACTACGGTCGGTGAGGAGCAATAACCATGTCCGATTCACGCCATAAGAAACAGTTAACTGGTACGATCGTGTCCAATAAGGCGGATAAGACCGTTGTGATTCAGGTCGAGCGGCAGGTTAAGCACTCGCGTTACCATAAGATCATTACGCGCCAGAAGAAGTATATGGCCCATGACGAAGAGAACGAAGGTCAAGTCGGTGATCTCGTCATGATCCAGGAGTCACGGCCATTGTCACGTCATAAGACATGGCGCGTGATCAAGACGATACGCAAGTTTGTTCAGGTTTAAACAGGTAACCAGTAGATCCTGAACGGAGGCATCAATGATTCAAATGCAGACAGTACTCGCCGCGGCCGATAACTCGGGAGCCAAGCGGCTCCAGTGCATCAAGGTCCTGGGCGGATCCAGACGCCGCTATGCCACATTGGGCGATGTGATTGTTGTCAGCGTGAAGGAAGCTATGCCTCGTGCCAAGGTAAAGAAGGGCGATGTAATGCGAGCGGTTATCGTCCGTACCACCAAAGAAGTGGGCCGATCTGACGGAAGCTACATCAAGTTTGATGAGAACGCGGCCGTTCTGATCACAACCGACAAAGAGCCGATTGGTACACGTATCTTCGGTCCGGTGGCCCGTGAATTGAGAGGTCTACAGTTCATGAAAATTGTGTCTCTCGCACCGGAAGTTCTCTAGGAGTTGGACATGGCGAAGAGAAAAGCAAAAATTAGAACACAGCCGGTCTTAAAGCCGAAGATCAAGAAAGGCGATACGGTTGTTGTGCTTACCGGTAAGGACCGTGGAAAGCAGGGAGAAGTGCTCCGTGTCTTCCCGACCAGAGCGCGCGCTCTGGTTCAAGGTGTGAACGAGTATGACAAGCACAGCAAGCCGAGCGAAAAAGACCCGCGGGGTGGAATTGTTAAGAAAGAAATTCCCATCGCATTATCCAATCTAATGGTGGTCGGAGGAGATGGTACGGCGAGCCGTGTCGGAATTCGCCGTGAAGCCAATGAAGCCGGAAAAATGAAGCGAGTACGCTTCCTCAGGAAGACCGACCAGGACCTATAGATAAAGTATTTTGGCGAGGCACCCGTTCGGAAACCGGGGTCGAGGAGTCATGAAATGACCACATTATTTACGAAATATACCAGCGAAGTTGTTCCCACCCTGATCGGGAAGTTCCAATATCGGAACAAGATGCAGGTACCTAAGATCACGAAGGTTGTCTTGAACATGGGGTTGGGTGAGGCGATTCAGAACCCGAAGCTCATTGAGGCCGGGGTTGTGCAGATGACAGCCATTGCTGGGCAAAAGCCGATTATACAGCGCGCTAAGAGGTCGGTAGCGACGTTTAAGTTGCGCGAAGGAATGCCGATCGGCGTGTCCGTGATTTTGCGTCGGCAGCAAGCGTTCGAATTTCTCGATCGACTCATCAATATCGCGTTACCGCGCGTTCGGGATTTCCGAGGATGCTCCACCAAGGCTTTTGATGGTCGAGGAAACTACACCCTTGGAATCAAGGAACAGTTGATCTTTCCGGAGGTGGATTATGACACCGTCGAGAAAGTGAAGGGTATGAATATCTGTATCAATACGTCAGCCAATACGGACGAAGAAAGTCGAGCGCTTCTTGAGCTACTCGGCTTTCCCTTCCGAAAGAATTGAGGATTTAGGAGGTTATCGTGGCTAGGAAAGCACAAATGGAGGCGGTGAAACGCGATCCGAAGTTTGAGGTACGCCGGGTAAAACGGTGTCTTCAGTGTGGTCGAGCCCATGCAGTCTACAGAAAGTTCGGCATTTGCCGGATCTGTTTTCGAACTCTGGCCCTTGAAGGCAAGATTCCTGGCGTAACAAAGGCCTCCTGGTGAGTTCTTAGGAGTAAATTATGTCGATACCAACAACAGACCCAATCGCAGATATGCTTACGCGCATCCGGAATGCTCTTCTGGTTCGAAAGGATAGCGTTGAGATGCCATCCAGTAAGGTAAAGCATCGCATCGCGGAGATCCTGAAGGACGAGGGATACATTACGGACTATTTCCTACTCGATGGAGAAAAGGGAAAAGTGCTTCATGTGGACCTGAAGTATCGGGATATCCAGCATGGAACCATTACCGGTCTTCGGCGAATAAGTAAGCCGGGGCGGCGCGTCTATCGTGGGGCCAAAGATATTCCTCGTGTCTACAATGGCATGGGCATTTCGGTTATTTCGACTCCCCAGGGAGTTATGACCGACAAAGCAGCCCGCGCAGCCAATGTAGGTGGCGAAGTCATGTGTGAGGTCTGGTGATCTCGACCAGATGAAGGAGAAGAATCGTGTCTCGTATTGGAAATACACCAGTAGAAATACCAAGCGGCGTCGATGTGAAGATCGACGGGACTTCGATTACCGTTAAGGGACCTCGGGGCGTTTTGTCGCGGGAATTCCGCGCGGTTTCCTTTGAACAGGAAGAGTCCAGAGTTGTAGTAAAACCGACAGCAGATAATGGCCAGGGACGAGCGTATCACGGTCTTGCAAGAGCTCTGCTGAACAATATGGTGGTCGGTGTATCGGCAGGTTTTCAAAAGAACCTGAAGATCATCGGTACCGGTTATCGAGCCGCAGCCAGTGGAAATAAACTGACCCTCAGCGTGGGGTATTCGCATCAGGTCGAGATGCCTGTGCCTGAGGGCATCTCTGTAAAAGTAGACAAGAACACACTCATCTATCTGGAAAGTATCGACAAGCAGGCTTTGGGTGAATTTGCAGCCCAGGTTCGTCGAGTACGCCCCCCGGAGCCCTATAAGGGTAAAGGGATCCGATATGAGAATGAGTATGTTCGTATCAAAGTTGGAAAAACTGCCGGCTAAGGAAAGGAGGCCGTTGTGGCTACCAAGAATCGAAGATATAACGCCCGAATCCGACGTCAGAAGCATGTTCGCAAGAATGTGCTGGGTACGTCAGAAAAGCCCCGACTGTCGGTGTTTCGATCCAATACGCATATTTATGCGCAACTGATTAATGACAACCGATCCGATGAAACGGCTGTAACGTTGGTGGCGGCATCAAGTCGTGAAGCCGCAGCACGAGAAGGACTGGAGACAACCTCGAAGTCCGATGTGGCTAAGTCGGTTGGGAAACTTGTCGCGGAGCGTTGTAAGGAAAAAGGAATCAAGAAGGTCGTGTTCGACCGAAATGGTTTCCTTTATCACGGACGAGTAAAAGCGTTGGCGGAAGGCGCACGCGAGGCTGGCCTCGAGTTTTAATCGATGGCTTAACTACGGAATGGATTAGGGAGACGAACCGTGACAATGAAGCGAAATATGGAACAAAGAGGCCGAGCCGCGTCGGATGATTTTGACGATCGCGTGATCAATATTGGTCGAGTGTCCAAGGTCGTAAAAGGTGGACGTCGTTTCTCCTTTACTGCTCTTGTTGTGGTTGGCGATGGTGCCGGAAAGGTCGGCTGGGGTCATGGCAAAGCGAATGAAGTACCGGAAGCGATCCGGAAAGCTTCTGAGCGAGCTCGGCGTGATATGATCGACGTACCCCTTCTTAACGGGACGTTGCCGCATACCATCATCGGTAAATTTGGTGCGGCCAGTGTGGTCTTGAAGCCAGCAGCACCGGGTACTGGTGTTATCGCCGGTGGTGCTGTCCGCCCGATCCTTGAGGTGGCTGGTTATAAGAATGTGTTGACCAAGATCATCAATTCGCGGAACCCCAATAATGTTGTACGTGCGACGTTCGAGGGACTTTCGCGGCTGATTACGGCCAGTGAGGCGGGATCACGGCGGGGAATGTCCAGCGCTCGTGTCCTCGGCTTGGAGTAGAAACGTCATGGCCAAGAAGAACGCAAAGATTAAGATTACATTGGAAGGCAGTCCGTATGGTCGTAAGCCGAAACAATGCAAGACGCTCCAGGCTTTGGGGCTTCATAAGATTGGCGCGAGTCGCGAACACAACGATTCAGAGATGATTCGTGGAATGGTGCGTCATGTGATGCATCTTGTACGCGTGGATGCGGCGTGAGTGCCAAGGAGATTGAACGATGAGCGAATTGAGTAATCTGAAACCGTGCAAAGGTTCGAAGCGGACTCGCAGCCGGGTCGGTCGAGGCCCGGGATGCGGGAACGGTAAGACATCTGGTCGGGGCCACGGGGGACAGAATAGTCGCTCCGGTGGTGGTGTTCCGATCGGGTTTGAAGGTGGCCAGATGCCCCTTTACCGTCGTCTTCCCAAGCATGGCTTCAAGAATCCATTTCGTGTTGAGTTTGATATCGTGAACCTGTTTCAGATGAAACGTTTTGATGCAGGCGCCGAAATCGGTCCAGACGAGTTGGCTGCCGCCGGGCTGGTACGACGTGGCCGCAAGGTCAAGTTGTTGGGTTCGGGTGAGGTTGATAAGAAACTGACCCTTCGAGTGCATAAGGCGTCCAAGAGCGCAGCAGCCAAAATCGAGGCCGCTGGTGGCAATGTTGAGGTGATCAGTGGCTAGTGGAGTAGACACACTCGGGAAGATCCCCGAACTGAAGAAACGGATCCTGTACACAATCGCGTTACTGGGTGTGTACCGGGTAGGTGTGTTTATCGCGATCCCAGGTGTTGACCGGTCGATCATGCAGAACTTCATGCAGGATCAAGGACAGGGTTTCCTGGGACTTTTCAATATGTTCAGTGGTGGTGCCATCGAGCAGTTGTCGATTTTCGCGTTGGGAATCATGCCCTACATCTCGGCATCGATTATCTTCCAGTTGCTGGGTGTGGTTATACCGCATATCGAAGCGCTCCAAAAAGAGGGCGAGACCGGGCGGCAGAAGATCAACCAATATACCCGCTATGCGACCGTAGCGATCTCCCTGGTTCAAGGCCTTGGAGTCAGTGTGTATCTTCGATCGATGAATGCGGCCCAGGGGACCACCGGAATCGTGGTCTTCGATAACGCCATGCTATTCACCTTTGTGACCGTTGTGTCCCTTACCGGTGGCGCCATGTTCCTTATGTGGATGGGCGAGCAGATTACCGAACACGGAATTGGCAACGGGATAAGTCTTTTGATCTTTGCTGGGATCGTTGCGGGGTTGCCCAGTGCGATCTACCAGACGTTTGAGCAGTCCGTGCTAGGCGGCGGTGAGATGAGGGCGACGACCGTCATCATCCTGGCGGTCATTATCTATGCCGTCTGTGCAACGATCGTCTTCTTTGAACGGGCACATCGTAGGATTCCCGTCCACTACGCCAAGAAGGTCGTAGGTCGAAAAGTATACGGTGGGCGTACCAGCACCTTGCCCCTCAAGGTCAATATGGCGGGCGTTATTCCACCCATCTTTGCTTCGTCCATCTTGATGTTCCCCGGGATCCTGACCACCTTCTTTCCGGGTAACGAGTGGGCGATCAAGGTCCAGAACGCCCTTATTCCGGGCGCCAGTCTCTATAATGTGATCTACGTCGCGATGATTATTTTCTTCTGCTACTTCTATACGGCGGTAACATTCAAGTCCGTTGATGTAGCCGAAAACATCAAGCGCGTCGGTGGGTTCATTCCCGGTGTACGGCCAGGAAAGAAAACCGTTGAGTATATCGATCGAGTACTCGGTCGAATTACTTTTGGTGGGGCAGTCTATGTGTCTGCCGTTTGTGTACTCCCAACCTATATGCAAACCGAGTTCAATGTTCCTTTCTATTTTGGAGGAACCGCGCTTCTCATCGTCGTTGGTGTGGCGCTAGACACGGCCCAACAAATTGAAGCACAGCTCATCAACCGGTCCTACGATGGACTTGTTGGGGGACGTGTGAAAGTCCGCGGTCGACGCGGGTAATAGAGAGAGAGTAGGAGGATCCAATGAAGGTCCGAGCATCAGTAAAGAAAATTTGTGACAAATGTAAGATCATCAAGCGCCGTGGCGTGGTTCGTGTAATCTGCGAGATTGCACGCCACAAACAGCGTCAGGGATGATTTAACGAGAAGAAGGTAAGAACGATGGCACGTATTGCAGGGATTGATCTTCCAGCCACAAAAGCTGTTGCGATAGCTTTGACGCGGATTTATGGGATCGGTCAAAACACAGCGATGATCATATCCGAAAAGGCTCAAGTAGATCCTTGGAAGAAGATCAGCGAGTTGAATGAAGATGAGACAATTCGGATTCGTAATATCATCAACGCGGACTACACCATCGAAGGTGATCTCCGTCGCGAGGTTACATCCAATATCAAGCGCTTGATGGATCTAGGTTGCTATCGCGGCCTACGTCATCGTCGCGGGTTGCCGGTACGAGGGCAGCGCACTCATACGAATGCGCGAACTCGTAAAGGTCCGAGACGGACGGCTGTCAAGGGAAAGAAAACACCGGGTAAATGAGAGGAACTAAGCTATGGCTGGTCCACGCCGTTCTGGCAAAAAGAAGATAAAGAAGAACATTCCGAATGGAATCGCACACGTTCGCTCGACGTTCAACAACACGTTGATCACGATCACGGACATGATGGGAAACACGGTCGCATGGGCCAGTGCAGGAAAGGTCGGGTTCAAGGGGTCTCGAAAGAGCACTCCTTTCGCCGCCCAACTTGCCGGCCAGGACGTTGCAAAGGCAGCTATGGACCATGGAATGAAAACTATCGTCGTGCAGGTTAAAGGACCTGGTAGTGGCCGTGAAGCGGCCATTCGTGCCCTGGCTGCAGCTGGATTGAAGATTACTGTGATACGTGACGTCACAGGAATTCCTCATAATGGCTGCCGCCCGCGTAAGAAGCGTCGAGTGTAAGAATATTTTGGGTAGGTATTGAAGTGTTTACGGCTCCAGAAGCCGCAATAAGAATCTAAAGCAGTAAGTAGTCGGTACTGACGTCGAGTTCAGCTACCAGGAGGATCCCAGGCATGTTGACTAATTTGAGTAACTTTATTCGTCCCCGTGAATTGCAAGTCGAGACGGCCAATAATTACGCTAAGGTTGCCGTTGAACCGCTGGAGCGGGGCTATGGAACGACCCTTGGTAACGCCTTGCGACGGGTGATGCTTTCATCCATCCCAGGTGCGGCTATCAAAGGGATTAATATCGAAGGTGCATTGCATGAGTTCAGTGCTCTACCCAACATCGTGGAAGATGTAGCTTCCATCATCTTGAACGTAAAGGGCATTCAGATTGGCACCGACGTATGGGAGCCACAGGAACTTATTATCGATATTAGTGGTCCTGCGCGCATTACCGCTGGTGACATGAATGTACCGGGTACCGTTACTGTTCTTAATCCCGATCACTACATCGCCACTGTAAATGAGGGTGGGCATCTCACGATGCGGCTTAATACCGGCACTGGTGTTGGTTATGCCGTGGCCGAGGAAAACAAGACGGACGACGACCCCGCGAACTACATTGCTGTAGATTCCATCTACAGCCCCATTCGCCGGGTTAATTATCGTATTGCCCCTGCTCGCGTAGGCCAACGAACGGATTATGACAAACTCGTCCTCGAGATTTGGACGAATGGTTCCATTAGTGGCGAAGAGGCGGTGGGCTTTGCCGCAGCGATTCTTCGAGATCAGTTCCGGGTGTTCACGGGTGATCAGGAATACCTGGCCGAGATGAAGGAAGAAGAGGCGGATACGGAAGAGCCACAGTTGAGTGAAGACCTGTATCGTCTAGTTGATGATCTTGAGCTGAGCGTACGGAGTGCGAACTGCTTGAAGAACGCCAATATTCGACATATCGGAGAACTGGTTCAGAAAACGGAAGATGATCTGTTGCAGACAAAGAATTTTGGTCGCAAGTCCCTCAAAGAGATCAAAGAGATTCTGGCGAGCATGAATCTTACGCTCAATATGGAAATCGATGGGTTTGATCCTGCCGATGCCCCGGACTTCGACTGAGCAAAGAAACCTGATGGAGAAGTAATCATGCGTCACCGCAAAGCCGGAAAGAAACTTGGCCGCTCGACAGCACATCGACGAGCGATGTTTCGGAATCTTCTGACATCTCTGGTCCTTGATGAGCGGATTACGACGACAGATGTCAAAGCCAAAGCGTTGAAACGACTTGCCGATCGGTTGGTTACCCTGGCAAAGCGAGGTGACCTCCATGCACGACGTCGTGCGCAGACCATGTTGTTCAACCAGACGGTGAAGATCCAGACGTCGAAAGGAACAATATTGACTCGCACGTCCAAGGACGCGCTGGCCAAGCTGTTCGACAACCTCGGTCCCCGGTTTACGGATCGCGCCGGCGGGTATACCCGTGTGCTGAAGGTTGGTCATCGTCATGGAGACGGTGCTCCTTTATCGATTATCGAATGGAGCGACCGTTCCGCTGGCGTAGAAGCCAGTGAAGAGGCGTCTTGACAGCGTTCGGTGGTTTTGGCTACCTACGGCAACACGATTCGGGGATCGTCTAATGGCAGGACGGCGGCTTCTGGTGCCGCTAGTCGAGGTTCGAATCCTCGTCCCCGAACCCTTTGTTTGTGCCCCGTTGGTCTAGCGGTTAGGACGCCGGCCTCTCACGCCGGTATCACGGGTTCGAATCCCGTACGGGGTACCCGAAACGACCCCGCCGAAAGGTGGGGTCGCTGTGTTTTTGGTCCAGAAAAGTCGAACTACCCTTCATATGATGCGTGAATGATGACCCAGAGTTCGTCCTATATCAGTCCGGTGGAATTAGCCGCATCGGTAGTCACACTGGGAAATTTTGATGGCTTTCATCTGGGACACCAGGCGTTGGTGGAGGCGGTAATTAAACAAGCCGAGTCTCACGGCTGCGCATCCGTGCTTCTGACCTTTGACCCGCACCCAGCGAACGTCCTACGCCCCGAACAAGAGATCCCGGTACTGGTTCCAATATCGCGCCGGGTTATGCAACTGGAAAGCGCGGGCATAGACCATGTGATTGTCATTGAGTTCACCAGGGAACTTGCCGAGTTGTCCCCGAAGGAATTTCTGGAAACCTTTATCCTGGGCCCCTTACACCCGGTCACCTTCGTGGCGGGTCCGGATACTCGTTTTGGGAAGAACCGGGCCGGTGATACGGAGCTCTTACGGACCTGTGGGCAAGAAAGCGGCTTTGAAGTGATACAGGTGGATCCGGTTCTTGATGGTGCAGAAAAGATCTCCTCATCGGGTCTGCGGCGGTTGCTGCAAGCCGGGGAAGTGAATCGGGCTATCCGCTGGTTGGGAAGGCCATACGATGTCTATGGAACGGTTGTTCATGGGGACGGGCGGGGGCGAACCATCGGTATACCCACTGCGAATATTGATTACAGAAAACAGGTAATCCCGGCTCTGGGAGTGTACGCAGTAATGGTTCAGTTCGAATCGAATCCGCTTCAAATGTTTCCCGGGGTGGCAAACCTGGGCCAGAAACCGACCTTTGAACCTCTGACTACGCGGAAGCCTGTTCTAGAGGTACATCTGTTGGAGGGAGAGCATCCGCACCTCCATGGCCAGGCGGTGCGTCTGGAGTTCGTACAGCGGTTACGGGCAGAGAAACGTTTTGACGGTGTGGATGCGCTGGTGGCGCAGATTCAGGCAGATATAATCGCGGCCCGTACGGCGTTGGAAGGCGAGGCGGGCTGATGCGAGAGTCGGGCGTAGAACCAACGGCTGTTCTAGTAGGGCATCCGGTTGCTCATTCTCTCTCTCCAGACATTTTTGAGATCCTTGCACAGACGAGTGCCAAGTCGTTTTGCTACGAGCTTCGGGATGTAGCGCCTGGACAACTGGGGTCAGCGGTAGCCGATCTTCTAACGGTTCCGGGACTGGTTGGCGTGAATGTTACCGTACCCTACAAAGAACGAATTCTGGCCCATGTATCTGGCGTGTCCGATGATGTAGCAACGATCGGAGCGGCCAATACGTTGGTTCGGACTGCGGAGGGCTTCGTTGCCCACAACACCGATGTGGTGGGATTCGCGATGATGCTAGACTATCTAGGTCTACAGCTGGACGAGGCTCGTGTTCTGGTCCTTGGAGCGGGCGGCGCGGCGCGGGCGGTCGTATCGTCGTTATTTGACCGGGGCGTACGACAGGTTCTCGTTTTCAACCGGAGCTCTGAGCGACTTCAGCGGATTTGCGATCTCGATGTAAAGCGAATCGTTCCGTATCATCGTTCCGACTCATCCGAGAAACTGGACCTGGTGGTTCACTGTACCTCTCTTGGGCTGGAAGATACGGATCGGGACATAATTGAACGGGTACTGGGGCCCGTGCTCCAGGCCTACCCGGGAGTACCCGCTGTGGATCTGGTGTATGGCTCCAAGATCGTGGATACGCTATTCATGCAGACGGCCCGTCAATATGGGCTAAAACCGCTCTCGGATGGACTTCCGATGCTGATCGGACAGGCCATGGAAGCATGGCAGCTCTGGACCAGCCAGACGGTGAATTTCCGGGATTTACCACGCATTCTCGATGTACTCCGTAAATGACGGACTCCATACCATTCACCGGTTGAAAAAAATCTTATATTGAGGCTTGACACGGACGTTCTAGCTGCCTACGATGCGCGCTCCCTCAGTCGAGGGGTAACTTTCCCGTGCAACGAATATTGCTATATAGGCAACGTTTGGAGGTACTTCCAATGAAGCGCAGTTGTTTTCTTTTCGCTATTTGTTTTCTGACATTTATTGTCGCTCCTGGTTGCGGTGGAGACACCAAACCGGAAGAAGATGTTACTTCTGACGTGGTAGGCACGGATGACGGCACGCCGGATGTTTCCGAAGATGTGCAAACAGACACACCGACGTGCGAGTCCCAATGTGATGGAAAAGCCTGCGGTCCAGACGGCTGCGGTGGAATCTGTGGTCTTTGTGGCCCGGGAGCTACCTGTACCGCCCAGGGAAGCTGCGAGCAGGATATCGTCGGAACCGTTGCATACGGTGAAGAGTGTTTCGTATCACCCGAATGTGCAGATAAGGAACCCGAAGATTTCAGTGATCAGAATGCGCTGTTAACCTACCTCCAATGCCTCGACCAGCAATGTGCCGAAGGCTCTTGCAATGTGGTATTTGGCGAGCCGGTCTGTCTCAAGCAATGCACCATGAGTGCAGCGGATGACGCGGTAAACAATATTAATGGCGACGCGGTGCCGGATGGCGTGGAAGATGGCGACAGCCTTTGCGCTGGCGCGGCCCCGGCAGGCCCCTATGGCGATGCCTACAAATGTGTACGTGTGACGAATCCGCAGGCTGGGCAACAAGACTTCACCCAGTGTACTGCAGGTACCGATTTCAAATCTTGTACTGTATCCTCCGATTGTCCGGTGGGCGAGGCTTGTAAGATTCACACCATCCTTGGAATCACGGACTTCTATTGTGGAACGGCGATTGCGGGTGGTAAGGGTGCATCCGAGTTCTGTGAGAACAACCCGCACAATCCTGCGATCTTCTACAACGCCGACCTGGCCTACTGTACAGAGGGACTCTGCTTCGGCATCGGAATTGGTTGCTCGGCAGCCTGTGGTTCCGATGATAGCCTCTGTTTCCCGGAAGGTGTGGGTTGCACGGATGGTTCTTGCGACAACAACGCGGCGGCGTCCTGTGAGAACGCTACCGATTGTTCACCATGGTTCTGTGAGCAGGACTTCCTGCTTTCCTCGGGTCCCCCCGAACTTCGAGCCGGAACCTGCTTTGGTAAGAACTGCGACATCAACGACGATTGTGTCGACCCGAACTTCTTCTGCCGCACCTTCTACAATGGCGAAGATACCCCGGAATTGGCCGATTGGGATCACATCTGTCTGCGTAAGCCCGACAATTCCGTTCCGGTGGGCGCAGCCTGTGACTTCAACTCCAATGATGATTTCCCCGGCGACGTCTGTGAGAATCCGATCTGGTGTACCAACGGTATGTGCAGCACGCATTGTTTGAGTGATACCGATTGCGCCGCTGGCAAACAGATCTGTGGTGTGGAGACCTTCCCCATCGATTTGAACGACAACGAGTTCTACGGTGATGCCGGTGATGCATTCATGTCCTTGAATGTCTGTCAGCCCATTAAGCACGAAGGTGATTTGACCGAGTGTGGTGGAGATTCTGACTGCACCGTGCCTGGCGAGTTCTGTACGCCGACGCAGGTAGATGCTGCGGCCGGTGGTGCGGAATTCAAGTTCTATTGCACCTCTTCCGAGAATGCGGCCGTCACGGGTGACCATGGCGACAAATGTGGTGCGGACACAGGCAACTGGTGTGTTAATGGCATGTGCTTGAACTTCTACACGAGTGGTGACGGTGAGACCGTACCAAGCTGCTTCTCCGTATGTAGTAGCACTGCCGATTGCCCGGTCGATGTCGAGATGCTGAATGGCGAAGCCGCCAATGCCAGCGGTGTATGCCAGGCGATTCGTTTCTCTTCCAATGGAAGCGCGGACGTCAAAGACGACCTGTACGTCTCCATCTGTCGGCCAGAAGATCCGGCCTCGAGCTTGTCGGACTGTGGGACAGCGACCGCGGGTGTTGGTGATACGAGTGTCTGTGACGCGGCCTCCGAGACCTGCTACGCTACCGCTATTGCCAGCAACCCCGATGTTGCGGCGACAGTGGAGTTCCTGTGCATGAGCAACCTGGACAGCAATGGTGCCCAGGCCTCCAAGCTTCCCGGCCAATCCTGTGAAGCGTACTACGAGTGCAAGAGCCTGTTATGTGAACAGACCGCTGCTGGCGGTGTCTGCAGCACTTTCTGTGATCCGGCGGATGCTACCAGTTGTTCGGATGTTCCGGGAACTGGCTGTCTTGCTCAAGTGGCGATTCCTCGTGAAGACCCGGCCCTGTCAGCCTCGCTCTACAAGTGCCTTCCCCTGGATAGCACCTGCATACCCTGTGAAGTTCATACAGACTGCCAATCTGGATATGTCTGCTCGAACACCGGTACCCAACTGAACCAGAATTTCCGTTGTGTTGCCGATTGTGCAGCCACCGGAACCTGTGATTCGGGTTCATGTGGCAATGTAGTGGATGGTCTTGGCCTTCCGGCCGAGGGCTGCTCCACGAGCTGCAATTAATCACGCCGATTCAGGCCTGTGAGACCAGAAATGCCGGGCATCCACGATGCCCGGCATTTCTTTGTTTTGCGATCCAATCCCCAATCACAGAGTCATCCATTTCCCGGTCAACTCCGCCGGAGTTTCGGAGCCTGATCTTGCGCACGTTGCATAACATTGCTAGGCCAGAGTCTCCACGATGGGCGATGCCATGAGCAAACAAAACAACTACTTCGAAACACTACAGGCTGCCCTGAATGATCGCTCGGCCTGTATTGGTGTAGTGGGACTTGGCTATGTGGGGCTGCCCCTGGCTTTGCACTTTGTAGAGGCCGGGTTTTCTGTACTGGGCTTCGATATCGATGAAGAGCGGGTTGCGGCACTTAGGAATGGGGAATCCTATGTGCTCGACATCGACTCTGCATTGGTAGCGGCCGCGGTGGAATCGGGTCGATTCCATGCCACCACCGATATGGACCGACTGGGTGAATCCAGCACGATCAGTATCTGCGTGCCCACCCCGCTTCGAAAGACGAGGGATCCGGATATGTCCTTTATTCGAGGAGCTCTCGATCAGATTGCGACTCATCTTCGGGCCGGGCAGCTCATTGTATTGGAAAGCACGTCCTACCCAGGGACCACGGAAGAGCTTCTGGTGCCGATGGTCGAAACAGCAGGCTTCGAGGTGGGGTCCACTGTATTCGTGGCGTCGAGTCCGGAACGTGTGGATCCGGCGAATGCTGTATGGACGATCGCGAATACTCCAAAGATCGTTGGTGGAGTTACGGACGCTTGTACGGAGTTATGTGCCAGCCTATATGGCACCATTGTGGAGCAGATTGTCCGCGTAGGTCGGCCCATCACGGCGGAGCTTACAAAGCTTATGGAGAATACCTTTCGGTCGGTAAATATCGGACTTGCGAATGAGATGGCATTGATCTGCCAGGGCCTGGGCGTCGATGTCTGGGAAGTGACGGATGCGGCGGCCACAAAGCCATTTGGCTATATGCCCTTTTATCCGGGGCCGGGGATCGGCGGACATTGTATACCTGTCGACCCTTTGTATCTCTCATGGAAAATGCGCGGAGAGGGAGCGCAGGCCCGGTTCATTGATCTGGCGGATGACATCAATCGCTCCATGCCTCGGCATGTGGTGTCACGGATTTCGGGCATGCTAAACCATCGGGGCCTGGCCGTGCGTGCAGCCCAGGTCCTGATTCTTGGGGTTGCCTATAAGAAGAACGTCTCCGATGTGCGAGAGTCCCCGGCCGTTGATGTCATGACCGAACTGGTCGAACAGGGAGCGAGTATCAAGTACCATGATCCCCATGTGGACACCCTTATGATTGGGGACCAGGAGTACGGTTCGGTAGAGTTGTCGGAAGGAAGTCTGCGACAAGCCGATCTGGTCGTAATCTTGACGGATCACGAGAGCTTTGTACCCAACGTTATCGTAGAGCATTCTCAGGCGATCTTCGATGCTCGAAACCTGACGACAGGCATCCGTTCGCCCAAGATTGAGCGGTTGTAGGTAAATCTCGCTGGTTTTCGGCCTGTGGATCCACTAGAATCGCAGCGATGAAATCCATGACGAGGGCCCTATGAATCAGAAAACACATGCTTTATCTGTCGTGATCGTTCTGATAGCGATGCTCTCGACATTGACGTCGTGCACGAAGTCCTCAACCGAGGAGCCAACCACCGATGCAACGGCAACCGGACCCACCTACCACGGGGCGATTCGCGCCCTTATGGAAAAAAATTGCACGACTTGTCACCAGGAAGGCAGCATCGGTCCGTTCGCTCTGACGAGTTATGAAGTAGTCCGAGATATGGCGAACCTTGTGAGTGCTAGCGCTTCGGCCGGTAGAATGCCGCCATGGATGCCCGCCGACGATTGCTATCCGCTCGCGGATCATCGTGGCCTGTCGGATGAAGACCTCAATGCTCTGGCGACCTGGGCGGAGAATGGTACGCTCGAGGGAAACCCAGACGACTATGTGGCCCCGGACATCAGCCCCACGGCACCGACTGGGGAGCCGGACCTCATGTTGGATGCGGGCGTAGATTACACTCCCGATGTAAACAAACCGGACGATTATCGCTGTCTACCGCTGCCGTATACCTTTGAAGAAGATACGTTCTTGACCAGTTCCTGGGTCTTTCCGGACCAAGCCGAGCTGGTGCACCATGTATTGCTATATCTTGTTCCCGACTACGATATTGCTGCCATGGAACAGCTGGATGCCGCGGAAGAAGGTGCGGGTTATACCTGTTTTGGAAGTCCCATCGTAGGTACAGGTGAGACACTTGGTGGCTGGGTTCCGGGCTCAGTCCCAAAGGTATTTCCTGACAATATGGCCATTCGCATTCCGGCCGGATCCCGCATTGTCATGCAGATGCATTTCAATGTGTTGAACTTTGAAGGCCCGGCTCCGGCGGATCGGACCCAGGTTGGTTTTTGGACCCTGCCCAGCGGAACGACCCCTGAATATCTGGTCGAGATCCTACCGTATCCTCATCTGGGCATCTCGATTCCGCCCCATGAAGCAAGCTGGGAGGAGGTTCGAGACTTCCCCGTACCAGCTGGCGGACGCATTATCGCGGTGACCCCGCATATGCACACCCTGGGAAGTGAAATTCGTATCGATCTTCTTCGAGGCGACCAAAGCCATTGCCTGGTTAATATCCCGGATTGGGATTTCAACTGGCAGCAGGCCTATTCATTTCCTGACGACTCGTATCTCGATACCGAACTCAACGATGTGGTTCGTTTGTCATGTACCTATGACAATAGTGTAGAGAATCAGCCGGTCGTCAATGGGGAGCAGCAGGAGCCCAAGCTGGTCTCCTGGGGCGATGGAACCCGGGATGAGATGTGCCTGGCCTACCTGGCGGTTGCCCTTCCGTTTTACGAGGACCTGGCCGTCTGTACGGGCGCGGATAGTTGTATTGTCAGTTGTGAGGATTCCACCTGTTTCCTTGGATGCGTCATCAACTCCGGCCTGGACTGTGCACAATGCCTGACCTTGCCGATGGCAACATGCGCAGCACCGGTTTGCCCCACGGAGCTGGGAGAACTGTCCGCCTGTTTTGCCACCTGTGACAATCCACAGACCTGCGTATTTGCAACGTGCAGTGAGGAATACGAGGGGTTCTACCAATGCATGAAGCCATATATACTGGATGGAACCTGTAATTCGGATCTCGAGTCCTGCGGGCTTGCCTTCGGAGACGAGCCCTGAACGCCATTCTTGGTACGATTTTCTGTCTTTGGACGACATTCGTCTTTGCCCATGGTGCAGCACCCGCCCCATTGGAAATCTTGTTGGATTCGAATGAGGATAGCCGTGCCAACCAGGTTGTGGACGAGTCCTATCCCCATCTCATTCGGCTGAATATTGGCCTGGCGCATGCGAATGCGGATGGCAGTTACCGATATGGTTGTCCGTCTCGTTGGGGCGGTTATGAAATGGCGCAATTCGCAGTGTCGTCGAATGGGCTTGAGCTGGTGTCGTTGGGTGGGGGCGTTGTCCGCGCGTCTAGCGACGGCGGTTGTACCTTTGACGAGGTCGAGATGCCCGCAGAGCTTGGTTATCCCCGAGACGTTGGTTGGGTGCAGAGCCGGTTTTATGTGCTTGGAGGAGACGAGAACTCGGGTGCACTCGTCAGCTTTGGCTCGGATTGGCTGGTACGAATCGAGACTATATTCCCGGGTGATGCGGATGCGCTGGGCTTTGCACCCGACACATTGGTGCTTCAAGCCGGGGCCCCTGGAGTGGTCGTGGTAGCCGGGGCTCGACCGACACCCCAGGTATGGCAGGCCTCGTTGCCCGCTACGGGCCTGCCGAGTGAGGGCTGGTCTGCGTCGAGTTCTAGCCTGGGCGGAGATTGGAGCTATTTGAGTGTACGCCATATTGAAGAGGACGGTACGGCCTGGTTGGTCGCGAGTACGACTGAAGGACGAATTCTAGTCCGGGTACGCTCGGATCCGGAGTTGGCCGAAAATGATGAATGGCTCCCATCCACCGAGGTCTTCGAGAATCTTATGGGACCGGTCGAATTGGGGGCGAATCTTGTGCTCATCGCGGATGGGAAGAGTGCTCTGGTTCAGGACGACGGCAGCGCCTTCTCCATTCAACAAGGCACGACAGTGGATTGGACGTGCCTCCAGGCCGTGGGGGCCTATGTATATGTCTGCCAATTGAATGGTGTGTTGAGGTTGAACGGTCCATTCGACGTTGTGCGTTCCGACGACACTCCGCTCTTCTCTATGAAGCAACTAGGAGGCCCTGGCTCGACCTGTGCGTCTACCGACGAGGAGTCCGTGGCCTGCGACCTCGACTGGTACCATTATGGCGGCGAGGCAGGACTCCTGGACCAGACGCCATGGACCGGGCCAACGGGGCCTGGCGGTGACTCGGGTGGATGTAAGCGGGGCCCGCGGGGGTCTATTCCATGGGCCCTGTTGGTCGTCTTATTCCTGATGGTCTCGGTGCGTAGCCGAAATATCAGCTTAAGGGGTCATCAATATCATTGAGAAGGTCGTCGATGAGTCCAAGCTCTTCACCTTCGCTTTTTGGCTCATCGCCGGGCAAGGGAGCCAGAGCTGCATTCGACTTCTTTTTTCTCGAAGTGGATGCGAATCGATTGCTGAGCACCAGCACCACAGCAGCGACTCCGACAACCAGGAATAACAGGATCCGAGCGATGGGCGGCCCGGTCCCCTTTTTGTGCTTGTCGATCTCACCCTGGCTCACAAAGCCATCGGCATCCGCCCCATAGTATTCTGCATAATCCCTACGAACGTCCTGGGTGGTGTAGCCGGCCGTCAACATCTGGCGAAACCGTGGTCGCCAGCGATGGCCTGCTGGTCCACATTCGGCACCACAATGCATGAGGATATGTGCGCAGCCACAGAGACATTTGGTACGGTTCCAGATGCTGTTGAACTTTGCCTGGGGAACTCGTAATAAGGTGTCGATCTGACCGCCGCCGGGGGTCGATCGGTCGATTTTTATCAGATTTTCCAATACCAGAAATCGGCCCTTTGTCGTGTGCACATCCCAGGCCTGGTTTTCGTCAAGGATCGTCTGCAAGATATGGCGCACATTACGCCCTTCCGCCGTGGGACAACGATTTAAGGTCCGGTCCGGGTGAACCATCCAGGACCCGACCTGTTGATCCGGGCAGAACAGGTACTCAGACATCACCTCCAGCCGCGATGGAGGAACATCGACCGGATCGGATGCTGACAGTTGTTGTGTGGGTGTAGCTGAATCCTGTGCCGCCGGACTGGCGAAGGCCAGCTGCGTGAACATGAACAGGCCGACCGCTAGAATCGCCAACCAGGGTAATACGCTTATACGGCTCCTTCCCGAACTGGACGAGTGGGTTGGTCCAGCCGTGCTTTCTTCGTCTCGTCGGCGCCAGAGAAACATGACCGCCGAGTTGGGTAGAACGGCTATGGAAGCCCCCAAAACCATAATGATCGCTCCCAGCCACAGAAATGAAACCAGCGGGTTCAAGAAGCCGTCCATGCTCAGGCCGCGATAATCCGGCGACGGACGCATCGATATATAGACGTCCCAGAGCAGATGGGACTCCACTGCGATCTCGGTTGTCATGGTCTCCGCACTCTGGGACGAGCCAATCTTCTCGTAGACTCGTACCTCGGGGATCATCACGCTTCCGATGCCTGTAGGTATGATCTCCACCGGGATGATGTTGACGGTCGCGGCCCGTAATTCCGCTTCGAACTCCTGGGCGGTTCGAGCAATATAGGTCCGTATCCCCATATTTCCCAGCAGAGTCTGCGCGGATTCGGCACCGGGCCCCACGAGTATGACACGTATCCATGGGAGACTACGGTTGCGGAGCGCACGGCTCAGTTCGGTCCAGGCCTGGTTCTCGGCCTTGGATTGCGATTCGAAACGATCGACGGGTAGGATGAGAGCCTGGTATTCCAGTCGGTTGAGAAGCTGACTGGTTTTCTTCAGCCGTTTGGCCCGGTCGATACCAAGGGCGTTTTTTGCCTCGAATCCTGTGGCCCAGTCAATATTCGGGTTCAACGCATCGAGTGTCTTTTCGGCGGCTGCAAACAGAGTGGGGAGAGTAGGGCTTTCGCCCAAATCGCCGAGCTTGGTGTCGGACTTCTTCGGCGAAGATCCTTCCATGATATTGGCCGCATTGTCGGCGATCAGGAGCCGGAATGAGGCAAGCCCTTCACGAATGCTGTAGGAATCTGGAAGGTGCTCTGCAAGAGGCATCACATCGGCCTCGTAGCGCTGCATATGCTCCAGGGTTTCGAAGTCGACGTTCAACACATCCGGGTTCGACATATCCACACGGCCTTTGATGCCGAGGGATTCGAGCTGTGCCAGCCGGGCTTTTAACTCGCGCACATAGAACATATACGCGGGCCGACCATCCGGTAGTCGTGCCAGCTCCAGGGCCTTCTCATGTTTATACCGATAGCGGTGGGCAAAGACCGGCGGATCGGCATCGGGTCGGATGTCTTTTTCGAGTTCATCAAAATTGGATTCGAATTCCGTCCTGATAAGGCCGGCCGCCAGAAGCCGATGCCTCTGGTCTGGATCGGGAAGATAGATCTGGAGTTTGGCGAACCCATCCTTCGCCCGAATGACGGCCCGATCGATTCCTTTAGCTTCCAGAGCACGGGAGAAACTATGGATGATGCGACGATTGAAGGGTTCGTTTCGCTGTGTGACCACTACGGTAGCTTTCGTGGCCAGGAACCTCCCTTCGGATTCATACTCGAAGTCCATTCGGGCCAGCGTTGCACGATAGTCATGCAGAGTGACGGTACCTCCAGGGTGCAACATCTTATTCTTGAACGATGTTTTCATCGCCGTTCCGGCAAAGGCGAAGAAACATAGAACCATCCCCAGATGCACAATGTAGCCGCCGAATCTCCGGCGTGCCTTCAGGGTGAGTATAAGGGCGTGTTTGAGTCTGGAGCCTCCCGTGCTCTGGCGACGAACGGCGATGGCCCTCATGTACTCCATTATGATGCAAGCGATGACGAAATAACAGAGGTAAAAGGTCAGATACACATAGACTTCAAGCTGACCGGTCCCCGCCCATAGGGCTGTCCAGGCTTCCGATTCGGACAGGCCTTTGAAGGTAAGTTGTTCAAAGGTGCGGTTTACGAAAAAGCCAATCGTTACCAGCGTTGGAATAATTGCCCATAAGAGAGGGGCGACAAAGTTCTTCCGGAAATTTGTAACCGTGGCTCGGCGCCAGGCGATGATCGGGCCAGCGGCCGACAGGAACAGAAGACATAGCGCTACGGGTGGAATGACGGTGTTGAAGAAGTCCTGACCCAGATCGGAGGATTGTGTCAGTTGACTCATATTGGGGAGGATTCGCCCTATAGTTACGTTGTATCCGTCGATGAATGTGTTGTTGACGACGCGACGAAATCCTGGCGAGGCGCTGATCTTCGGGAACAGGGTTCCGTAGATCACGATGAACGAACAGGAAACCAGCATGACATTGTTTAAGATGAAGAAGGACTCACGGGACCAGAAAGACTCGATCCGATGTTCACTCTTCAACGCGTCCCATCGTTTTCGGATGGCCAGAAAACTGACGGTCGCGATGACCAACATATACGACAGGAAATAGTAGGGGAGTTTGCTATCCGCGAAGGCATGGATGGATGCAATCAACTGACTTCGGGTAAGGAACGTCCCAAAGATCGTCAGCAGAAATGTGAGGCAAAGCAGGATCGCGTTCCAACGCTTCAACATGCCGCGGCGTTCCTGGATCATCACGCTATGCAAGAATGCGGTCGCGGTGAACCATGGTATCAATCCGGCGTTCTCGACCGGGTCCCACATCCAGTAACCGCCCCAACCCTGTTCCTGGTAGGCCCATAAGCCACCCAGGATGAGGCCCACCGATAGGAATAGCCACGAGATGATGGTCCAGACACGGGTTACACGAATCCACTCTGTATCGAGCTTACCAACGATCAGTGCTCCCAATCCGTAGGCAAATGGGATCGTGAAACAGATAAATCCCGTCAGCAGACTTGGCGGGTGGATCATCATCGTCACATTCTGCAGGACCGGATTCATCCCCTGGCCATCGGCTGGCCCCCCGAAAGTAAGCCAGGTGGAAAAGGGGTTCGACTCAAACACCATCAGCATCTCAAAGAAGGCGATGCATAGGAGCAGGATCCCTGTGGTGGTACCAATCCAGCGTGGGTCCTTATGTCGGTTGCTGTGGATCGAAATCGCCGAAAATGTGGTCAGGGAGGTAACCCATAGCAACAGCGCACCCTTTTCCCCTCCCCAGAAGGCGGAGAGAAGATACAGATTACTCATCCCCCGATCGCTGTACGCGGCAACGTAGGTGTTGGAAAAGTCATGGGTGAGAAAGGCGTAGGATAGCAGCAGAGATATACCCCAGAACATTCCGGCCAGGGCGTACAAACCGTATCGTGACGCGTCGAGGAGGTTCTGACGGCGAAAGCGGGCACCTAGAAAGGCGGTTCCAGCATAGGCCAGAGAAGCCAGAAATCCGAGACCAAGCAATACCTGTCCAAACACATGCATAGGTTAGCGTCCTAACTCTGGGGCACGTGTTCGGGGTATTTGTCCTTGTACTCTTCGTATTGTTCCGGGCTCACACCTTCCCGAACATATTTGGAGGGGCATTTGACGGTAAGCCGCCGCCCTTCGATGAAGCGGGTATAGCTGATACCGGCCAGCGTTTGAGACGTGTCCGATCCCCCTGTGAATGTCTTGACCTTCTCATAGGCATCCTTGGGGATGGACAACTTCCGCTCGTTAGAAAGCGTTACCGATGTTCCATAGGCCGTGATGGCTGTAGGGTTGGAGACCAGGTCAATGGCGTCTCCCTCTGGCATACCGGTGACCTGGGCCAGTAACAGCCCCGTCTTTTCGACGTCTTGTACCTTTTTGGGGTCAATTCGTATCCCGTCGATGAACACTCCCTCCGCTATCGCGATACGATTCTTCTGGTAGGGATCCGGCAGTGGTTTTGTGTAATGGAATACGACCTCTTCGCCGGTTTCTCCCGATAGCTGAATGAAGATGTCCCGAGAGTTCTTTTCGGTCCAGTGGCCAGCGATCGTTCCCTGGATCTTTACGCGTTCACCAAGATAACTGTCCGCATCCCGAGTCAAGTCAGCCACTTCAATGTTCTTGGTACTTCCACGAAGGCTGAAGCCCACGATAAGAGCCGCGATCACCCCAATAAGGGCCGCGATAATGATCGGAAAGACCGGAAGCTTTCGTTTCGTGGTCCCGTCGCGCCGTGTACGGGAAGCCATAGAAGTCTCAGATTGTTTTTCTTTGTTGTCCATCTCGAGCGTTGCCTTGGCACAGGGAATCCGAACTCATCTCTTAATATAATTATATTGTTTCACTGACGCTCGCGAAATACTACCCGGCGAGCCATGCCGTCAAGAGTAGCTGGAACTTCCCCTTGGATTTCATAGGGAAGATGCACGCACGAAACAATCCTGTTATAGGGCTGATTCCTCCTGGCATAGAGATGGTTCGTGAAGAGTTTGTTCCTACGATTCCTGGTCGTGCTGTCCCTCCTGGTAATGGTGTTTCCTGTGCTGGAATCTCCTGTCTGGGCTGATACGGGGGCGGCCGAGTCCACGGATGTACATATTCCGAGAGGTCTGGTGTATGTGGTTCATAGCGGTACCATACGCACGCGAAACACCTTCGTAGACAATGGCCTGGGTGGTAACAGTCTCGGGTTTGGATCGGCGGGTGCTGGGGTCGAGCGTATGGGCTGGATAAGCGATATGAGACTTCGCTACCGCCCCGAATTTCATATCTCCGACACCTTTTCTGTATCTATGGCGCTTGATGCATTTGGGAACATCCAGGCGGGAACAGGGATAGGTTTTCATGGCCAGGAATCTCCCGATTCCCTTGTACGCATTGACGGAGATCATCCCAGCGACAGTGTTCGAGTTCCCTACCTATATGGGACATGGGAACCCTTCTCGCGCCTCTGGGTGCGGATGGGCCGAATGCCGGAACACTTCGGTCTGGGCTTGTCGGAGAACGATGGAGAATGTTCCGACTGCGATGTGCAGACCCTGGTCGATGGCATCGACCTTCGTACGGATCTATTCGATATGGGGACTCGTATCGCGTGGCGTCGGCCAGGAGAGGGGTTCACCAGCGAGCGGGGACAGTTTGTTGCAGGACAACCTTATGACCTCGATCAGACGGATGATGTGAGCGAGTTTCTGGTGGAACTATCTGGTGCGTTGCGTACGCCCTTCGAGGAGCGAAACCGAAGACGTGCCGCGCGACTAGCCAATGGGTGGCTCTTCGATTGGACGGTCCGTCTCCGCATGCGGAGTGCTGGCCGGCAATCCGATCAGGCTCTCGATCCCGGGGCCTGTGTCGAAGATGCAGCGGGTACCGGACCCCAGACGAGTTTTGATTGCATTGCCTATATCCCACGGAATGCGGACCTCTGGTATCCCGGACTCTACCTTCATGCTGAGGGCTGGCCCGCAGATGGCCACCACCTGGCGGTCGGTCTCGAATTACAAGCCATTCTTGGGGACATTGCCCAGACCCAGGCCTTTTCAGACGAAGGTCTTTCCCGCGATGTGCAGGCCTTTGCCGGTGCACTCCGGGCCACCTATTCGACAGGCCGTATACGCGCACGACTGGATACGGGCTTTGCCACGGGCGAACCGGAAGGCACGTATGTGGGGGTGCTCGATGGGAGCAATACAGTGGCGCCATCGACCGAAATCTACAATACGCAGACCGAGTATTCGCAGAATAAGACCTTTGAACAGTTCATCGCCCATCCAAGCTTTTTCGTTGACGAGGTGCTCTATCGTTACCTGTTCGGGGCCGCCACGAACACCGTGTACGTAGGCCCGACCCTGGGCTTTGATATTCTCCGGGGCCGCCACGCCCTGGGCATTGATCTGTCGGCGATGGGGTCCTGGGCGATGACCAGCAAAAATACACCGGGCGGGGGCGGATTCTATGGTGTGGAGGCCAGACTGGGCCTTGATTATCGTCTGCACGACACGTTCTCAATCGCAACGAAGACGGTACTATTTTTTCCAGGCGATGGTCTGGTGAGCGCGGATTCCGATGTGGGGCCCATCCTATTGAATGGTGTCGATGTCTTCTGGGATTTCTGACGTCCCGGAGCCGGTGTTTGCCCTCGTGTACAGGTAGGCTATGCTGGGCCGATGATCGATTTTCAACAGAGCCGGTCCATACATATCATAGGCGTTGCCGGCTCCGTCATGGGTGGTATTGCCTGTCTCTTGAAAGAGCAGGGCCACGAGGTGCGTGGATCGGATCGTGATTGCTATCCACCCATGTCTGATCGCCTTGCAAATGCGGGCGTGAATGTAATTCTGGGCTTTGCCGAGGAAAACATAACGGAAGAGTCTCCCGAGCTGGTTCTGGTGGGTAATATTACGCGCCGAACCAATCCGGAAGCCGTCGCGATGCGCAGGCTTGGGCTTCCACATATATCCCTGCCGGAACTTCTATCGGACATGTTCCTCAGCCAACGCCGATCCATCACGGTCGCAGGAACACACGGAAAGACCACGACCACATCCATACTGGTCTGGCTGCTGAAACAGGCCGGCCTCGATCCTGGCTATATGATTGGCGGGGTGCCCATCGGCTTTGAAAGTGGACTGAGCGCCGGTACAGGTCCTCACTTTGTTCTGGAAGCGGATGAATACGATACCGCCTATTTCGATAAGCGGCCCAAATTCGTCCACTATCGTCCGCGTATAGGAATCCTGACCTCGGTAGAATTCGATCACGCGGATATCTACCGTGATTTTGATGCGGTGCGACGAGCTTTTCGCACCTATTCCGCCTTGTTCAATCCGAACGACCAGTTGTGGGTCCACGGGGCCGATGAGGAGGCACGGGCGGCCGCCAGCTACGGACCGGCACGGATCTGTCTCTACGGTATTGAGGGCGATGCGAATAACCTCGACGCCTTCGCTACGGATGTGCGGCTCGCCAATCAGGCCGATCGGACGCGCTTTCGGCTTATCTACGAAGGTAGAGATCTGGGGTTCTTCGAGTTGCCCCAACCCGGACGCCATAATGTATGGAACGCAGTGGCTGCCATAAGTATCGCCGTATCCGAAGGAGCCGACGTGGAAGCCCTTCGAGCAGCATTGCCTGTCTTTCCCGGGGTGCGGAGGCGGCAGGAGCTGCAGGGCGAACCACGTGGAATCCGGGTATTGCAGGATTACGCCCACCATCCGACGGCCGTTCGAGAAACCATCGCAGCCATCCGTACCCAATTTCCGGAGCGCCGGCTATGGGCCTTATTTGAGGCCGAATCCAACACCAGTCGTCGTCGTCTTTTCCAGAAGACCTATGTGGATTCCTTTCACGGCTCGGACGAGGTGATCTTTGTTCGTCCCCTGGAGAAGGATGATGGCCTTCCTGTCGAGGAGTGTCTTGACGCGGATCTGTTGGCGGCCGATCTGCGGGAGAATGGTATACATGCTCGCTTCATTCCGGATGCGGATACTATTCTGAAGGTGCTTGAAGCGGAGGTACGTAGTGGCGATGTCGTTCTATTTATGAGCGGCCGGAATTTTCTTGGACTTCCCCTGCGTTTAGTGGAGCGACTTCAGGACTGAGTCGGCCAGGCGTGCAAAAACGAACACTGTAGACATTCTGCACACATAAGCCCGGTCTGGCACATCTGGTAAAGACATGTGTTTTCAGTGGTTTACACGTTTTTCCCTGGTGCCTGTGTTTTGGCATGACCTTTGCGAATGTAGCGGGTGAATCGTAGAGTCTCGCGCTGGGTTGCCGGGTCGAAGGATTCACCCCTCGACCCGAGGGAAGCCTGTATTACAACATCGAGCACGAGAACGGTTGACATGCGGAAGGGCGAAACAGTACAACTCCCGCTCCCCCGAGTATATAGCGAGTGCAGAGTGCGCTTGTCCGTCTGTCTCTCGATTCTCAAAAACGTTAGCTGTTCTGGGAGCTTGTTTTGAAGAACTTTGTACGACTGGTGTTTGTTTTTTCTCTGGTGGTTGCGCCCCTGGCGTCGCAGGTAGCTCTGGGTCAGAGCGCTGTTTTAGACGAACAGGAAAAGTCCAAGGATGATAAGGCCAAGTCCAAGTTCGGGGGGCGAGTTGCCCTCAGTAATACGCTTGGCCTCGGCACCTTCGTAGCTGGATCGGATCAACGCGCGTACGACCTGGTGGCCGTATCGGTGAACCCGTTCTGGCGCATTGAAGGCGACAAACGTCAAGCCTATCTGAAATTCTCGGTCAGCCAGGAGCTGGTCCAGAATTACGAGAGCTCAACCACGACGCCAAACCAGATAATGCTCGGCGATCTGGAGTTGGGTTATGTGCATAATAATATGTACAAGTTCCCATCCCTGGGGGTTTCCCTTACACCGTATGTCTCCGGGGTTGTGGGGACGTCTCTGGCATCACGGTACGCGAATCGCCTGGCTGTGATTCGAGTGGGCGGGAAGTTTAGATACACCTATAAAAAGGCCATGTTCTTTTACGAAACGCGGGCAGGAAAGAACTTCAATCGGTATACCAGTCCCACGGTTGATGCCGATCTTGGAGTCGCCTTTGCACGTGACCAGGGAAATGAAGATCTTGGTGGAGTTATTGCGATAGGCGGTCGAAATGTTGAGTTTTCATGGCTGAATCGTGGCACCGTAATGTTTACGTTGCCGTCGAAGCTCTATCTCACCTTTGACTATGTCTTCGTGAAGTACTTCACATATTCGGCGGAGAACGACGATGGGCTGACCCCTGAAAATGGTGACACTGGCCGTGGTGTTCGTGATCTGACGCAATCGACAATCGATTTGTCATGGCAGACACCCAAAAAAGAACTTCTGATGTCGTTTGGTGCTTCGACGGGACAGTCGCCGCTTACATCCGACAACAGCTCGATTCGGTTCCCGTTTTTCGACTTCATTTCACCGAACTCGAATCGAACCACATTCTATCTAGCCCTTACGGGAACCTATTAGAACGCAAGATGATCTCGTCTGGACGAGATGTCGACAATATTTGAACTCGAATCCCAAACCGGGAAATCAGGAGAACGGAATGTTCCACAATAGTCTTCAGAAAATTCGTTCGTTTTTTCTTATCCTTGTTGTCTGCCTAGCGGGTGGATTTGGCTGCACCGAAGATGTTGGTGATATTGATCGGTCGCAACCGAATATCGTGAACAAAAAGGACCTCCAGGGTATGTGGTACATGGTTCGTACCATTACCGAGGTACCCTATGGCGTAGCCTTTACCTTCGTTGGTGAGATGTCCTTTGGTGCAAACCCAAAGATCGTATGGGATGTGCAGGAAAACCACCTTGTAGCGTATCCGGTTACGGAGACGCTTGAGGGTGCGGAAAAGGACTACCACAAACGCCAGATTCGGAGATATTGGGACCGTAAGGCTATGACGGATAGCAATCCCGACAACGACTTCATGGAGATGTTTGTGGGTCAGCCGATTGTGGCCTTCACGATCGAAAAGCACTTCGATGTAAAGCGAAAATACAATGCGCAGACGGGTGAACAGTCCAATGTGATTGAAGAAAACTCAGTCGACGTTCCCTGGTATCAGCGGGAGTCCATGCGAGTGGACTGGTCCGAAAATGCGATCAACGACTTCGAGTTCGTAGTTGGTCGTATGCCCACAAATAGCGTGCCCTACTTTGTCCAGGAAGTAGAGGGTGAGGACAATCCGGACCGGCCAGAGATAACCGAGGACTATATCAGCTTTGTGGTCAAGTTCTTCGCGGAGCCCCAGTCCTCCGGCTATTGCAGTGTCTATACCCTGGCGTCGGGTGACTGCGCCGGTGGCGTGGTGAAGGCCCGTTATAGCTTTAAGCGCGTGGATCCAGTTCCGACCTATAACGCGAAGCTATGGCACAACTCCTTCCATCAGGAGAAGTTTGGTTTTTTCATGACCGAGCGGTACACCTACTCCGAGAATTCGGGGCTTACCTATGCGGGTCGTGACCAGAAGATCAATCGCTGGAATCTCTGGCGTCAGGTCTGGAATTTTGAAGACGTTGAAGGTGCTTCGGACTGTTACGTTGACTCCGATTGCGACACCGACGCGCAGCAGTTCTGCTACCAGGAAGAGTGGTTTGTAGGTGGGGAATGTAAGCGTCGTCGACTGAAGCGTCCGAGCCAACGCTTTGACGAAGGTCGAGGTGTGAAACCCATCATCTACCATTTATCGGCAGACTTCCCCGAGTATCTGATGGACGAGACCTACGAGATGGCGGACGGATGGAATGATATCTTCAGTGATACCATCGCCTGGATGCTGTACTGGGACCGTCGGGATTCCGAGAGCGGCGGTATGTTGCTGACACGATTCTGTGACACCGACGCCGACTGTAGTACTGATATTGCGACATTTGCCCAGGTCGTAGATCTGGATGTTCCGCAGCCCAAGGGCCGTACCGTCATCGTCTATAATGACGGTGATAGTGTGAAATCCATCGTAACCAACGATGCCAAGTATCCCCCATCCAACGTTCACGCGGGCAAATCACTGGTTCGCTTCGTGAACGCGGATCCAAATACGTCTTCTGTCGATTTCAAGATCGGCGGGATTGATGCTGCGGCTGGTGTAGAGTTTGACCCCAGCAATAACTACGAGGATTACGCGGTATTCGATACCGGTAAGTTCACCATCTCGGCCCACGTGGAGGGTGGTGACGGTGCCGAGCTTACCAATGTGGTCTTTGAAACTTCGAACATCTACCTCTTCGTATATGGTGGTGGTGTTCTGGCGAAAGCCCAATCAAGCCTTTTGACCGGGCCTGATGGTCTTGCTGGAGATCAGGGAATTCGTGTCGTGAATATGTTGACGGACCATAGTTCGCAGAACGTGGTTATCAATGGTAGCCGACGTTCGGACGCACTCGCCCTTGGCCAGGACTCAGGATTCATCAACGCCGGCTATAACGGTATGCATTCTGTGAAGTTGGTGGATGGAAATGGTCGCCAGGATGTGACCTGCTTCCATTCCGGTGGCCTTGGTCGTTGCGTGGGTTCCATGCCCGAGATCACGGCCGCAGATCTAGCCGAGGTTGAGGCGATCAAGGACTCCATTCCTCCGGCCTACGTGCTTTGCCGGAATCAGTTTACCGGCTATTGGACCGATGCGGGCTATGAGCTGGTCGACAAGAATAATGGTAGTAATGTGGACTCCTGGTCCGATGCCGATAAAGCGGCCTTTAACTCCAACAAGAACTGTAGCTGGGGTCTGTACGATGACTGTCGGTACACCTGGACCGATGACGTCGGTGATTCGCACAATGCTTGTGGTGATGACCCGGCCAACCCGAATAGCCGGAAGAAGATCGGCGATGCTCGCTATAATCTCGTGTACTATATTCACGAAGCGCATATGTCGAGCCCCCTCGGTTATGGTCCGTCGGCGGCGGATCCGCAGACCGGTGAGCTGTATTTTGCAGCGGCGAATATCTATGGTGCACCACTTCGTACCTATAGCCAGTGGGCTCGCGATCTTATGGACCTGGTTCATGGAGATCTATCTGTCGACGACACCATCTCGGGTAAGTACGTTAAGGATTTCCTGAAGAGCCTTGAGGAAAACGAGATTGGTACCATGCATGCCGGGCTTCAGATGCCAGGCGAATTTACTCCAGCAACGCGTCCAACGGACAAGTTACCGGCTTCGAGCCCGGCGGTAATGGCATTGACCAGCAGGCAGCCGGCCGCACCCATGCGGATGATGATGCCCCATGAGGCACCAGAACTGTGGCGCTTCCATTCCGATGAGGAATACCGGAAACAACTTCTCGGTGAAGTGTTGGGCGGTTTCCCGACACAGGAGCAACTGGAGGCCCGTTTCAATCGCATCAAGGGTACGAAGATTGAACAGATGATGATCAACAACGAGATTGTGGTTGCATTGTCTGGCGGTCAGCTGGAGCCAGGCGCCGCGTTGGACGCAGAGGCCCTGAAAAAGGTGAGCCCGCTTACCTGGGGTACTCAGAGTGCAGTAAAGGCTGAGCATGAGCGTATGCGCATGTTGACGAACGCGAAGAACAACACCTGCCTGTTTATGGCCGATTTCATCGATGACTCCATCTATGGTCTGGCGAAGGCCCTCAAAGATGATCAAGGACTGTCAGGTGAAGACCTCCGCGTTGCCCTTGAACAACATATCTATGGCGGCGTCATTGAGCATGAAGTTGGGCATACGATAGGGTTACGACACAACTTCTCGGGATCCAACGATATATTCAACTTCAAGGATGAGTACTTCGATATTCGTGAGAAGGAGCTCGTGTTATGCCAAAACGACAACTGGTGCGAAACACCGGGTTGGTCTGAAACCTGTTCCTTTGTTCAATGTATCAATGACTCTGACTGCAGTAGTGGTCTTAGCTGTGGTGACCCGGAAGGTTCCGCTGGAAGCTTCTGTGTCGACGTGACAGACACAAAGACGGGCTATTGTGAAGGACCTATCGATTACGAGGTCCCTTGTGCAAGTGATGGCTCCTGTGTGGCTGGGCTTACTTGCGATACGGCCACGAATCAATGTGGTACGACCCGCTCGTGTACGCAGACAGGCGATTGTGGCGAGGGCGAATACTGCACCGAGTCTGCGTGCAGTGATAGCGATGGGAACATCGTTGTTGCCGCCTATACAGAAACGGTGATTGAGCCGATCAAAAAGTTTGCACCACGGTCCTATATGACGGAAGGCGAGCGAGACGCCCGCCGAACGGAATATCAGTACAGCACGGTTATGGACTACGGTGGCCGTTTCAACTCGGATATTCATGGCCTCGGTAAATATGACCGAGCGGCGATCAAGGCCGGCTATGGCGAGATGATCGAAGTCTATCATGACACGAGTCAACTCGAGAAATACGTCGAGAACGCAGCGGATTACTACAACTATCCTCCGAATGTCTTTGCGTACGTAAAGGACACATCCTGGTGGCGTTACGCGGGTACGACCAGCAGTGGATTTGGTCATCTCGAGAACTTTATCGGAGTGAAGGAGAATCTGTCGCGAGTGACGGTTCCCTGGGAACAGGTCACCTATGAACACCAGATGGCCAGTAACTACATCCGTGATGAGTTGGATTTCACCTATATCGAGGTGCCGTACCGGGCCTGCTACGACGAGTACCGTGGCAATCTGGGTTGCTATTACTTCGACACTGGGGTGGATATCGGCGAGATGAGCTATCACTCAATGAATAGCCTGCAGTACTACTACATCTTTGACGCTTTCAAACGTGAGCGTTACGGATTTGGTCGGTACGGCAGCGCCAGCTACTATTTCTCCCGCATTCTCGACCGCTATATGACTCAGCTTGGGCATGCCGGTCAGTACTATGCCCTGTATTACCACATCTTTAAGGACTACCTCTGGTTCGCGAACTGGAAAGATGCACCGTACGATGGTCGTACGTTACGTGTGACGTCAGAAGTCGCCTTCCAGTACCTGACGGAACTGATCTCCAGTCCATCACCGGGGTCATACCAATATAATAATGACACTGGGACCTATGAGAACTTCAGCTTCGACACCGGCGAACCGGGTAGTGAGCTTGATATTCCGGTCGGATTAGGGAAGTTCCCCTACACCCAGTTCAATACCAGCGGTGGATATTACGACTTCACGCAAGCGGTATGGATCGGGAGTTTCTGGGAAAAAGTTGCGTCGCTTCTTACCCTTACGGACTCTACCGCCTACTTCACCTCTGACTTCGTGTCTGAACTCGGTGTTCGTGGTGCAACGTCCATTGGTTTCAACACCCTTTACCAGATCGAGTTGACCAATGTTCTGGGTGGTATCGTCGCGGATGAGTATGAGTTATTCGCCGGTGCGGAACAGGACGGGGTGTTCGTGCCACGGCCGGTTATCGGTGGTTCGAGCCATGAAGAAGCCCTTGAAGAGAGCCATTCTCTTGGACCGGTTGTTGCTCCCTCTATCGATGACTTCTCGTTCAAGCTCTTTGCAGCAGTGTACGGCCTGTCCTACCTGCCAGCGGGATTCGACCCGACCTTTACGGACGCGATGGCCATCACCTACGAGGGTAATGGTTCCCAATTCGATTCGAACCCCGGTGTAAATAAGATCACGTTCGACGATCCGTTTGGGCAAAAGACCTACGCGGCCTTGAGCAACAACTATCTGTACGCCAATGAGTACGGTGAACGCGCCCCATTTGAGGTCGCCTACCGGATGCTGGAAAAGGCGAACGCTTTGAAGACGAGCTGGGAGGCGGCAATTGGCGAGCCCAAGCTCAAGTTGGAGGCCCAACTCAAGGAACTGATTGAGAGCCTTGAAATCCTCCGCTCTCTTAATGAAATCTACGGAACCGTTGGGTATTGAGGAGGCCATGATGATGAATCAACGAATCTCTGAAAACACCCGTTACGCATTTGCTGGAGTTGGACCGATGAAATCCATCCGCACCATTTCACTTCTTTTCACTCTGTTGACTCTCCTTCTGTTCGCGGGTTGCGCACAGGATATGGGCGAGATTGACCGTGTACAGCCGAACGCCATTCAAAAGGACCTCTTACAAGGTGAGTGGTACCTGCGAAGCACGGTTGTCGATTCACCCGCAACGGGCGCCTATACGTTTATCGGTGCGATGGATCCCATGGAGCGAGGGGTCTTCGAGATCCAGGAAGATACCCTCTACTTCTACCGGACCTATGAGTTCGCCGAAGATGCGGGTGTTGTTGGCTTCCGTTCCGATAAGGATGTCCCCTTATGCCGGAACTTCGATTCGTCCGTGGACGAGGAGATCACTATCCAGGATCTTGAGTGGTGCAATCCCGACGTTTCGGAAGCACAGCTGAAGTCTGGACTCAACGCTGCCTCGCTGCGGAAACTCGTCACCCGTACTATCGAGGTCTGTGGTGAGCAGCGTACCGTTCCGGTGGTTGTCTACCGAGGAGCTCCTGTCGCGGCCTGGTCGATTTCAAGCCACTTTGACATTCAGAAGGAATACAACGCCACGACCGGCGAGAAAACGAATGTCATAAGTGAGAACACAAGCGACCGCTACTGGGCAGATCGTGATTATATACGCGTTGATTTCTCGGCCAACCAGGTGCCGGTTGCGTACAACGCGGGTGTAAACAGTAACGCAGCATTCACCATTTATGAGGGTGAATCGAGCGCCGATGGCCTGGGTATCCGGATTGAGGATGCCTTTGGGAATGCATCCAATGATGCCGATACGGTGGCCTACATTGACTTTACGACGCATCATGTCCTTGAAGGTCTCACGACCTATTATGCAGGCTTCGGCATGATCCCCTACTGCTGGTACTATCCATGGTATACCGGCGGTGTGTATGAGTGCGTCAGTGAGCAGATCGCTATGCGCACATCCCTGCTGCGCGTGGACAAGGCCCTTGACGGTCATGCGTCCGACTATGTTGCGCTCAGTTATGATGACCGGCATATGAACCGGTTCGGGTATTTCCGTACGGAGCGCCATACCTACAACTGTAACTACGGGCTGACTGATAGCGGCGCCAGCCGCCAGGCGAATCGTCACCGCATCTGGGAAGAGTACATCGTGGGTGAGGATGGAAATCTCGACTACGACGCGATGACTCCCCGACCCATCGTGTACTATATGAACAAGAACTTCCCGCGTGCTCTGGTCCAGGTGAGCCTCGAACTTGCCGCGGATTGGGCTGCCCCATTCGATGAGGTGGCAGAAACTCGTACCGGAAAGACCTGGGACTTCCCCATGTTCATCCTCTGCGAGAATAGCGATGCCGAGGCCAATGCTGCCACCGGAACCAAGGCATGCCATTCCGGTTCCAGTGAAAGCTATTGCCAGACCTACTGCAAGGATATGGGACGCGCCCATGAGAACGGCGATCTTCGCTACAATTTCCTTCACGCTGTAACGGAGCCGCTTCAGGCCGGGCTGTATGGATATGGACCTTCCTCCGCGGATCCGCTTACGGGAGAGATTATCTCGGCCGCAGCCTACAACTATGTTGCGCCCATGAAGATTGGCGCTCATACAGCAATCGACGCCATCGAGCTTCTTGCTGGTGTGAAAGACTGGCGAGAGGTGGAATACGCAGACGCTATAAGCGAGGCGAATCAGGTTAAGCGTTTGAAGTCCAACGGAGAGCCCCCCTTCTACACGCTTGACCAGGCTAAGGATCTTGCCAGCGGTATGCTTGGGGATGATGTCCGTTTCCGATTGCAGGTCAACGGTCCTAGTCAGACGGACCAGGACTTTGCACGCCAGCGTTTGGCCCGCCTCCACGATGCTCCAGAACTGGAAGCCATCATCGGTGGTGATTATCTGCGTCTTCTATTCAAGGACCCACGCGTAGGTAGCGGTGTGGCCCTTACCGAGGACGAGCAGAAGGAATACAGCCTTGCTTCATTCAAGCATCACGGTGGTTACCTCGAACGGATGGATTACTACCGCGGACAGATGGAGAAGAATCTGTATCTGGCCGAGTTTGCGGACGGCGCCATCCTGGGTCTGGCAAATGAGTATAAGACCAAGTACGACGACGCGGTATGTACGCTCGTGAACGAACTCCCCCTTGGTCCCTGCCAGGTTGATGATGACTGCTATAAGTACATTTCAGGTTCCGTCGACGGTAGCCTGACCTGTGGCGACAACAACTACTGCGCCTTCCCAAGCTGCACCACAGAAGCGGATTGTACGGGTGCCGGACTTGAGTGCAATGGCGGCACAGGCTTCTGTGAGTTCCCGGTAGCTGCGACCGCCGATGCCGAGAACTGCAGCACTCGAAGTGTTATTGATTCTCTTGCACAGGAGATTCGGCGTGTAGATCTTACCAGCCCGAACGCAGTGTATCTTCCCAAGGCCCTCTGGTGGCCCACGAAGGACAACCGTGTTTTCCAGACCCAAGAGGCTATCAAGCAGCGTATTCAGGAGCTTCGCGATACTTTTGAGGCAGAGCTCTGGGCCCAGATCTACAAAGGCGTAGCCGAACACGAAGTAGGCCATACGCTGGGTCTACGTCACAACTTTGAAGGGTCGACCGACGCCATGAACTACTTCCCAGAATACTGGGATGCTCGCGGCCAGACCGTGGGTGGAACATGGACACCGATTGGTGGTCCCTTCGGTGACGAAACCCTGGCCCAGGGTGGCAATAGCATGCGCCAGATGCAAGGCTCGACCGTCATGGATTACGGCGCCAAGTTCAACGCGCGATTTGAAGGCGTTGGTCATTATGACAGTGCGGCCATCAAATATGCCTATGGACAGGTCGTGGAGCAGTTCACAGAGGCTCCAGATTACTCCGGTGTCTGGAATTACATGAACGATCCATCCAGTATGGATCCGGCGAATAGCCCCTTATTCCTTCAAGATCGCGATCCCGTGGAACGTCTGTTCCGGAGAGTCCATTACACCGAGATCCCGTCGATTTTCGGGGGTGATGCTTCGAAGATTCAGTCCCGTCAAAACGTGGGCCTGGAAGGGCTTGCCACGGGCGAAGATTGCTCGTCGGATGCCGGCATCTGTGGCGAAGGACAATATTGCGAGCATTACTTCCATGGAGATTTCTGCACGGATAATGGTGCGATGGTGCCCTACCGCTTCTGTTCGGATGAACAGGTTGGCTACAGCCCGACTTGCGATGTCTGGGATGAGGGTGCGGACACCTACGAGATCGTTCGCAATGCTTTCTCGGATTACGAGCAGTATTGGCCCTTCTGGGGTTTCATGCGTGACAACCTCACCTTCAATCCCCAGAACTACTCCTGGCGCGTCTATCGGACCTTTAAACTGGGCCAGCGTCACTTCCAGTTCTGGCTATATGAGTTTGCACGTAACAATCGTGATGATTGGTGGCAGAACACCTTTGGTGTCCCCTACGAAGAGGATCTGAATGGTGGATTGTCCGGTTCACTCGGTGCGGCTATCTCCTTCAACACGATGGCGCAGGTCTTTGGTCGTCCCATCACCGGATGGTATGCCTTTAATACCAATACCCATCGTTATGAGCCCTGGTCGTCGATCGATCGTGCGGCCTTCGATGATACGAGCTTTGTCTGGGTCGGAGAGGAAGCAGGGTCACGTCATATGTACCCGCAGTACGACTATGATGGAAACCTTCCGGTCGTTCGTTCCGGTGGTGCCATCTACGATCGTCTTAACGCCCTTGAGGTTCTGACGGATCCGACCACGTCGATCCTGGCGCACAATTCGAACGAGCAGATGCGCCGTTTCCTGATCTCCTACTATACCGCGTTCCCGCGTGAGATGACCGAGTTGCTTGGTTCGATCATGGTCGATGATCATGCCAAATTCGGTTGGTGTATTGAGACCAACGCGACCATCGGTGGTGAGTATATCGCTGCACGTCGGCGTGACTTCCTCGGTGCGGCCGCAGGTGACTGTGACGGTGCCAGTGAAGTACCGCTCTTCCCCGAACCCAAGTACACGTTCCCAACGACGAAGTTCCGTATGCCGGCTCTTGCTGGTGTGTACGGAATGGCGATGATGACCATGGACTATAATAATAGCTTCCTGGACGTCAGCCATATCTACCTCGAGGGGCACGAGGATTCTGTAACGGCACCGGAGGGTGTAGAGGTAGTTCGCTTCGAAGATCCTCTGAGTGGAAAGGTCTACGTGGCACATAAGACAGACGCCGTGGGTGTCTACGACCCAGCGGTTCGACTTATCGAAGAGGCGGTCGAAGCCTTCGAAGACTTTGTGCCGCAGGATTATTACCTGTCGCACCTCCAATATATCATCGGGAAGCTTGAGATTTTCCGAGGTCTTGGACGGCTATACTCGAATTACTGAGACCTGAAGTCTGCATAGGAAACGGCCGGGTTCGCCCGGCCGTTTTCAATTGACGGATCTTCCGTGCGTCGATATCCCGATAGCGGTGTTGAGAAAGCTGATGCACGACAACATCCCCATAACAAACGATCGAACTGTCCGAACGTCCCGAACCATTGGTTTGAGCGCTTTGCTGTTGTTTTGTCTGGTTTCGACCGTGGCACGAGCAGCTGACACGAGAACTTGCCTACCGTGGTCGGTTCTGGCGGTCCAGTCCGATTACGCCACGGAACTTCACGCGATTGAAGACCTGGTCCGTACGTGTGCCCATTTGACGGCGGTGAAGAATCCGGAAACCGACGAAGAAGAAAAGCTAGCCGTATTGCAGGAGGTTGCCGCCAGGACGGGGGTCCTAGCGATGGAGGCCCGATGCTGTCTAGCACGCATTGTGACCAGTCCGGCGTTCAATCGGACGACCTGGACAGATCTGGGACTGTTACGGACCGAGACTATCGGTTTGGATGTTCTGGTGGAACGGGCTCATTTGGCGGATGGTCTGGACGCCGTGGTTCGAATGCCCAGATTTGGGCAATGGCCCGACGTTGCGTATGGGTTGGCGCAGGATGCGTTTGACGCATTGCCTGTTGACGAGGCCCTGACTGGTCCCGCAGACGACAGCCTTCGGCTTGCCGTGCATATGTGGCCGGACGTCGCTGGGAAGTGGCTCCAGGACCATCGAAAGGATCATGTAGATAAGCCACGAATCGTAAAAGTCTCGAAGTGGCTCGATGTCGTACCTGGTTCCGGAGAGACCACAGACGCAGGTGGAATCGCAGCCGTTCTTCTATTTCTTCCGACCGAGACCCGTTACAAGCAGATCAGTAACGGTGTAAGGAACTTTCTACGCCTTATGACGGTGCGCAAGAAGTTGTCGCAGTGGGTGATGCTGGCGCCCGAAGACGGGGAATTGGGAGCTCGAATCGCGGAGCTTCAGGTGACGGGATACCAGGCGAATCCGGTGATTGGTCCTCTGGTCCGCACGGATCTGGGCAGGTGGCCCGATCCAGCAAGACCTCTCACCTGGATCGCACGCCATGGGGTCGGTGGTCCTGGGGCTTTCCGGCTGGGACCGGGCGTTCGAGAGGAACTGCTAGCCCATGCTAAGGCTTTTGCGGTCGAAACCGGCGAAGAGACCATACCGGAACCGATTGTAGTCGTGGGACCACCCGGTGTGCGTTTGGAGCGCTGGTCGAAGGAACTGCGTGTCTTGTTGGGGGCGGACGCAAAGGTTACGACATTGGCTCATGCTATAGACGAGCAGAATCTGACGGCCTATGCCGAGATGGTCAAAGCCCAGCAGCCCGAGACGGTTGTTGTAGTGTCTTCGGGGCAGACCATAGATCGGATTTTCCGTTATCTTGCCCATGTGGGGATTAGAAGTCGACGGCGAGGAAAGACCGTCCATGACGGGGACTATCACCCGTATATTATTGTCCCCGGAAGCATCAGCCACGATCCGTCCCTGGTTCGTCGAAACAAGAACTACCTGGATGGTGTTCGTTTGAGTACCGATTTGGCTCCTGCCCATAAATGGCAGGACCATAGACTTCTAAAACTCTATATCGATACCTATCAAGCCTACCCACCTGTGTACGCCATTCGTGTCGCCGCTTTGATAGAGCGCCTGGATACGGCGAGAGCCAGGGTGGACGCCCGCGATCTGGGGGGTAAAACCTCCTTCGGAACTCTAATTGTAGACAACGATACGTTGACATTCCCCATGCATACGTACATCTTTGCTGGCCGGTGGTTTCGGCGACTTCCGAAGCGGTGATAACCGTGGACCAGCGCCGTAGTTTATACCAGATGAGACCAGGAGTTTTACCATGCGCATGAGCAGCCTGTTCGTGCCCACTCTCAAGGAAGCCCCAAAAGAGGCGGAGGTACCATCACACCAGCTCCTCATCCGAGGAGGGTTTATTCGAAAGGTTGCCGCTGGTGTGTATTCCTTTTTACCGCTTGGTGTTCGTTCACTCCGAAAGATTGAAGCGATTGTCCGGGAGGAGATGACCCGGGCTGGGGCGCGCGAGATGCTTCTTCCCGGTGTGCAACCTGCCGAGCTGTGGAAGGAATCCGGCCGTTGGGAACAATACGGTCCCGAACTACTTCGGTTTCAGGATCGTAAGGGTGCGGACTTTTGTCTTGGCCCCACCCATGAGGAGGTGGTTACGGCTCTGGTACGCCATGAAATACGGTCCTACCGGGATCTGCCGCTCAACCTGTTCCAGATTCAGACGAAATTCAGGGATGAAATGCGTCCAAGGGCGGGGTTGATGCGTGGGCGTGAGTTCATCATGAAGGATGCCTACTCCTTCGACATATCCGAAGCGGCTGCTCATGTGGCCTATAAGGCGATGTATGATGCCTATAGTCGAATATTTCGACGTTGTGGCTTACGTTTCCGTGCCGTGGAAGCGGACACAGGTTCCATCGGTGGGACCATGAGTCACGAATTTCACGTTTTGGCGGATACGGGTGAAGACTCTATCGTATCGTGTCCTGATTGTGGCTATACAGCCAACGTAGAAAAGGCAGAGATCCAGGCCATAGAGTGGGCTGATCAAAGCTCTTCAGTGGAGGCAATGGCTTCGGTTCCCACTCCTGGGAAACATTCGGTGGAAGAAGTGTCCGCTTTTCTGGAAGTGGAAGCAGCGGATCTTTTGAAGACGCTCATTTTCGATGCCGATGAGGGGCCTGTAGCCGTGGTGGTTCCGGGCGATCGGGAGGTTAATCCCATCAAGGTGAAGGCGCTCTTGAATGTAGAGGCCATAGAATTGGCTACGGATGACGTGGTTCGTAGGTCGACCGGCGCCCCTGTTGGATTTGCTGGACCCGTCGGTCTTGAGATACCGGTTTTAGTGGACCACCATATTCGCAATGACCGTGCCTATATTACCGGGGCCAATGCCGGTGACACCCACCTTGTGAACGTGGTGCCAGGACGGGATTTCCCAGTCTCGGATCGATCTGATTTGACGATGGGCCTGGGAGGAGATCCCTGCGGCCGATGTGGCGGCGAATTTGGCTTTTATCGAGGGATTGAGGTCGGCCATGTCTTCTATCTGGGGACCAAATATTCCGAAGCAATGAACGCGAAGTTTCTTGATACCGATGGCAAGGGCCAGTCCATCGAGATGGGCTGTTATGGTATTGGGATCACACGAACAATGGCGGCGTCCGTCGAGCAGAATCATGACGATTACGGCATGATCTGGCCGCTGAATATTGCCCCATTCGAGGTGGTTATTCTCGACCTTGGGAAAGAAGACGAAGTACATCAGCATGCCCTTTCCATCAGTGAACAATTGGAGGCCGCAGGTGTAGAGGTGCTCTTTGATGACCGCAAAGAACGGCCTGGTGTGAAGTTTAAGGACGCGGACCTCATCGGGATACCCTTTCAGGTGATCGTGGGGAAGCGGGGTCTTGATGAGGGGGTTGTGGAGTTCAAGGATCGGAGCGAGGGAGAAAAGAAGAACCTTCCGTTGGATTCTGCGGTCGAACAGGTCGTGGCATTGGTGAAAGAGGTACGAGCCAGGCTCCAGCTCGGAGAGGACGAATGAACGCCTTCTCCGCCAAGCTCTGTGTAGCTCTCGATGCCATGTCTGAGGACGACGCATTACAGCTGACAGAGCGTCTTCGCGGGACCGTGGATGTTGTGAAAATTGGCCTGGGCCTACACAGCCGTAGTGGTCCCCGAATCGTTGAACGATTACTAGACCAGGGGCACGAAGTATTCCTTGATCTGAAGCTGCACGATATACCGGTTCAAGTCGCGGACGCGGTCCGAGTTGCGTGCGATCAGGGCGTTCATTACTTGACTCTCCACACCGGGGGAGCGGCGGCCATGATGCGTGCTGCAGCGCAAGCCCGGGATGAATTTGATGGTCGAGGACCAAGATTACTGGGGGTATCGATATTGACGTCTCTCGCATCCGAAGACCTTGTATCGGTGGGTATGGACGCGGATCTGGCGGCAGTAGTGCAACGGCGTGTGGTGTTGGCATCCGAATGTGGCATTGATGGCGTGGTGTGTAGTCCAGCCGATCTCTCCTTTCTCCGGGTGATTGGCGAAACCAGCGCTCTGATCTTTGTGACACCAGGCGTACGACCCGTGGGGGCCGATGCTGGCGACCAACAGCGCATAACCACACCAGGAGAAGCAGTCTCCATGGGATCAAATATGCTTGTTGTCGGTCGTCCGATCCGAAACGCCGCCGATCCTCGAATGGCTGCGGCTGCGATCAAGGCCGAAATGGAGCAAGCCCTTGGCTGAGTCTCTCGTGGTTCCGGGGCGGCGCGCGGTAGCATTCGGGGTTCACCATGCATCGGAACACCTGATATCGGTTCACTGCGACCGTGAGCCGGAGGCGTTGAATCTGACGCTGCCCTCTCATGTCCAGGTCGACCGTACTGACAAAGCGGCCCTGACACGCATGGCGGGTAAGGGGGTTTCCCATGGCGGTGTTGTGGCTCGTTTCGATCCCCCCCCGGTACGCCCCCTCAACGATCTTGATCCAGACATTGTGGAGGCGAGGGGCCCCATCTTATGTCTCGACGGCGTAACGGATCCAAGAAATCTGGGAGCCATTATGCGTAGCGCTCTATGGTTTGGTGTGCCCATGATGATTGGTCCCACACGACGGACAGCACCACGTAGCGGTGCAGCGGCCAAGGCGTCTGCCGGTGCGATCTGCAGGATGCCGCTTTTGAGAGTTCCGAATCTGGCGCGAGCGCTTGATGGCTTGAAGAAGCAGGGGTTCTGGATATACGCGGCCGGAGTTTCCGAGACAGCGATGACTCTACGCGAAGCACCATTGAATTATCCATCGGTCTTGATCATGGGTGATGAGGGGATTGGAATCCGGCCAAACGTCATGAAGCGCGCCGATGTGGTTGTGGCCGTTCCCGGGGAACAAATGCCGGAATTCGACAGCTTGAATGTCTCCGTGTCGACGGGGATAATTCTATCCCATTTTCTTCGTGAATAATGGCTTCTTGTTCTGGGGTGCGGCAGATCGGTTTCAAGTGCCCGTTTCCGTAGATTCATTTCCCTATGTTTTTTTCAGAATTCGAACCGTAATTTACACCGGTTTTGAGTAAAAAAAACGTCGAGAACGAAGGGCATCAAACCGATACAAGGTACAGAATAATTAATCGGCTTGACTTTTTGCATCTCGTTGGCCTACCTTGCCGCGCCACGGTGCTGGCGTAGCTCAATTGGTAGAGCAGCTGATTTGTAATCAGCAGGTTGCGGGTTCAAGTCCCATCGCCAGCTTCCTCGTTGTTCTTTGATCGTTACCTGTGAAATCCCGACGGAGGGATTCCCGAGTGGCCAAAGGGGGCAGGCTGTAAACCTGCTGCGGTATCGCTTCGGAGGTTCGAATCCTCCTCCCTCCACTGTCTTTTATACCAATTTGGTATCTTGCGGGAATAGCTCAGTTGGCTAGAGCGTCAGCCTTCCAAGCTGAGGGTCGCGGGTTCGAGTCCCGTTTCCCGCTCCAGTGTTGGGATGACCAGGTGCCTGGTTTAAGTCGTAATCCGAATCAGTATGATTTGGCCCGAACTTGGCGAGGTGATGCCTACGTAGCTCAGGAGGTAGAGCACCTCCTTGGTAAGGAGGAGGTCACCGGTTCAAGTCCGGTCGTAGGCTCCGGCGACAAAAGTCGCACCCATTCAGTAATTCAGTAGTTTTCAAGAAATCAAGATTTGCGTCACATTGAATCTCGAAGAGGACATTCGTCATGGCGAAAGAGAAATTTAAGCGTACTAAGCCCCATGTTAACATTGGCACGATCGGTCATGTAGACCACGGAAAGACCACTCTTACAGCGGCAATTACCAAGTATCTTGCGATGAAGCTGGATGTGGTAAGTGCTACCAGGTTCGATGAGATCGACAAGGCGCCGGAAGAGAAGGCTCGTGGAATCACGATCAACGCCGCCCATGTTGAATACGAAACAGAGAACCGCCACTATGCCCATGTGGACTGCCCCGGTCATGCGGATTACGTAAAAAACATGATCACTGGCGCGGCCCAGATGGACGGCGCGATTCTTGTTGTGTCAGCGGCTGATGGCCCGATGCCTCAGACTCGTGAGCACATCCTTCTTGCTCGTCAGGTTGGTGTCCCGGCGATCTGTGTCTACCTCAACAAGGTGGACCAGGTTGACGATCCAGAGTTACTTGAACTGGTTGAGCTTGAGGTTCGTGAACTGCTCAGCAAGTATGAGTTCCCTGGTGATGACATTCCTGTCGTGCCCGGTTCGGCTCTTAAGGCTCTTGAAGGGCCCGACGATGCTGATGCGGATGTCTATACCTCGATTGCTGAGTTGATGGAAGCTTGTGACACCTATGTTCCCGAGCCGGTTCGTGACACCGAAAAGCCCTTCCTGCTGCCGATTGAAGATGTGTTTACTATCTCCGGTCGTGGCACCGTCGTAACGGGTCGTATTGAGCGCGGTATTATCAACGTAGGTGAGGATGTCGAGATCGTTGGTCTCTCTCGTGAAACGGCGAAGACGGTATGCACGGGTGTTGAGATGTTCCGAAAACTTCTTGATTCCGGCCAGGCTGGCGACAATGTCGGTATCCTGCTTCGTGGTACCAAGAAAGAAGATGTAATTCGCGGACAGGTTGTTGCCAAACCCGGTTCGATTACTCCTCACACCCACTTCAAGGGTGAAGTCTACATCCTTACCAAGGAAGAGGGTGGTCGGAAAACTCACTTTACAACCGGTTATCGACCGCAGTTCTATTTCCGTACAACGGATGTCACCGGGACCATCGGTCTTCCAGATGGAACCGAGATTTGTCTTCCTGGTGATAACCTTACCTTTGATGTGCAACTGATTTATCCCATCGCAATGGAGAAGGGACTTCAGTTCGCTATCCGGGAAGGTGGTCGTACGGTCGGTGCAGGAGTTGTTACCGAGATTATCGAGTAGGATATTCCCGGCAGATTCTTTTCCTAACGTGGTAATAGGGGTCGATTTTCCGGCCCCCGTACCCCAATTTTAGTCGAGTGTTCGTTATGGCCAAGAACAACACCATTACTGTTTTTCTGGAGTGTACGGAATCTCGAAAATCGGATGTGCCGGGCGTGTCGCGTTACGCAGTCAAGCGTAACAAGAAGAAGCATCGGAATCGATTGGAGTTGATGAAGTACAACAAGTATCTCCGCAAACACACCCTACATCGGGAAGTTAAGTAAACGCGCCATTACCGCCTTTTAGGCCAGTAGCTCCAATTGGTAGAGCATCGGACTCCAAATCCGACGGTTGTAGGTTCGAGTCCTACCTGGCCTGCCAAAGGGACCCGATGCTCCTAAGGAACCATTAATGAACATTGTCCGATACGTAAACTTAGCCTTCGCGGCTGCCGGCCTTCTTACGTGGGTCGTTACGGCGGATTTCTATGCGACGATGCTGAGTTTTCGTCCGGAATGGCAACAAGACATTCTTGGCCCGGACTTTCTCACAAGCGATTTGATGGGCTTTTCGACCGGTTTTGTTCTGGTCCTTGTACTTTGGAAACATGCACGTATTCGAGCCAATGCACTGGATATTGGTACAGAACTGAGTCGCGTGGTGTGGCCGGGCTGGGATGAAACCAAGCAGAGCACCTTTGTGGTGATCGTTGTGACGATCATTATTTCGCTCATTCTGGGCTTCTTCGACTACCTCTGGGCGTGGCTCACCAAATTCATCTACGGGTAACAACGATGATTGAGAATACCAACACACAAGTATCGGACGAGCCGGTGCCTGACACGCCAACGGACCCCACCGTGGATACAGCTCCGGCCGACGCGACGAAGGCGGATGACTCCGTAGTCGATGAGGCAGCTCCGGCAGGCCCCGATGCTGAGGATTCGAACGATTCGACCGAAGATGTGAGTATGGAAGCGGCCGCTGAAGAGACCACGGAAGAGACCACGGAAGAGACCACGGAAGAGACCACGGAAGAGACCACGGAAGAGACCACGGAAGAGACCACGGAAGAGACCACGGAAGAGACTGCTGAAGAGACTGCTGAAGAGGCCACGGAAGAGGCTGTTGAAGAGGCCACGGAAGAGACTGCTGAAGAGGCCACGGAAGAGACTGCTGAAGAGGCCACGGACGAGACTGCTGAAGAGGCCACAGGAGAGGCCACAGACGAAACGGCTGAAGCGACGGATGCGTCGGACGCCGACTCGGGCATGGATTGGTTTATTCTCCGTGTGAACACTGGCTACGAAGACCGTGTTCAGAAGAGTCTGAATACACGCATGGCGCAACAGGGTCTGGAA
>Ga0310121_10000128_pt1 | contig 75894 bp, 63 predicted proteins | sample CB27_Tmax_986_MG_FD_203504 | JGI IMG/M metagenome (GOLD analysis project Ga0310121, IMG submission 203504) | Marine microbial communities from Western Arctic Ocean, Canada - CB27_Tmax_986 | ecosystem: Environmental > Aquatic > Marine > Oceanic | place: Canada: Western Arctic Ocean | collected... | reverse complement strand
TCCGATCTGGGCTCGTCAACAGATTCTCGACAAGAAGATCCGTGTGTTCACGCTGCCTGGATTCGACATCGCGCGCAAGGCGACGACCCGCGCCGACCTGCAGCTTCGGATGCAGGGGAACGCGTTTTTGGGTGCCTTCTTCAAGGTCTCACCGCTGTTGCAGGATTTCGAGATCAGTAGCGAACAGTTTGAAGAAGTCGTGCACAACCAATACAAGAAGAAGTTTGGGCGTCTTGGTCCGGCCGTTGTCGAGTCGAACATGGAGGTCATGAACCAAGGATTCGGGCGGGTTACCGAGATCTCGGTAGGCAAGATTGCGGCTGCCGACCGCTCGACGCTCCGTGGGTTGCCGATGTTGCCCTTGGACATCGACGCCGGAGGGTGTGGGACCTGCCGGTCGGAGCCTATGCCGGCGGCGCAGGACGAACGGACGCCCGTGACGCAAGTCGGCACGTTCGACGCGGAGTTCCGGGCGGATTACGGGTATGACCAGCCAGCGTCGCCGTTGGCGGCGCTCGGGGTTATGGCGGCCGGCACCGGTGACACGGCGTCGAAATATGTCGCGCGCCGGGAGACCCCGTTGTTCATTCCGGAAAACTGCACGCAGTGTATGGAGTGCATCTCGGTCTGTCCGGATACCGCGCTTCCGAATTGTTCGCAGGACATCGACACCGTGCTCCGGGCGGCGATTGGTCACTACATCGGCGACGACGAAGACCGGGTGAAGATGCTCGACCATGTGCCGGAGATTGAACGTCGCACTCGCGCGCTGATGCTCGAGACCGTGACCGCAAAAGGTGAGACGCCGTTCCCGGAGGTCGTGCGGACCGCGATCAACGGTCTGAACGGATTTTCGGACGAGTCGAGAGATCAGCTCTTTTCGATTTTGGACAGTGCGCCGATGGCATATACGAAGACGAATGCCATCTTCAGGGGACCCGAGAAGAAGAACGCAGGGAGCGGCGGGCTCTTTTCGATTTTCGTGTCTGATCTCTGCAAGGGGTGCGCAGCGTGCGTCACGGCCTGTGGTGACCATGACGCCTTACGCATGGTGCAAGAAACGGAAGCGGTCAACGCCGAGCACGAGACCGGCACGGCATTTTTGAACTTGCTGCCCGATACGGATCAAAAGTTTCTCGGGTTTTACAACGACGAACATCCGGCCGACTCGAAGACCGCGACGCTACGCAATCATCTGATGGTGCGGCGAAACTACGATGCGCTCGTCTCCGGCGACGGGGCTTGTGCGGGCTGCGGGGAGAAAAGCGTGCTGCGTGCGATCGCCTCGATCACGGAGGCGTGTATGCGACCCTTGTATCACGCCAAGGCCGAGCGGTTTTCTCAGAAAGCGGCCCAAGTGCGCTCGACTGGCATCGCGCGGCTCGCGGCGCTCGCGGCGGCGAACCCAGCTCAACACACGCGCTTTGTCCGCACTGTGGCGCACGTCATCTTGGGGCTCGGTGGTGACAGTGAGGAGGACACGACTCGACGGATCGAGGCTCACGGACCGATTGCCGATGACGAGATAGTTGACGCATTGGCCACGGTGCTCGAGCAAGAAGCGTTCAATCACGGAGAACTTCAGGCGCTTGACGGCCGTCTCGCTAACGGGACATCGGTGATGGCCATGGCCGCGCACACGGGGTGCAATACGGTCTACGGGTCGACTCCGCCCAATAACCCCCATCCGTATCCTTGGATGAACTCGCTGTTTCAAGATGGAGCGACGATCGGCTGGCTGTTTGGCGAGAGCTTTATCATCGACCACGCTCGACGCTCTGTCGTGCCTGAACGGCTGACAAACACCTTGCTCGAGATTGACACCGCCGCGGTGTCCGATACGACCGAAGTCATCTCTGAACAGCAGTATTACGAATATAGCCACTTTGGCGATACGCTGATGACGGACGCCGAGATCAGCGAGCTTCCCAAAGTGTGGATCGTCGGTGGCGATGGGGGCATGGGCGACATCGGCTATCAGAATGTCTCCAAGATGGTCCTGCAAAACCGGCCCAACGTGAACGCCGTGATGCTCGACACGCAGGTGTATTCAAACACCGGGGGACAGAACTCCGACTCGACCCCCATGCTCGGCGGCAGCGACATGAACGCGTTTGGAGCCGCGACGCAGGGCAAAGTGAACGAGAAGAAGACCGTTGCCGAAACCTTTTTGGCCGGTCACGGCTCTCCCTTTGTGGCACAAACCTCGATTGCTAACGCACCAAAATTCTTCCGCGCCATCATCGATGCGCTCGAGTATCGCGGGACTGGTTTCTTACAGTGCTTTACGACGTGTCAGCCAGAACACGGGGTGGCCGACGATATGGCGCTCGACCAAGCGCAACGGGTCCGTGATTCGCGGGGCGCGCCGGAGTTCATTTTTAATCCTCAGTTGGGTGAGACCTACCAGGAGGCCCTTGACGTCAAGGGGAACCCGTCACCCGACAAAGATTGGTACATCACGAAATTCAAGAGCACCGGTGAAAAGTATCGCTACACGGTGGCCCACTGGTGTGCCACCGAAGCTCGATTCAGGAATCATCTCAAGCGCCTCAAGAACGAGGACGCCGCTGCCGGTCTGATCCCGCTCGAGAATATGCTGCTCCGCATCTCACAGCAGGATGTCGTCTATCGACGTTATATCGACCCGACGCACCGCGCTTTTGTCCCGGACTTTGGTGTGTATATGAGAGCGCCTGGCCCCGACGGCAAGCCGCAGCTGATGACGTTGTCACGTCAGCTGGTCTTGTTCTGTGTCGAGCGTCGTAAAGCATGGCGCCTGCTCCAGAGTAAGGCCGGTATTGCGAACAAGGAATACGCGGCGCAGCGGTCCTTGCTCGCCGACGTCGATGCCGGGTCGATCTCGAAAGAGGAGCTCTGCGAACGTGCCGAGGAACTCTTCGAAGAGCGACTGCTAGGGCTCGCGGCCACGAAGACCGCGTAGGCGGAGTTGAGACGATCGGCGGGCGAGCGCTCCGCCGATCGTCCGCCGACATGGCTACGGCGACGCCAGCTCCGCAGTCGTGACGAAGTTGGGTCGGATATCGATCGGGATACCCGCGAGCCGGTCCAGAACACGTTGAACCTCGGGTCGCACGACGCCCAACGTCTCCAATACCTGCTGTGCAGCCTCGTAGTCGCCGTTTGCCTGGATGGTGAGCAGCCGACGGGTGAGTCCTTCCACGGCCCCTCGGATGAGGCTGTGGTCGACGGAAAAGCGCCCGTCGGGATCTACTGTGACCCCTCCTTCGTCAAGGAACGTGTTCAGCTGGATCGCAACGCCCCGGCCGTGCGCCTCGTTGATCCCAAACCGAATCGAGCGAAAGGCGGATGCCAGAAACGTGGTGTAGATCGATCGCGCCATCGAACGGTCGACCACGCCCTGGTCAATCAGATAGTGCAAAGCCCAAAGACCGGAGATGTCCGCTTTGGCTTCTTCCAGCGTGCTGTAGGTCTCGCGAAGCTCCTGCCGGACGGTGGTCTCTACGTCATTGATCGTCAGCGAGTGAGGACCCAGCCCGTGCATTAGTTCGTGCATCAGAATATGCGTAAAGAACGCGTCGAACGCAATGTCCTCTCGTTCGAACGCCGGCAGCGCGATCTGCGAGATGGGGAGGAGGACATGGTTGAACTTTGCCTCCTGGACGTTCTTGAGCATGACGCGCTTTGACCCGTAGTCTTCGACGACGCGCTCGTCGTTTGGCAGGTTGAACGCCGCGGTTTGGACGCCGCTGTTGGCGTCACCAGCGGTGAACACCACGTTGACGACTCTGATCGGGGCCAACGCGCCAAGTTCGGGGTTGCGCTGACCAGGGTCGATCGGGAGGTGGTCTTCGAGGTCTTGCAGGTGGTCTGAGAATCGAGCCAGTTGGTCGGTCTCGGCGCTGTCACGGATGGTGACAAATGCCTCAAACGCGGCCTTGTAGTTGAACCATTCGTCTTCATACACTTCGTAGGGTCCGATAGTCAGCTCGATCGATGAGTCGAGTTCCATCCACGCCACGTCACTGTCGTAGTAGTTGTTTGAGGCGAATGCCGCCGCTCGGCTTTCCAAGTAACGCGCGAGACTTGGCTGTTCGGTCACGCGTGCCGCGTTGCGCAGATGAGTCGCGGCGACGGCGAGTGGCTCTTGATACTCGAGGCTATACGGCACCGCAATGAACTTCTGCGCGCCGGTGCCGCTATTTGTGTCGCCCGGGATGGACGTGGGGTTGTGGCGGATCGTGGTAAAAAAGCCCGTGGCCGAGGACCGGAGCTCACCCGTCAGTCCATCGAGCCACTGTTCGACGTCTTCCCGCGTCGCGCCCGGCGGGTAGTAGTTCGCTCCGGGGGGCTTTGGGGGCGTGCCGGGCACAAACGAGTTGTTCTCTTCGAGACGGGACCAAGGCCCCTTGTTGACCAGAAAGAAGTCGAGACGGGCGCGCCCGCGGGTCGACGTATCCGTGGCCAACTCGAGCAGCAGCGACGGGTTTCCCGCCCATACCTGCTGCAGAAAGATACCATCCATGATGCGCGCGGCGACAACGATTTCGGCGAGCGCCGCGCGCTCATTAGCGGGAAGATCGGCGATCGAGGCGCCGATGTCGACGGTTGCGAAAAGCGGTGACATAACTGTGCCGGCCCGGGTTTGAGTATGTGTCGTCTCTTCGGCGATGCCGAACAGTGTCCAGGCGCCCAACGTGAGCGCCGTCGCCGCGGTGACGGCGGCGGTCGAAGCCAGTGGTTTCGTGCGCATGGTGTCTAATTTAGTCTAAGTGGTGCCCGCCATAAATCCGATAGACAGTTTGGCGCCGAGGCATGCGGCTCCGCGACGTGGCGTTTTGATCGCAAACGCTCGGTATGCTCTCTCTTCGCGCGTGCCGGAGCGCGCGTTTCGCCACCTGAATACCTTGCCGGATTCGAGGCCGGTCCACGAAGAGTTGAGGAGTCGATGATAGAACCTGCTCGTCTGACGGTGATCGGCGGCGGTCCGGGAGGATACACCGCCGCGTTTTTTGCGGCCGACCTGGGGATGTCGGTGACGCTGATTGATGGTGCGCCCGACCCCGGAGGGGTGTGCCTCTATCGCGGGTGCATGCCATCGAAAGCACTGCTCCATGTCGCAAAGGTCCTGACCGAGGCGAAAGAGGCGGGGCAGTGGGGGGTGTCTTTTGGAGAGCCGGCCATCGATCTTGACCGGCTCCGTTCGTGGAAGAGCACGGTGGTGTCCACGCTCACCAGTGGTCTCGGTCAGCTCGCTCGGCAGCGGAATGTCACGTATGTGCAAGGACGCGCCTCTCTCGTCGACGCCCACACTGCGCGCGTCGCGCTGACGACGGGCGGCAGCCAAGATGTGTCGTTTGACCACGCGATCCTGGCGACGGGGTCCAGACCTGCTCGTCCCGCAACGCTGGCAGTGGAGCATGAGCGCGTCATGGACTCGACAGCAGCCCTCGAGATTTCGCGAATTCCGGAGAGTTTGCTGGTGGTGGGTGGCGGATACATTGGACTAGAGCTCGGGACGGTCTACGCAGCGCTGGGCACGGAGGTCTCGGTGGTCGAAATGACCTCCAGCGTGCTGCCCGGCGTGGATAGCGACCTCGTACGAGTAATGGCGCGTCGTTTGGCGAAGACGGTCCATGCCATCCATGTGGATACGAAGGTGACAAACCTGGCTCCAAACAGTGAAGGAGTCGAGGTCGCGCTGGACGGGCCGAAGGTGGAGTCCAGTCCTGCGAGATTTGATGCGGTGCTCGTCGCTGTCGGGCGCATGCCAAATTCTCAGATTGAAGGTTTGGACGGCACTGCGGCACGTCTGGACGCTCGCGGGTTTGTCGAAGTCGACGGCCAGCGACGCACCGCCGAGCCGTCCCTGTTTGCGATAGGTGACGTGGCCGGCGAGCCGATGCTGGCTCACAAGGCCTTTCACGAAGCGAGAGTGGCCGTCGAGGCCGCGACCGGGAAGCGCGTGGCGTTTGAGCCGCAGGCCGTGCCCGCTGTTGTCTTTACGGATCCAGAGATCGCATGGTGCGGGCTGACCGAGACCGCGGCGAAACAGGACGGTCGCGCCGTGTCTATATCACGTTTCCCGTGGGGCGCGTCAGGGCGTGCGATCACGCTGGGACGACCAGATGGGATGACAAAGATCATCGTCGACCCAGAGTCGGAAAGCGTGCTCGGGGTCGGTATCGTCGGAACCGGTGCCGGAGAGCTGATTGCCGAGGGCGTGGTGGCGATCGAGATGGGCGCAACGATTTCGGACTTGAAGGAGTGTATCCATCCGCATCCGACGCTGTCAGAGACGGTCCTGGAGTCGGCCGAGTCGTTTTTGGGTCTGAGCACGCACATTTACAAGCCCAAGCGGTCCTAGTGGTGTGTCCCGTAGCGGCGATTTATGAAGTAAGTCCCTGTCCCTGGCGGGGCGCGGCGTTCCCCGCTCGCGTTGCAGCCGGTGTGGCTCGCCGCGGTGCCTCTCGCGCCCGGCGAATCAGAAGCTTTGGCACGGGGAGCGTGAGGGCTCAGAATCGAGGTCTGTGGTCAAACGACTCCGACTGTTCGTGCGCGTGATACGAGCTTCGAACCAGGGGACCGGATTCGACATGGCCAAAACCGAGTGCGGTCGCCACGCGACCGAGCTCGTCGAATTCTCCGGGCGTGTAGTAACGGCTGACAGGAAGATTCGCGGCAGATGGCCGGAGGTATTGACCGATGGTCACGATACCGCAGCCGGCACTTCGGAGGTCCCGAAGAGTGGTCTCGACTTCGGACAGACTTTCTCCGAGGCCAAGCATTAAGCCAGATTTTGTCGGCACGCGCGGATTGCTGGCGGCGGCACGGGTCAGGAGTTCTAGCGCGCGCCGGTACTGCCCACCGGGGCGAGCGACGCGATACAGCCGCTCGATGGTCTCGATGTTGTGATTGAGAATGCTCGGGCGTGCGTTGAGGACGACGTCGAGATGCTCCCGCCGCCCGCTGAAATCCGGTATCAATACTTCAACCCGGCACCGAGCCCGAATCTTGCGAATGGCGTGAATGGTTTGCGCAAAGACGGACGCGCCGCCATCCGCGAGGTCATCGCGATCCACAGATGTGACAACCACATGCTGGAGCTCGAGCTGACCGACAGCGTGCGCCACACGTTGAGCCTCGTCACTGTCCGTGCTCTTCGGCCGGCCGTGGATCACGTTGCAGTAGCCACATGATCGGGTGCAGATGTCCCCCAGAATCATGAATGTGGCAGTGCCGTGGTGCCAGCACTCGCCGATATTTGGGCACATGGCCTCCTCGCACACCGTTCGCAAGTTCAGATCGCGCATCAGTCGTTTGAGGCGCAAGTACTCGGGGCTGCCGGGCGCTCGCACCCGGAGCCACGCGGGTTTGCGGTCACGCTGGGGTGGGACGGCTTGAGGACGGCGGCCTCGAATAAGGGGAACAGAGACGGGAGCGGTCATGAGTTACGGGGTCGTTCTTGCGCGGTCGAACATGGGAAGTGTATTCTCTTTTTGACGCAGCGTATGGTCGATGGGACGCACTGCGCAGATAGCAACGGAGGTTAGGTAGGGAATGGCGTACATCATTTGTGAGCCGTGCATCGGCACAAAAGACACAGCGTGCGTGGACGTGTGTCCGGTGGACTGCATCCACCCGAAGAAGGATGAGGACACCTTCGAGTCGGAGGAGAAACTCTACATCCATCCGGAAGAGTGTATCGATTGCGGCGCGTGTGTCCCGGCTTGTCCCGTCGAGGCCATCTTTGTCGAAGACGAAGTGCCGGAAGAGTGGGAAAAGTTCATTCAGGTTGACAAGGACTGGTACGAAATTGAATAGCTCGCTGACCTGACAACCAGAGAAAGCGACGAGTCAGAACCTATGGGCCTGATCGATCACCAGTTTTCCGACAACTTCATCACGACGAATCTCGACCGAGTCCTGAACTGGGCTCGGCAGTCGTCGTTGTGGCCGATGGGTTTTGGCCTGGCATGCTGCGCGATCGAGATGATCGCCACCTCGACGTCGAGATATGACATCGCTCGTTTTGGCGCGGAAGTCTTTCGCGCATCTCCACGTCAGTCGGACTTGATGATCGTGGCGGGGACGGTGACAAAGAAGATGGCACCGGTTCTCAGACGGCTCTACGATCAAATGCCAGAACCAAAGTGGGTGATTTCGATGGGCAGCTGCTCGAATGCTGGCGGCCCGTTTCCCACATACAGTGTGCTACAGGGCGTTGACAAGATCGTGCCCGTTGACGTGTATGTTTCCGGGTGTCCGCCCCGCCCCGAAGCGCTCTTGTATGGGCTGATGCGGCTCCAAGACAAGATCCGCAAAGAGGACACCGTTTTGACGCGCAAGCGGGTCATCATGGCTGGAGAGACTGAGCCCATCATCGTCGAGGACCGAGGGTAAGCCATGTTGTTTCTTGGCAAAGTGTTCCGCCGAGTCTTTTTGGTCGACCTGCTGAAGGGTATGTGGGTCACCCTCAAATACACTCCCCAGCCGGCGTTTACGTTTCAATATCCAGCAGAGCGTCGCCCGGTCGCCCCTCGGTTTCGTGGCGTGCTTCGTCTTCAGGTCGAACCGGAGACGGGCGCCCAGACCTGTATCGTGTGCGACCAGTGTGCGAAAGTGTGTCCAGACGAGCTGATTAACCTGGACGGTCATCGGGAGCCGGGCCACAAGATCAAGGTGCTCGACTATTTCGATTTCAATCTCTCGCGGTGCAGCTTCTGCGGTTTGTGCGCGGAAGTGTGCCCAACAAAACCAGTCAAGGCGCTCATCATGAGCGAGGACTACGAGCTCGGTTCTTATAGTCGAAGTGCTCAGATCATGCGTGTCGACGAGATGTACGACGGTCTGCCAATCAAGCGATATACACGTTAATTGGCGACTTTTGTTCGTCAATCCGCCGCGAAACCTGGCGTTCATGTCGCCTGGGGCACCTCTCTTGTAAGCCGATCTCCATTCGCGTCGGTAGGTCTTTCGATCACCGCTTGGATGGGGCATAGTGTCCGCCCAGGAGGATTCATGCGCATCGTCTTTCGCGGCGTGTTGCCGACACTCGCTTTGGCGGTGGCCGTCTCGGTTGTTCTTTCGGCGTCCACTTCCTCATCAGCTCGAAGCGAGGTCCAGCTCGAACTCGGTGATCTCCTGGTAGAAGACGAACGTTACTGGGAAGCCATCCCAGTCTTTACCCGGGCAAAGGAAGGTGGGACGGCCGAACAGATTGAACGGGCATCGGCCGGACTCCTCCAGGCGCTATTGGTCGTCGCGGAATTCAATCAAGCGTTCAAAGAGGCTCGGTTCCTGCAAGGACTGCACTCCGAGGATCCGGAGCGTCGTGCGCTCTACGGCGACGGACTGTGGTCTTACGGCCTCTTTGAAGAAGCCGAAGCCGTGTATCAGGACATCCTCGCGGAGTGGCCATCGAGCGCGGGCGCCCGGCACGGGTTTGCTCGCAGCCTCGCCGCGCAGGGACGTCTTGACGATGCGCTGAACGAGATCCGGACGGCACTAGCGGCCGCGCCGGAACGAGCGGAGTTCTACCACACCTTGGGGTCCATCCAGCGACGGATGAAACGTTTTGGTGACGCCGCGGATTCGTTCGACGAATTCGTCGGACGGCTCCGCCCAAGCCGGCGGGCGGCCAAAGCTGGTTGGGCGCGGTCGCAAGCGAGATTTCTACGTTCGTTTGGTGATCGGGAGCCTGTCGACATTCAAGGTCCCGAGGATGTCGTACACACGGTGCCCTTTACGCTCGATGGCGACAAGGTTGTCGTGCAAGCGTATATCAATGAAGAAGGGCCGTATGACCTCGTCGTCGATACCGGTGCTGAGCAGATGGTGCTGTCTCAGGAAACGGCCCAGGAGGTTGGGGTCAGACCACTGGTGACGACCATCAGTGCCGGCGTTGGGGACGTTGGTGTCCGCGGCCTCGACTTGGGGCGAGCGGATTCGTTGCGAATCGGTACACTCGAGGTCAGCAATCTCCCGGCGATTATCAAGAACCCGCCGCTCACGGGGCTGCCTGAAAGTCGCGTCAAGGACAGCATGTCGCCCCTCGCGTTCGGTTTGTCGACAAAGATCGACTATCGCAACAAGAGCCTGGTAATGGCCACGCGGTTGCCCTACGAGCCCGCCGATATCGAGTTGCCGATGCGGGTGCATCGTCTGGCGGTGGTGCGGGGCGTCGTGAATGGCGAACACCCGAAGAGCTTTGTCATCGACACCGGAGGAGAGGTCATCTCCATCAGTCTTGGCACGGCCAACGCTATCGATACCGTTCCGCCGCGACGCATCCCCCTGCGCGTATTCGGGACGTCGGGGTGGGATGCCGATGCGTTCCTGCTCCCGGGCGTGAGGCTCGCGTTCAGCGAGATCGAGTATGACAACCTCTCGGTTGTGGTGCTGAATCTCCACCGGCCGAGTGCGTTGCTCGGATTTCACATTGGCGGCATCATTGGGCACAGATTCTTGAGCGAGTATGTCGTCTCGATCGATATGCAGCGGTCAATGTTGCGGTTGAATCGCTACTAGCCAGCCCCAGCCCAGGTAGTCTGTCTCAGCCCGATTCTCTACACGATGGGGTAAGGCATTTTCGCCGGGCCGCTCGTGTAGTGTTTCCGTCCTGCCTTGACCGTGGCAGGGTGGGCCACCCCGCTTCCGTCTGGCCATGTCGCTCTTCGGCCACTCGCTGCCCAACAAGGATCCTTTGTGGCGCCTTGCCAGCCCCGAGCGCTCTGGAGACTGTCAAACGCAACACGGAGAAACCACACCGGTAGTCACCAATTCGCGGACGTTCGGAAACGATGGCTAGAAGTCGAATCCCATCCACAGCGAGAGTTTGACTCGCCGAAAATTCTCGCTGCCGCCCTCCTGGGCAAATACCACGTCTTCCCACGTCTTGTTGAAAAGGGTTCGCCACGCCCAATCGATATGCACCGGGAACCCTAGCGCAAACGTTGTCAGACCGAAGCCGTACGACGCGCGGCTGTTCACCAAGCGGAAGCCGTCTATGGCGACCGGTGGACCGAGGACCTGTCGGGTCTCACCCGTCGACTGGTTGAGGGCGAACGACTCAGTGCCGCGGACAATCTCTGGCCCAGTGGCCCACGGATTGAAGTCTTGACCGTTGAAACTCGCAGACCCGAAATTGAAGAAGAATGTGCCTCGAACCCCACCGAGCACGCCAATGGGGGTCGCCATGGCCTCTATTAGCGGGAATCGTAATTCCGCGCTGCCGAGCAACGTATTGTGTCCGATGAACTGCAGGTAGTCGTAGCCACGCATTTCGCCGTTTCCTCCAAAGAAGGAGAAATCGGGAAAGTCGCCCCAGCTCTTGAAGCCCCGCGCCCTGAGTGCCAGCACGCCGTTGGACCTAAGTCTCAGGTAGGTGCGGCCGTCGAGGTCGAGCGTCTGCCGCGAGAGAAAGTACCCCGCTGGTGGCGCATACGTGAAGTCTGCACGGATGGTGTTGCCTGACAACGGTCCGTATTGACGAAAGACGGTTGTCTCCTGAACATACGCGACCCCGAAAGGCAGAAAGGTGCCATCACGAAAGAGCCTTGTGCCAAAGTTCTGCTGTTGAAACTGGTTGGATTGTTGCTGCAGCGTCTGGTTGTCAAACTCCTCACGCGAGTTGAAGAGACCCGCCGAAAACTCAATCCGGCGGAATCGGTCAAACGGATAGATCGCGATCGCCGTGCCACCAATATTGCGACGGGTGGCGATCGCCTGGTCCCGACTCAAGAACGCCATGCTCGGGGCAAAGATCGTCCCGGGGCCATAACCAAAAAAGAACTGCTCTTGAGAGAACCCCTGGAACGCATACTGCAACCGACCCGAGAGATTGGCATAGGAGGCGCCGATCGTGCGAGCGGTTGAGACGGAGTAGGCGAGCACGCTGAACTGCTGATCACCCAGGACGTCCGTAAAGGTGATCTGCGTGCCTCCAAGCAGGTCGCCGCTACTTGTGATGCCAAGGTTCAGCGGCGGTCGGCCCTCGAGGAACATATTTTCGAATGCGCCCTTTTGACGGTTGTTCTCCCGAATCAGGCGGTGGGTCAACGGCGCTTGGAAATCGATATTTGCTCCGGGTCCGCCAAAGTCCTCGGCTTGAGCGACATACAGCGGTTGTTCACGGGCCACCGAGTGAAGTCCATACTGCTGTTCGTAGTATGTGATGAACGCGATTCGCTCCTGAGGCCCCTCTTCCTCGTCGCTCGGTCTGATCACGATGGGATTGACGTTGCCCACCGCGGTATCTGTGAACTGACGCAGCTCTCCGTTTTCGATATCGAGTGTCCAGATATTGAAAATCTCGCCGTCACGCGCAACATCAGGGTCGATGGGCTGAGCGGGGTCGATGGCCGTGGAGGAAAACACCAAGGTGCGGTCATCGATGAAGGTGCCGCCGCCTTCGTCGTGCGTGCCAAAAGTCAGCTGTGTTCGCTGGCTTGTAGCGCGGTCGACCTTGAAGAGCTTGTTGTTGCCAGAAACCCGAGCGAGATGCACGAAGTAGGTGCCGTCTGGGGAATAAAAGGGCGCGTAGTCCGCGAACTCATCGTTTGTGAGGTTCGTGACTTCTTCCGTCTCGAGGTCGATCTCGTAGATGTCGCCGACAGCGCCCTTGAGCGCGGAAAAGAGTACCCGCGAGCCGTCCGGCGAGAAGTTGGGCGCTTCCGGCTCGTCCACCATGTCGAGGTCGATACGGGTTTCGATTCGCTTGTCGACAATGTTCTGAATGATGAGGGTCTTGAACTTTCCTTTCCTGACGAAATACGCGATGCGGTCCCCTTGGTCCGACCACGACATCCAGGACACGGTGTTGAAACGCATTCCTGGGAGCGGGATATAGTCGAACCCCAGTGACTGGTCAAATCCTTCGGTGACATTGTCGATCACCTCTCCAGTAGCCGAGGAGAGCAGCACGATGTCATACTCGCCGTCCTTGCGATTCACGGCCATCGCCGCGATGAGCTCGCCCGACGGCGACCCTTCAATCGAGAGGATCACGGGATATTGGGATTCACGCGGGTCCGGAGCCAGATCGCGTCCATAGTCCTGCGGACGCTCCTTGTCCCGGAACGCTTCAAACCGGTCATCGAGATACCGGCGAAACTCGTCGTCGAAGTCGTCCGCGTCAATATCCAGGGCTTCGGCGTAGACATCGCCACCACCGCCAATTGACGTGCGCCGGAGACCGAACAGAAACTGCCGCACCCCCTCTAGTCCCCACCGGTCTTCGATAAACTCGAACGCCGCGTGGCCGAGGTTATAAACGACTCGAGCGTTTGAGAATCCCCCATAGCCTTGGAAATTGGCCATCGAAGGCACGCTGTCAGACACGGACACGTCTCGCACCATCATCATGTCGGTCGGGCGCCAGACGTCCGCCATGTAGTCTGCCATTCCTTCGTCGACCCAGAGCGGGACCGTCGAGCGCAGGAACGAGCGCGGCACAATGTCGAACATGAAGATATGCGTCAGCTCGTGCGTAATGAGCCGATACAGTCCGTCGGGCGGCTCGTCGATCGGCAAGACAATCCGGTCCCGTTGCGACTCCGCAAACGCTCCGACGCCTTCGGGGCTCTGGCCCGGAGCGATGTTCTGTTGCTCGAATTCGCTGTGCGTCTTGAAGACCACGAGCGGCACCGCAAACGCCAGTTCATGTTGGAGGTCGGCGCTGACTTGCTGGTAGGCGCTTTCTGCGTAGCTCGCGATCCGTTCGAGGTGCTCCTCAAGCTCTGGGTAGTAATAGATTTCGAAATGGTCAGTCGTATAGATGTGCCAGTCGAACTTGTCATACTTGACGCGGTTCTTTCCGTGGAACGGGTTGAACTGCGACTGGGCATCTATCCCAGTGACTGCCCCACAGAACAGGAACAGAGATGCGAGAAGGGCAGTTATCCGTCCTTCGATTCTTCGGTGTGCGCAACTACCGGTCATGAAGCACCTCGTGGCCAGGTCGGCCGGTCCAGATCTCGAATGAGTTAATTCTAGTGGACTCGGGAGCGGCATTTTGCCTCCGGTCGGTCCGGACTCGATAACTAGGACGACCGCTATGGCTTTTGAGATTCACTGCTCGCAAGGTGCGTACCACGCGCGTGACCGAAGACGTCAAGGCGGATGTGTAGATGTGATGTCCGGATGTCACATTGGGGTGTCACTTGGTGTAGTCCGCTGCCGCCCCGAGAGGACAGTGTCGCGCCCGCTGTGAATCACCCGACCCCAGCTATCATTGACAGCTCGGACGGTGAATGTCTGGAATAAATTGACCCGCCACGGGGTTGTCCCGAGAAGAGCGCCGGATAGTCGCCTGACCGCGTCCTCTCTCGGTGACAAGGAAACCTGTGCCCCCGGTGCCAACGGCCGCGCTCGCCGCTGGGGGTTCGACGGCCAGATGGCGTCGTGTTTCTGGGTGGATACCGCTGTCAATGGCCGCCGCGGTGCTCGTGTCAGTGACTGTCGGATTGGTGTTCAACCAGAACGTGTTGGAAGTGGTCTTCGCCGCCCAACTCGCGAAAGATCACGAGAAATGTTTTGTGGATCTCACGGCGGTCGACGAGAAATTCGATACGGTGAGCGCTCAGGTAGCGTTGTTGGATTTAGCTGGCATCCGTCTGACGGTTCCGGATGAGTCCGACGCCTTTGCCGTGATCGACGTCCGATATTGCCAGTATGATGAAGGGGGAATGGCCCACATTTTGTGTGAATGGCGTGGCCAGCCCGTTTCGCTGTTTGTCGTCCCGGGACGGTCGAGACGAGAGCGGCGCATCGAGACAATTGAGCACAACGCGGTGATCTGGTCTGAAGACGACACGGGTTTCGCGATCGTCGCCGAGCAGGGACCAGTAGAGATGGCGCCGATCGTCGAGTACGTAAGAAACTTTGCAGACTGATACTGGACTCCGTTGCCACCAGTGAACACGAAGCCCAAGGAGTAATCGAATGATGAGACGGTGGACACTTGCCGTGGGGGCAGCGCTTGCACTGGCCCTTTTGACTCTCCCCGCCACGTCGTCTGAGTTTTCAATCGAATCATTGCCGCTGATTGGGGCAGGCACGGTGCTCGCCGCCGAAGCCTGTGAAGCCGATGCCAAGCCTGCTCCACTCAATTTCACGCTGAAGGATATGGATGGGCAGGACGTTGACCTCGAGCAGTTCCGAGGCAAGATCATTCTGCTGAACTTTTGGGCAACGTGGTGTGGCCCCTGCAAGATCGAGATTCCTGGTTTTATCGAGCTCCAGGACGAATATGGTGACGACGGCTTCATCGTGCTGGGGTTGTCGGTCGATGATTCGGCGGATCAAATCCAGGACTTCTCGCGGGAGTTCAACGTCAATTACCCGATGCTCCAGGGCCTTGGCGAGGAAGAGTTTCAAGAGGCATGGGGCCCCGTCTGGGGACTTCCGATGAGCTTCTGGGTCGACCGCGATGGCACGTGGTGCAAGACCCACATGGGTATCGGGACAAAGGACGACTTCGAAGCCGACCTCAAATCGCTACTGTAGTATGATGGCCGAATGTTGAGGGGCTTCGAGCACGCGCGGCTCGCTTGCGGATGCCGTCTGCGGTTCCAGGAGGGCGTCGAGGGCAGCCCGGTCACGGTTGTGGTGGACGCCAAGGCCGCGGGTTGTCAGCTGTCGCTCCACGTGCAGGGGCTTCCGGTCTACGACTTTCGCGAGGCTCTGCGAGCTTCCACTCGAATCTACGCACCCGCCGAAGGGGAATACGAGGAAGAAGGGTAGGCAGGACCGCCCGTGGCTACGCTCGCTTCCGAGTTCGAGGTCGAGTGCCCGTGCTGTGGCGGAACCCTTGTCGTTGACTCGAATCTTCGCCGCGTCATTTCGCATCAAGAGGCTCAACGCGAAGACACGCCATCACTCGACGCCGCGCAGCAAATCCTCGCGGACGAGAAATCCCGCCGCGATGCCTTGTTCGCTCGGTCGGTCGCCGCTGAAAAGGGCCGCGGCGATGTCTTGTCAAAACGGTTTGACGAGGCGCTCGAGCGCGCCAAGGACGAGCCGCTCGAGCGTCCTGTTCGAGATTTTGATTTGGACTAGTGTTCCGCGTCAGTGCGGACCTTTCGATCGTTCCCGAGTCCAACGACTGACCCGAAAAGGCTCCAGCGTAGACTCTGTCAACGTTCGCCCGCCTAGAACTTCCGCGGAATCTCGCCCCACCGTTCCTGCCCACGGTAATACAGCGGCTTGCTGTTCGGATACGACGCTTTGAAAGCGCGGAATCGCTTTCGCAGACGGTCGATACGGCCGTCAGATGTCACAAGAGGGCGGTGCGGAAATTCCTGAAGAAGACGCTCCGCTTTCCACACGTTGCGTCGGGAAAGCCGCCAGTCATATGAGTCAAGACGCCGGAGGTCGACAACCGCGTAGCCGGTGATCCGACCGGTCAGGTCGACATACGGATCGACATAGCTCCAGACCAGACTGCGTATCGACCGAAAGCACGGCCTACGACCGTGCAGCCCCGGGTCGCGGGAGCGGCCCACCGAACCCCAGCCGTAGGGTGTGCGATAGACGAATATCACGTGGTCAAGCTGGTCGACAGATTCGAGGCTCAGGACGAGGGGGCGATAACTGTGCTGTTCGAGGATCGTCGCCGCGGTCAACGCCGCTTCCATGCAATGAGCGGTGCCATGGGTGACCACGCCCCGGAAGCTACGGAGTGTCGGAGGCGCGGGTGGCGGCGCGTGGTTGTAGGGTAGGTCGTTGAGAAATCGCTGTACCTCTGGTGGTCGGCGTAGGCGGCGAACGAGCTCTTGTTCGCGCACCGTCAGTGAAAGGCGCGGTGGCCATGCACCGGCGAACCTCTCGGTAGTCGGTGAGGCATCATCGTTCCCAGTGGGGCCGGCGGAGCGCACAATCCCGGCCTATTGCAAGCGACGAACAGCGGCGCGGGGGGCAACGCCGACCATCGACAAGCGAGGCGGCGGGGAGTGACAGTCCACCGGATCCATCCCTCGGACTCTATCCGATTCCATTCATAGGGAGACACTCCACTCGTTCGCGCCTTCGCACATTGGTCGCCAGCGCCCGGGCTACGCGAGCCCCTCGGGACATTTGAGTTGTGCTCGGAGGGATCCATGCTGCGCGGCGAAACTCACCGCGGTCTCTTCCGCCCAGTACCCATCGGACGCCGGGGTCTTCTTCTCGGAAACAAACCCGCAGTGTCCCCCGTAGCGCGTGACAATGACCGTGACGGCTGGATTGTTCCGAAGCTCCGGTGCGTTGAATTGTTCCGGAGGGACAAACGGGTCATCGTGCGCGCTCAGAACCAGCGTCGGCATGTGGATCGCGGCGACGACACGGAGACTACTGGCTTGGTGATAGTAGTCGTCGGCGTCGCGGAACCCGTGATGCGGCGCTGTAAAGGCCTCGTCGAACTGTCGCACCGTGCTCACCCGTCGCAGTGGCTCCAGATCGAAGCGTCCCGGCCACGCTCGGGCCTTGCGTTTCATACGGCCTTTGAGATTGCGGACAAAGTTAAGCTCATACAAAACGTTTCGTCGCCGTTCGAGGGCTTCGACGCACGCCGCGAGATCCATTGTCGGGGACACCGCGCAGACTGCCACGAGTATGTTCGCTGGCCCCTTCGGTCCGTAGTCAGCGGCCAATCGAAGGGCGACGTTTCCACCCAGTGAATACCCCACGACAGCGATCTGCGTCAGCCCGTCCACCTCCGAAAGCTCTCGGATGACCGCGGCCGGGTCAGCGGACAGGCCCGAATGATACAGACCAGCCGACAGGTGCTCCGTCCCGCCACAGTTCCGCTGATTGAGTAAGACGACATTGAAACCGGCGCGAAACGACTTGTCCGCCAATCCGCGCATGTAGTGGGCATCGACCGACCCCTCGAGACCGTGAAGTGCCATCAGTGTCGGGTGTCGACGTGGGACAGCGTGCCAATGGCAATGGGCCAGCACCCGCGCGTCCGATGCAACATCGAAGTAGCGGGGCGTCGGGGGGGGGAGCTCTGGAAAGTATCGCGGCCGACCCCAGGTATAGAGGGTCATGCGGTGACCGCCGCGCAGATATCGAACCGGTACGAATTGGTCGGGTTGGGTCACGGGGTTCGTGGATCCGGTGTCGCGCGAGGTGGGCTCTCGTCGACGTCTGACAGGTCATAGACGTGGAAACGCCCTGACCGCGTCGCTTCAGGGAGCGGCACGTCGTGCTCGGTCACAAGAAAATCGAGGTCGTAGCGCCTGGCAAGCGACCGCGCCCGCTCCGGGTTCAAGTTGGCAAAGTGTCCGAGGTCGTCGACACGGCGCTTCACTCGATGAGCGATGTCGGCCGAATAAATCGCCATCCCGACGTCTTTCACGATTTCGAGATAGACATCCCGTCCGCTCGCCACCCGTACACTGCTGCCATACAGATTGGCATGGGCTGGGTCGGCGAGAAAATGCGTGCCTATCGGCTGTTGGCCTGCCCATCTCATCACCACCCGCCAGTCAGCGACAATTGCCTGGTCGTCCGTAATTGGGCGGCCAGCCGGGACAACGAACGTGACATAGACGCCGCGGCTGATGGCCAAGACAACGAGGATGGCAACCACGCCCCATCGCGGCGCAGTGCGTAGGCCGGCCAGGCCAACAATCGACACGCGATGCCATGAAGATCGCGACCAGAGTGGGCTTTCGATCAAGAGCCATCCCATATACGCGCTGGCCAACACATCCAAGAGCCAGAAGATCCGACTGGTCTGGAGTTGAACGACAAGCGCGATGTGCGCGTGGGAGAGCGGGACGGACGCCAGGAACAGACAGACGAGCACTGCGCACCCAATCACCACCCCGGTTTCCGACGACGAGACCAATCCTAGGCGACGGCGATACAAGAAGACGCCGGCAATGACAGCCCCCAAACCAAGATTCGCCAGCCAGCTCGACCACGGCCATTCGACCGGATTGAGATAGTCCTTCACGGAAAGCACGTCCACCCATACCGGATCCATAGCGACCAGGTGCCCGCTCAACGGGACCGCCAAAAGGTAGACGGCGGTGAGAGTGGCGGCCCCGGCGATGGCCAGGAGCCGTGGGCGCTCATCGCGGTCGGACACCAAGACCGCGGGCCCCACGAGCACGACGAACCACAACGCGGTGGTCGGATGGACAAGCGACGCGAGCCCGAGCATGAAGAGCGCCGGCCAGGTCCGACCACGAAGACACCAGACGACTGACCACAGACCGAGCGCAAACGCGAGGAGTCGGGGATGGAAATATCCTTCGAGGCTATTGACCGCCGTATCCGGAATCCGGTGGCGCATCGTGAGACCGACAACAAGACCTGCCACCGCCCACTGGCTCGTATAGAACACGCGACCTAGACCCACCAGGGCACCGTAGAGCACGACCAGCGTCAGACCATACGCGGTAAGAAACGCCGATGAGAGCGGTATCCCAGTCAAGGCGAGCAGGGGGGCAAACCAGTCGTCGAACGCGAAGAATTTGTCTTGGGCGGCGATGAGCGATGCGTCGTGCGGAAAGAGCGTTGGGGTGAGTTCGTGCATCACGACCGGGATGTAGAACGCCTGGTCGGAGACGCCGTATCGATAACCACCGACGTTGAGCAGCACGAGGGCGCAGAACCCGACGCCGCCTGCGAACAGGGCCGAGACGGCGGGTTTGCCAGCCCACCGGTGCGTCGCCACGGATTATGCGGCGGCCTCGGCCGCGGGGACACGAGTACGTACGAAAACACGCGCGTCGATAGGGGCAAGGGAGCAGGCGGCCACGTTGTCACGAAATTGTACAATGCGCCTCTTGCAGCTGCGCGAGCTTAACGTGGGATGCTTCGGCGGCGGCACCGGCCTTCCCAGTTTGATTGGCGGTCTCCAGCACAACCCGTGGGTCAACGTGAACGCAGTCGTCACAATGTTTGACAGTGGCGGCAGCTCGGGACAATTGCGAGACCAGCTCGGGGTCCTCCCACCGGGCGACGTGCTCAAGTGCGCCTTGGCCCTGGCCCGCGACGAGAACGAGGCCCGGAATATTCTCCTCTCGCGCGTGCCGGGCGCCGAGAACGGCCCGCTTGGTGGTCACACCGGGGGCAACTTGCTCTTGTCGATGATGGAGCAGTATTCCAACGATTTTCTGGCTGCCGTCGGCGCGCTGAGCGCCTTGTTGGGGTGCAACGGCCGCGTGTGGCCAGTGAGTGTCGAGCCCGCGAATCTGTGCGCACACTACGATGACGGGACAGAGACACGCGGCGAAGCGGCGGTTGACTGCCACCAGACGGACGGCCATCGGATAGAGCGTGTATGGCTCGAGCCGGCGGTGAAGATCCACTCAGAAGTCGCCGCGGCGATCCGCAGATTTGACGCCGTCATCATCGGGCCGGGTAGCTTCTTTACAAGCCTGATGCCGACCTTGCTTGTCCAGGGAGTCGCCGAAGAGCTCCGATCGGTCCGGGGCCCGATTGTCCTCGTCACAAATATCCTGACTGAGGGTCGGGGAATGCAAGGGTTCACCGCCGCTGACGCTGTGAGGTGGGTCAGCGACGCAATCGGCCGTCATGTCGACGTGGCGTTGGTCAACGACGGTCTCCCGTCGAAGGACGCCCTGGGCCAATACGGGAGCGAGCACAAAGACCTGCTCGCGTTGGGTCCCATGCCGGAATGGTGTCAGGTGATCAAGGGGCAGTTCTGGCAGCGAGGCGTCGCCCGTCATGCCCGACGGCGGCTGTCCTACGCGGTGTGGACGGTGCTCGTCGACCGACTGCTCGGCTAGCCCGTGGTGGTGTTCAGTTAGCCTGTAACAGGCTGTGAGTCTGCCACCAGAGAGTCGTTGTACCGCGCCCAACCGGAGGAGCCCAATCCCATGCAGACGGTGTCGTTACGGTCGGTCACCATCTTCCTCGCCCTGTCGACACCACTGATCGGGCTGGGTGCCCAGACCTTCCTTCCGGCGGATACCATGCCCGCCACCGCGTCGGAATACGCCCGCCTCGTGGAGCCGGCGCTCGGGTTGGTGCCCACGATCGACTGCGGCGAGGAGTGCGGATACCGATTCACGTCGAAGGCGTCGAAGTCTTCGAGGACCAAGAGCGTTTCGCGTGTGACACTCCCGACTTCAGGAGCGGTTGCAACGTCGGCTCGCGCGTCGGTCGGCTCGAGGGGCACGACGCGACTGGCGCTCCGATGCGGGACGTCGTGTGGGTCTATTTCTGTCGGTCGTCGGGCGTCGAGCGGTTCGAGTGGGGCGTTGTGTCGGTACAGATGATCGGGCACAACACCCAGAGCGGCGCCCCGGCCTTCTTCGAGGCGCCGGACGCGGATTCCAGCCGACCGAATCCGCAGCCGGACCTTCTTCGGCTCGACGAGAATGGCGTCCTGGACGGCGAGTTTCCGGGTCCGCATGACCCCGCCTTCGACGCGGCCTTCATGCCCCCGCCGATCCAGTGCACGCACTGCCACCAGGCCGACCCGTTCATCCACGATGCCTGGATCGACGGCGCCCGGCTCCCACAGGATTCGAGCCAGCCGGTCATCCCTGAGCTGGGCCGACCTGATTCCCCCTACTACATCGTGGGTGGAGAAGACTGGGACCGTCGGACGGTTCATATCGAGGGCAACGGCTGCACCGCCTGCCACAGGGCCCCCGATCCGGAGCGGTATCTCGTCTACGGCCCGCACGACGTCAACGACTTCATGCCGCCCCACGCTCCCGGGACCATGGCCGACGACTACGCGGCGATTCGGGCGTGCTACGACGATGGTCCGGACGCGACGACGGGGTGTGACTGGGTCGAACCTCCCCCGTCGCCCTGAGCATGTGCCTGACGGAGGAAGTGGTAATGAGGACACTCCACGGAAAAGTTGCCGTCGTTGCCGGTGCGACCCGGGGTGCAGGGCGGGTCATCGCCTGCACGCTCGGCGCAGCGGGCGCAACGGTTTACTGCACGGGACGGAGCGTTCGAGGAACACCGGCGATGAAAGGCCGGCTGGAGACGATCGAGGAGACCGCCGACATGGTCACTGCGGGTGGCGGCCACGGCATCTGGGCAAGAGTGGACCACACGGTTGAGGAGCAGGTGGTAGAGCTGTTCGCCCGGATCGCGCGGGAACAGGGGCACATCGACGTTCTGGTCAACGACATCTGGGGCGGCGACGAGCTGACAGAATGGGATACACCGTTCTGGAAACACTCCCTATCGAAGGGTCTCTTGATGCTCGACCGTGCGGTCAGAGCGCATATCATCACCAGTCGCTATGGCGCGCCGCTCCTCGTCGAGCGGAAGAGGGGCCTCATCGTCGAAGTCACCGATGGTGACACCCACGCCTATCGTGGCAACCTCTACTACGACCAGGCGAAGACGAGTGCAATCCGGCTGGCCTATGCCATGGCCTGGGATCTGAAAGGGACGGGTGTGACGGCGGTCGCGATCACTCCGGGTTTTCCGCGGTCGGAGGCGGTGCTTGAGCACTTCGGAGTGACCGAGGAGAATTGGCGGGACGCCATAGCGAAGGACCAGCACTTTGCCGAATCCGAGACTCCGCATTTCGTCGGTAGGGACATCGCGGCGCTCGCCGAGGAGTATGGCTTCGACGACGTCGATGGTCGTCGTCCCAACTGGGGACGCCATTTCGATAGCGTGGTGACCGGGCTGATCGAACGCGGCGGGCCGTTTGATCCGATGGAGCGGTTCTTCCTCGACCGGCGATGCTCGCAGGCGGACTTCGATCCATTCAAACGAGAGGACGCGGCGCGTATCCGGTCGCTGTTGGCCGGTTCGGCCTGATCGTTGCTCCGTCGCAAAACCATTGGCGTTGGCGCCGCGGATTGATAGGTTTTCGGCATCGCTCGGGGCCGTCTCCGAGACCGCGCTATGGCTTCGCGCGCGAGGTCTTCAAGGTCCGACGCGTAGTGGCTGACCGGGGCGACGGAAGAGCGCCTGTTCGGAGACTGGCTGCCAAATGGCGTCCCGCGTGGGACGCGCGGAGGCGTGCCACTTGCTCGGGCGTGCCGGTGGCGACAACCCGTCCGCCGTCGGGCCCGCCTTCAGGTCCGAGGTCGATGACCGCGTCGGCCGCACGAATGACGTCGAGGACGTAGAGCGTGGCGCCGGTAGCGCGTTTGGCCAGCTCGCGGGCCAGCTTGATGCGCTGCGCCTCTCCCCCCGAGAGTGTCGTAGACGTCTGACCGAGATGTAGGTAGTCGAGCCCCACGCGCTGGAGCAATCGAAGCGGTCCCGACACCCAGGATGCGCTGAGAACAGCTTGAGTGCCTCGTCGACCGTAAGCTCGAGCACATCGGAGATCGAGTGTCCTTTATACAGCACCTGGAGGGTTGCCTCGTTGAATCGCCGACCCCGGCATTCATCGCAGCGCACATACACATCGGGGAGAAAGTGCATCTCGATCTTGCGCACGCCGTCACCTTGACAGGCTTCGCAACGACCGCCTTTGACGTTGAACGAAAACCGTCCCTTTTGGTAACCGTGGACACGCACCTCCGGCAGTTGCGCAAAGAAGTCGCGAATTTCGTCAAACACCTTGATATATGTGACGGGGTTGCTGCGGGGAGTCCTCCCGATGGGCCGCTATGTCAATGACTTTGTTCAGCTGCGTCACACGATGCCGACCGAGATCATCGGTCATGCGGCTGGCGAGCCAAGATCTTTCTCGCCGCGCTTTCGATCGTCTCTTGCATGAGCTTCTGGGCCGAGCCACCCCGCGTGGCCGCCGCGGGGCGACCCGTGACCCACACCCGCGGCATGTCAGCGGCCAGAATGTCGTCAAAGTCTCCCTCGCTCTTGACGCTATGCGGGGCGAGCGTCGTAATGTCGACTGGGCCGGCCCAGAAGTCACGATGCTTGATCAAGAGTCCCCCGCGGCCCCGCTGCTTGGCCGACGTGGTCTCTCGGTCTCGTGTCCGCACGAGGACCCACGAGCCCTTGAGCTTGTAGCCGTCGAGCGAAAACTTGAGGTCGCCCTTCGCCAGTGCGGCGTCCACATCCTCGACCTCCGGGGTCCAAGTGCCATGGTCCCACAGCATGACGATTCCGGCGCCGTAGCCTTCCGGAATGCCCCCCTCGAAGTCACCATAGTCATACGGATGGTCCTCTGTTCGCATGGCCATTCGTTTGTCTGACGGATCCAAGGATGGACCTTTGGGGAGCGCCCACGAAGAGGAGGACCCCGTTGTGTTCGAGACGAAGATCGGAGTGCACGTGGCTCGCCAGGTGCTTCTGCAACCAAAAGTAGAGGCCGTCGGACTCTGCTGTCGACCGGCGTGTCTTTTTTTGGGAGCGGCTCGTTCCGCGTGGCTCGGGCGTCTTTGAGAAGTTGCGTTTCCGCTGATATTCGTCGAGGGACACGTGATCAACCTGGGTGGGCGAGATCATCCCGCGGGAGCAGCCGGTTTTACCCGTATGATCTGCACCATGATTGCGGATGCTGGGTCGAGCGGCCAGGAGTGGTTCGGGCACCCCCGCGGGTTATCGACGCTGTTCTTTACAGAGATGTGGGAACGGTTCAGTTACTACGGCATGCGGGCGGTGTTAGTCCTGTTCATGACCGACCTTGTCGTGAACGGCGGCCTGGGTATGACCGATGTGACCGCGACGGCGATTTATGGTCTCTACACCTTCGCCGTCTACGCGGTGGCGCTGCCCGGGGGGTGGATCGCCGACCGGCTGGTCGGTCAGCGTCAGGCCGTTCTCTGGGGCGGTGTCGTCATTGCTGCAGGGCATTTGACCCTGGCTATCCCGTCAATCACCGCGTTCTATCTCGGGCTGCTCCTCATCGTACTCGGCACCGGGTTGCTCAAACCCAATGTCAGCGCGATCGTCGGCGAGCTCTATCCAGAGGGCGGGGCGAGGCGCGACGCCGGTTTCTCCATCTACTACATGGGGATCAACATCGGCGGACTCAGCGGACCACTCGTGTGCGGGATTCTCGGCGAGAACGTCAACTGGCATCTGGGGTTTAGCGCGGCGGGGATCGGCATGATTCTCGGTGTTGTCCAGTATGTCTGGGGGTGGCGGTATCTGGGTGATGCGGGGAACCTGCGGTCCACTGAGAGCGACCGGGTCAAGGGCTGGCGAACGTTTCTCTGGGGGAGCGCGGTCACCGTCGGCATCCTCCTCGTGCTCGTGGTCGGCCAGTCGACGGGATCGTTTGCGTTCTCGATTCTCGACATTGCGCAGGGAACCGGCGCCATCATCACAGTGCTGGTCGTCGTGTATTTCGCCTACGTATTTCTCTACGGTGGTCTGACGAAAGAAGAAGCCAAGCGGGTCGCGGTTATTCCTCTCTTGTTCTTGGCGGCCGCTGTTTTCTGGTCAGGGTTCGAGCAGGCCGGTTCGTCGATGAATCTGTTTGCAGAGCGATTGACGGACCGCGACGTCTTTGGGCTCGAGCTGCCGGCGTCCTGGCTCCAGTCCGTCAATCCACTCTTTATCGTCATTCTTGCCCCCGCGTTCGGGTCGCTCTGGCTTGCGCTGGGGGCGAGGAATCCATCCATCCCGGCGAAGTTCGCCTACGGTCTGGTTCAGCTTGGCATCGGCTTCTTTGTGCTCGCGTGGGCGTCGACGTTTACCGAGGATGGCGCGCTGGTTAGCCCCATGTGGTTGGTGGTCACCTACTTCTTTCACACCACCGGCGAGCTGTGCCTGAGTCCCGTGGGTCTGAGCAGCATCACGAAGTTGTCGCCCAAGCGGTTTGTTGGCCAAATGATGGGGATTTGGTTCATGGCGGCGGCGCTCGGCAACTTGCTCGCCGGCTTGGTGGCCGGATTGATCGAGAGCCTGCCGCTGGTGCAGCTGTTTGGGACGGTCGGCTTTATCGTCGTGGGCGTGGGACTCGTTGTGCTCCTGGTGAGCGGGCCCATCTCCCGACTGACGGGCGACGTCCGATAGCGTGACCGCAGACACCACAGCCAACGACCAGGTCGGAACAGAGACCAGTCGGCCCCGTCCCCGCGCCTTGCTGATCTCGACCTATGAGATGGGGCGGCAGCCCTTTGGGCTGGCGTCGCCTGCCGCGTGGTTGCGCAATGCCGGTGTCGACGTGCGGTGCCTCGATTTGTCACGAGAGCCCTTTCGAGCGGAGCTCCTGGAGGGACATCTGGATTTCGTGGGGTTCCATCTGCCCATGCACACCGCGACCCGGCTCGCATTGCCGGTCATCCGGCGCGTGCGCTCGCTCAGCCCCGAATCGCGTCTTTGTTGCTATGGTCTGTATGCCCCGCTCAACGCAGCGATGCTACGTCGCTTGGGAGTGACGGAGATTTTCGGTGGCGAATTCGAGGCCGAGCTCGTGCGCGTGGTGACCGGGGATGATAGGTCGCCCGACCACGTTAGCGACGTGATCCCCCGTCTCGATTTCCAGGTTCCAGACCGTACGAGTCTGCCGCCGCCCCAACGATATGCCTCGCTCCAGCAAGGCGCTCAGCGTCGCGTGGTGGGGTACACGGAGGCCAGTCGCGGCTGCAAGCACCGATGTCGTCACTGCCCCGTAGTCCCGGTATACAACGGGCAGTTTCGGATTGTGCCGGTAGAGGTCGTACTCGCCGATATTCGTCAACAGGTGGACCTGGGTGCGGAGCACATCACGTTTGGCGACCCCGATTTCTTTAACGGCATCGGTCATGCGACGGCCGTGATGGATGCCGTGGCTCGGTCGTTTCCGGGGCTGACCTACGATGCGACCATAAAGATCGAGCATCTGCTGAAACACCGCGCGCGACTCGCGTTGCTCCGTTCGACGGGTTGTATCTTTGTGACGAGTGCGGTCGAGTCATTTGACGACAGAGTGTTGCTCGCCCTCGAGAAGGGGCACACCGCCACCGACGTTGACGATGCCGTCGATGCGTGCCGCAAGGGCGGGGTCACCCTGGTGCCGACGTTCGTGCCGTTCACGCCGTGGACAACTCTCGATACGTATCGCCAGTTTCTGCATAGCGTGGCGCGTTTGGGGCTCGTGGACCACCTCGCGCCCATCCAGCTGGCCCTCCGATTGCTGGTGCCACGAGAGTCTCGATTGCTTGAGCTGTTTGACGTAGGGTGGGAACTTGAGCCGTTCGACAACGAGCGCCTGGTCTATCCCTGGCACCATCAGGATGCCCGCGTCGACCAGCTCGGCGTGGATGTCGCGACCGAGGTCGGCCGTCAACTCAACACGCCTCGTCGTGAGGTGTTTGGTCAGGTGTGGGAGATCGCGCACGCGTCCGCGGACGAGACACCGCCGGTCCCGTCCTGGCCAGTGTCGCGCACCGAGGTTCCGTATCTCAATGAGCCGTGGTATTGCTGAGCCGAGCCCACGCCAGAGCAGGTGGCTCTGCTGTGACGGAGCGCGCAGACGGGCCCGGTGGCCGGCGTCCTCGTGTTCTGCTTGTCGCGTCGACGACTGGCTACCAGGTGCGGTCATTTGAGTCTGCCGCGAGACGTCGTGGCGTCGACCTCATCCTTGCCACCGACCGGTGTCACGTACTTGACGACCCGTGGCGAGATGGTGCGATTCCCGTGCGATTTGAGGACGTTGGGTTCTCGGTCGCCGTCGTGGTCGGTGCCCTCGCCGCCCGCCCTGTCGACGGTGTGCTGGCAGTGGGCGATCATCCGTCGGTTGTGGCGGCCGCGGTCGCCGAGGCGATGTCGCTGTCAACGAGCCCGCTGGACGCCGTCAGAGCTGCACGGAGCAAGCTGCTCACCCGCATCTGCTTTCGGGACGCTGGCCTTCCATGCCCGTGGTTCGTGGTCGTGACCCCGCCGGGCGACGCGGTGGAGGTAGCGTGCCCGCCATCGGTGGCGTTTCCGTGTGTCGTGAAGCCGCTAGCGCTCTCGGCCAGTCGGGGGGTTATTCGCGTCGATACGGAGGATGCGCTGGGTCCAGCGATTGATCGAGCGTGGCGCGTGGTTGTCGCCGCGGACACGAACGGTCTGACGGGAGCCGAGCGGGACACGATTCTCGTGGAAGGGTATGTCCCAGGTCGTGAGGTCGCGGTCGAGGGCATTCTCACGGACGGGCACCTAAAGACCTGGGCAGTCTTTGACAAACCGGACCCGCTTGAAGGCCCCTTCTTCGAAGAGACGATCTACGTCACTCCGAGTCGTCTGGCGAGCATCGATTGTCGCCGCGTTACCCGCGCTGTCGCCACGGCGGCCGCAGCGCTGGGACTGACGTGGGGACCGATTCACGCGGAGTGCCGCCTGCCCGGCAGCTCGTATACGGAGCGCGACTCGGGGTCACCGGCTGAGCACGCGGCGGACGAGGCCGGCGTCGTCGTGCTCGAAGTAGCGAACCGTCCCATCGGGGGGCTCTGTGCCCGTGCGCTTCGCTTTGACGATGGGTGCGGTGGCGACGTGATGTGTCTCGAGGACCTCATCCTCCGTCACGCGTTGGGCGAGTCAGTCGCGGGCTACCAGAGAGAGACGTGTGCCGCCGGGGTCATGATGATTCCCATCGCGATGGATGGTGTGTATAAACGCGTCGAGGGGCTTGCGCGCGCCCGGGCGGTGACCGGTGTCGACGACATTGTGATTACTGCGAAGCCGGATCAGCGGATGCAACCACTCCCTGAAGGCAGTGCCTATCTCGGCTTTATCTTTGCTCGCGGTGACCGACCGTCAGATGTCGTGACGGCGCTCCGCGCTGCCCACGACCGACTGCAGTTTTACATGGCGCCGGTCGTGGCGTTGGGTTCCCACTAGGCTTTGGTTTGTGGTGGCACGTAGTCGGGCGGGAGCGCGGAGTCCTCGCCAAAAAAGAACTCTTCCATAAACTTGGCGACCGTCGTCTGGGCTTCCTTTTGCCATGGCATCAGCCGGTATTCGTTGAGGATCATTTTCATTCGCTCTTCCCAGAGCTTCCAGGCTTCTGCCGACACGTTTTCGTAGACCCGTTGTCCGAGCTCCCCGGGCCATGGAGGCGTGTCGAGCGCTGGTAACTCTTTTTGGAGCTTTGCGCACTTGACGGTACGTCCGCCGGCGGATGAGGACGAGTGGTCCGGTTTGTCGTCGTGTGAATCCATGATGGCTTCTCCGCGCGGATGACCGCACCCGCGTCGCGTGTTCTAACCCAGAACCCTCTAGTGCACTGTCCGAGACGTCTTGGAGGGTATCGCTGTCGATAGGGTGATTGGTGTTCCGTCGAGCTCCGCCGTTACGGTGCGGGCGACCTCGACTCGCGCGTCGTTGAAACACGCCCCCCCGCCGATGTCGGTGGCCTGATCAGAGACCAGCGCATTCGACGTGGAGCCATTCATCGTGTGCTTCTGCCAGAGGCCTTTTGGAAGAACGACTGTGCCACGCTTGACGTCGACGTTGATCGCGACCGAGCACCGGACCTCTCCCAAGTCGTTGAACAATCGGGCGGCGTCTTCCGTGTTGAGACCGCGCGCGACCGCATCGTCTGGATGGATCTGGAGCGGAGCAAGACGGTCGCTGAGCTCACCGAGTGAAGAGTTGATGGTCTTTTCTGTCGCGGGAGAAAGCAAGATAAGCGGATAGGTTTCACCCGCCGTGTCCCCTCTGAAGCTATATAGACCGGCCGGTGCTTCTTCTTCGAGCGCGTCGGGAAACAGGTCGATCTTTCCGTCCGCGGTCCGGGGGAAGACATCCACGAACTGGACCGGCAGCGTCGGGATCACCGGAGTGGCGACCCCGGTTCCCAGCAGGCTATCGCGGACGGTGTCTGGCATCGCGTTGGACACATGGATGAGCGCTTCGGGGTCTGTGGCCATCGTATCGCTGACAGCAACGCCCAATCGCCGCGCAAGATCACCAAACACCTCGACGTTGGGACGCGCCTCTCCGCAGGGCTCTATGGCTGGTTGCACAAACTGCAGACTGACCGGGCCGTAGGCGTCGGCCAGGTCGTAGTGCTCGAGAAATGTCGTGGCTGGCAGCACGACGTCTGCCCAGCGCGCCGTGTCGGTCAGTACTTGGTCAAACACCACCGTGAACAGGTCGTCGCGCCGCAGCCCTCGGAGCACACCGTTCTGGTTTGGCATCGTCGCCACGGGATTACAGTTGTAGACAAAGAGCATCTGAATCGGCGGGTCGTCGAGATCGGTCAATGCGCGTCCGAGACGGTTCATGTTTACCCGACGAGTATCGGGCTCGGGCACGCCTATGACTTGTGTCTCGTCGAGCGGCCACGCCCCCGAGTTGCTCATCGAGAAGCCGCCGCCTCTGACCCCGAATTTTCCGGCGACCGCTGGCAACGCCAAGACGGCCGTGGCCGCGTTCCCGCCATTGCGGTTTCGTTCGAGACCCCACCCACACCGAATGACCGCCGGAGAGCGTGCCGCATACAACTCGGCAAACTCCTCGAGCACGTCGGGGTCGACATCAGATACGGTTGCTGCGCGCTCGAATGACCACTCGGCCACCCGTTCACGCAACCGCTCGACACCGTGCGTATGCGCCGCGAGAAACTGCTCGTCTTCGAATCCATTCTCGAAGAGAAAACGGTGCAGAGCCATTGCCACCGCCACATCACTGCCGGGCCGCACCTGCACGTGAATGTCCGCCTGTTTTGCCAGTGCGGTGCGTCGGGGATCCACCACGACCAATGCGGCGCCGGCCTCTTGCGCAGCCTTGATGTGGGGGACGAGATGAATACTGGACGCGGACGGGTTCGCGCCCCAGATGACAATCAAACGCGCGTGCTGATAGTCCGCATACGAGACGCCGGTCATCCGGCCATACATCGCCTGGCTGACCGCAGTCGTGGGTGCGCCACAGACCGTTCGGGCGAGCCGTGACGCCCCAAAGCCTCTAAACAGCTGAGCGTCGGTGGTGTCCTGCGAGACCAAGCCGTTTGAACCCCCATACGAGAAGGGAAGGATGGCCTCTGCGCCGTGCCGCTCGCGGATGTGCCGCATGCGGTCGGCGATGGTGTTGAGCGCGTCATCCCAGCTGACGGATTTGAACCGTCCCTCACCCTTTGCACCCTGTCGAAGACCGGGCTTGAGAAGCCGTTCAGGGCCGTAGACGCGGTCGCCAAACCGTCGCACCTTGCCACAAATAAAACCAGCCGTAACGTCTGCGCGCGACGACCCGTCGATCGAGACGATCTTGCCTTGTTCGACCGACACAGAAAGGCTGCACGAATCCGGACAGTCGAGCGTACACGCGGTGTCGATGGCGGAACGTCCCCACGTTTCCTTGTCGGGAGATGACTTTGTCTCGGGGGAGAGTTCCGTGTCGGTATCAGAATCGGCGATGTTGTTGTCAGACTCGTCCATCTCTGTCTGCAAGCCCGTTTTGTCTGCAAGCCCGCGTTGTCTACAGGCCCGCCCCCTTTTGTGTGCAAGCTCGGCCTTGGCTGCGCGTCAGGCTTTGCTCTGGTAGCTGTGCGTCCGCCGGACCGTCAGAACGGTTCGGCCTGGTTCGCCGCGAGACGGCTGTGTAGCAGTGTATTCGATTATTCTCTAAGCATGGAGTTACGTTTCGACCATGTCGTCAAGCGGTTTGACGGCAAGACCGCGGTGGATATTCCATCGCTTGCGATTTGTCCGGGCGAGTTTTTCTCGTTTGTCGGACCTCGCGGCGCGGGAAAATCCACGGCGCTTAATCTTGTGGCGGGGCTCGAGATGCCGACGGAAGGCGCGCTCTGGGCCGGCGAACGGTCCCTGACGAATGTCGCGGATGGTGGTGAGCGCGGCGTCGTCGTGGTCACCGCCGACACGCTGCCCGAGCGGTCTGGCTCGCCGTTTGTCGTCTGCGACGAGCCGATGTTCGGACTCGGTCCCGACCAACGACGAGAGGTACTTGATCGGTTGTCTCGTCTGCACGCCAACCCCGAGACGGCGATCGTCTACGCGACTGAGGATCAGGAAGAGGCGCTGGCGATCTCGGACCGAATCGCCGTGCTGCACAACGGACAGGTGCAGCAGATCGGGTCACCGGCTGCGGTCGTCGACCATCCCCTCAACACGTTTGTGGCGCAGTACTTTGGGACGCCTCCCATGAATGTCGTGGCCGGGATCCTCCAGAAAGACGGTGTCGCCGTCGAGATCGGCCCTCGCTCGATCCAACTCACAGGCATGGTCGCGCAGACTTTTGCCCGTGACGTGTTCTTGGGAATCCGGCCCGAATACGTACGTCTTCGCGACCAGGGGGTAACCGGTTGGAAAGCCCGTGTGTCAGCGGTCGATGCGGTCGATGAAGGGGCTGCCGTAGAGGTGACCGTCGACATGGGCGTGTTTGTCGCGCTTCACCGCGGCGAGGTTCCATATCAGGTGGGCCAAGAAGTCTCGCTCGCGCTACCACCCAAGCATCTGCACGTGTTTGACGAACGCGGCGGACGTCTCGACGTCGTCTGACGCCCGAGCTATAGTGCCCCGGGACATGGCATGCGACACGTCGTGGTGGTTGCCGTCGCTCTCGCGGCCGCCTTCATCCCGACCCCCGCGTCTTGGATCGAGTCGCTGTATTCGCGACAGCTCTACCTGTTTGTTCAGAACTTGCTGACCCCGGCGTCTGACGTTGTGCGGTTTGCGGTGTTTGACGCGTTGCTATTCGCGGCGGTTGTGGGAGTGCCTGGGTGGTGGGCCGTCGCGTTCTGGCGCGCCGGCCGGAGAGGGCGCCGATGGCGCACGGCGGGGCGAATGGCGATGAACACCGCCGCGCTCGCGGCTGCGCTGTATCTCGTCTTTCTCCTCGTGTGGGGGCTCAACTATCGGAGAGTGCCACTCTCGACAAAGCTCGGCTTCGAGCGCGGCCTGGTGAATCCACAGGCTTTGAGCCAACTGACGGCCTTCGCAGTGGATCGTCTCAATCGGCTGCACCCTACGGCTCACGCTGCAGGGTGGGCGGGCCTCGAGGAACTGCCGGGTCGTATGAATACAGCGTTCGGTGCGACGCAGGTGATGCTTGGATCCGGTAGGACGGCCGTGGGCGGGCAGCCAAAACCAACCCTGATGACGCCATATTTTCGCGTGGCGGGGATCAGCGCAATGATCAGTCCATTTTCATTGGAGGTGCTGGTCAATAACGATGTGTTGCCGTTTGAACGACCCTCCGTTGTGGCCCACGAGTGGGCACACCTCGCCGGCTACGCCGATGAATCGGAGGCGAGTTTTGTAGGGTGGCTCACCTGTCTGGCCGGGGACGCCGCCTCTGAATACAGCGCGTGGTTGTCGCTTACGCCACGTCTCATGCGGTATCAGGACAGTGAGCGCCAGGCTGCGGTCTGGGTCTCAATGGATGAGGGCCCTCTAGAAGACCTTCGGGCTATCGCCGCCCGCGTGTCGACGGTGGTGCCGGCGGTCCAGCGCAACGCCAGCCGAGTGTATGACGGGTATCTTCGCGCGAATCGGGTCGACGCGGGCATCGCCAGCTATGGGCTGGTCGTCGACCTCGTGTTGGGGACACGCCTGGGTCAGAGGGCCTGGTCAGGTATATGATCACTAGCCCGGGACACTGGCAGGTGGATTCCGTCCGGGCAAGTAAACGTCACCATGTATAAAATCGTAACCACTGTTAGAGGTGGCGCCGTCAACTCTCCCGCGATCGCGGCAAAATTCGATACGGTCGAACAGGCCCGCGATGCCGCGAAACAACTGATGCAAGAGCATCAACGCGTCGTGCGGGTCATGATTGTTGAATCCCCGGTGTCGAAGTTTGTCGAGTGGATGGACCGAAGCTGAAAACCTTCCCCCCTTTCGCATATCGCGCGATCACGTCACGTCGATACACCTGGTCAGGTCCGGGTCAACTCCGGCCGAATTCTCCGTGCGGGATGGTCCCCGAGGCACGCGTGTTCTGTCGCGCACCCACAAGTGCAGTCGTGACAATTGTAAAGAAGGCACGGGCACGTCTGGAGTCTTTCGTCTGGACCTCACTCGCGGTCCTATTTCTTGCGGTTCCGACCGTTGCGCAGCCACCGATCGAGCCCGACCGCAATATCGCACCAGAGCGCGTGGCCATCGTGCCGTTTCTCAACATTAGCGGTCAGCCTGGCGACGACTGGATTGGCGTTGGCATCGCCGAAACACTGGCGGTCGAATTTCAGCACCGGTCAATGTTCGTGATCATTGCCGCGGAGCCGGTGGCGGCCGCGCTCCGCGAAAGCCAGGGAGCGGACGAGGCTCCCGGCGAGCTCCCATTGCTGGCCGAAGTCGGTCGCGACCTGGGCACACGCTGGGTGCTGAGCGGTGGATTCCAGCGTTCCGGCGAACAGCTCCGGATTACCGGTCGCTTGGTTGACGTGTCCAACGGCTCGATCGTCCGGGCCTCGCTGGTCGACGGATCCGTCGACGACATCTTTCTCCTACAAGACCAGCTGGCCTTGGAACTCGTCGACGAGGCCGACCGGAATCGCGTCGTGTTCGCTCTACCAGAGGAGAGCACGCCGCTGCCGCCCGGCGTCGCAACAACCGCTGTCCCGCCAGGTCCTGCAACAGTTGCCGTTTCCCTCAGTGACGAATTGGGCGGCCGGACCAGCCGAGAACCCGCCCCGGCACGGCCTGGAGTCGCGGGTTTTGCCGCACCGGCGCCCAGCGAGATAGACGGGCCACCGGCCCCCGAGTTGCCGGATGTGATGAGGCGAGACGAGGCCGGACGGGCCACGGTGCGTGCGTTCAGACTGACTGAGGCGCTCCAGTTGGACGGTGCGCTCGATGAGGCCGTGTATACACGCGTGCCGCCCATCGCGGACTTTATTCAGCAGGTCCCTGTCGAGGGTGCCCCGGCGACTGAGCAAACCGAAGCGTGGATTCTCTTTGACGACACGAACGTGTATGTCTCCGCGCGGGTCCACGACTCGGCACCCGAGAGCGAATGGGTGGCCAACGAGATGCGCCGCGACACCAATCAGCTCCGTCAAAACGATACGTTTGGGGTGTTCTTTGACACGTTCTACGACCGACGCAACGGTTTCAACTTCTATACAAACCCCCTGGGCGCTCGAGCGGACCAGCAGTTCACAAACGAGGGGAATCCAAACGGAGACTGGAATCCGGTCTGGGATGTGCGGACTGGACGATTTGACGGCGGATGGACCGTCGAGATGGAGATTCCGTTCAAAACGTTGCGTTACCGATCGGGCTCTCCGCAGCTCTGGGGTGTGCAGCTGCGGCGTGCGATTCGCCGCAAGAACGAGTGGACGTACATCACCCGGATTCCGATCTCTGCCGGTGGCGGGGGTGGCGCGGGTGGAATCTTCCGCGTGTCAGCCGCAGCGACGCTGGTCGGGATGGAGCCACCGCCCAGCAGCCGTACATTTGAGGTCAAGCCCTATGTCATCGGCGGGACCACGACCGATGTGAACGCCGGAACCCACAACGACTATGAGGGGGAGGTTGGACTCGACGTGAAGTATGGCATCACGCAGAACCTGACCGCCGACCTGAATTACAACGCTGACTTCGCTCAAGTCGAGGTCGACGAGCAACAGGTCAACCTCACGCGGTTCAGCTTGTTCTTTCCCGAGAAGCGCGAGTTTTTTCTGGAGGGGCGAGGGATCTTCGAGTTTGCGCGGGGTGGCGTCGCGGGAGGGTTTGGCCGTCGCGGCGGCGGATTCTTTGGGGGCGGCGACTCGCCCACGATGTTTCACAGTCGTCGGATTGGTCTGGAAGGCTCCACGATTGTGCCGATCTACGGTGGCGGTCGGGTGACGGGCAAGATTGGGGCGTTTGACGTGGGGGCGCTGACCATGAGCACCGAGGGGTCGATGGACGCCGGGACCGAGCCGACAAACTTCACCGTCGTTCGAGTCAAACGCGACATCCTGCGTCGGAGCAGCGTTGGCGGTATCGTGACCAACCGGTCTGTGTCGCTCGTTGGTCCCGGCTCCAGCCAGGCGTTTGGCGTGGACGGGACCTTTGCCTTCTACGAGAACGTGAGCCTCCTCGGCTACTACGCCAAAACCCAAACCCCTGGCCACACGCAGCAAGACAATAGCTACCAAGGCAAGTTTGACTACGCGGGTGACTTGTATGGCTTTTCGACGGACCATCTGGTCGTCGAAGACAACTTCATTCCCGAAGTGGGGTTTCTGCGACGGGACAATTTCGAACGCACCAATGTCGTGGCTCGGCTTAGTCCGCGGGTGCGGTCGAGCCCGCTAGTGAGACAGCTCACGTTCGAAGGCGCAATCGACTACTTTGAAACCGCCGACCGGGGCACGCTGGAGACACGGGCGCGTATATTCGACTTCCGCGTGGAATTCGAAAATAGCGACAACTTCGGTGTCGTGGTGTCAAACAATTTTGAGTATCTCGACACTCCGTTCGACATTGGACCGGATGTGACCTTGGGGGTTGGCGGCTACGGATTCACCAACACCGCCGTGTCCTACACGCTAGGTGGGCAACGACGCACGAGCGGCGGGCTGGAGTATACCGCTGGGCAATTCTGGAACGGGAACATCAAGACGCTCGCGTTTACTCGAGGGCGTGTCAACGTTCTGGATCAGTTTTCGATCGAGCCCAACATCTCTGTGAACTGGATCGATTTGCCCGAGGGCAGCTTCAACACGACGTTGGTGAGTAGTCGTTTTAACTACGCGTTTACTCCGCGGATGTTTGCGGGGGCCTTGGTGCAATACAACTCCAGTAGCGATGTCGTCAGCGCCAACGTTCGTTTGCGTTGGGAGTATCGACCGGGGAGCGAGTTGTTTATCGTGTACACCGAGGAGCGGAATATGGATACGCTGACACCCAACCGCTACACCGAGCTCCGAAACCGCGGGTTTGTCGTAAAAATCAACCGCCTGTTTCAGATGTGATTTTCCGGGGCACCGCACCCTGAGAAGCCCCGCCGATGGTTACTGGGGGCTCGCTCGGGGTTTATTCTTCGGCGCGCGCGACCTGCTCTTGATACAACCCGAGATTCTTCAGGATTTCCAAACACGCCGCCGAGCGATTGAGCGAATAGAGATGGAGGCCTGGTGCGCCGCCCGCGAGCAGCGCCTCGCATTGCCTCGTCGCGAATTCCACGCCAAGCGCGCGCACGGCATCCGCATCGTCTCCGAGTGCATCGAGTTGTGAGACGAGCGTCGCCGGAAGCGTGGCGCCGCAGAGCTGTGTAAACCGCTTGACCTGCTCGGTTCCCAAGATCGGGAGGACCCCCGGCGTAATCGGGACGGTTGCGCCCAGGGTGCCGGTCATGTACTCGAGAAGCTCGAAGTAGTGGGCGTTGTCAAAAAAAAGCTGCGTCAGAACAAAGTCGGCGCCGTGCTCGATCTTGTTTTGAAGACGCTGCCAATCGACATGCTTTCCATCGGTGCAGGCGGTGTGACTTTCGGGAAATCCAGCGACGCCTATCGAAAAATCCCCGGCCGTCCTGATGACATCCACCAGCTGATACGAAAACTCGAGACCGTTGTCTGACGTGACCTGCCGCGGGTCGCCCGCCGGCGGGTCGCCTCGCAGCGCGAGAATGTTGCGGATGCCCAGACGGGTCGCATTGCTCAGATACTCGGCGATCTCCTCGCGAGTGGAGCTGATACACGTCAGGTGCGCCATCCCGGTAATGCCGTGCTCACGCTGCACGTGGTCGACGACTTCCAGAGTCTTTGACCGTGTACTGCCCCCTGCGCCGTACGTGACCGAGACAAAGTCAGGTCGGGCTGCGGCAAGCCGGGGCAGGGCCCGCGTGTAGAGGCTTTCTTCGGCTTGCGGGGTCTTTGGCGGGAAAAGCTCGATGGAGATAACCGGTCGCCCGGCGGCACGTTTCTCGGCGTAAATATCACGAACCGGCCGTATGTGCGGCCGGTCCGCCGAGTGGATCGTTTCAGAATCTCGTGACACGAAACGGGTGTGGACGCCGGCTCCCGATGTCAAACGCGGTCGCTAGCGCCGCGCCTCGTAACCAAGCACTGTCGGTGGATTGTGACGATTTGACTTGACGATGGCCTGCGAGGCCAGGGTCGAAAAATCTCGTCGATGGCTGAGATGGCTATAGGATGTCACCTGTGTCATGAGCACCCCGAGCATGTCTTCGACCGGGTCAACCCACGAAATCGTACCCCACGCTCCACCCCACATAAAGCTGCCCGGGGACAAATGCTCATTCGCGGTGCCGGGGTCCATCAAGATTCCGTAGCCTAGGCCAAAGCCATAGCCGTCGCCCCGGATATAGACCGGCAGGTCGCCGACATGATTGCTGATCATGAGGTTGATCGTCCGCGGGCTCAGAATACGCGCCCCTTCGATCTCGCCCCCGTTGAGCATCATCTGATGGAATCGGAAGTAGTCGTGAACCGTCGATTGGAGCCCCGCCACGCCGCCGAAATACGTGCCGGCCTCGCGGAACTCAGGCGCTCGGAACAGTTCGATCGTTTGCCCAGGGCCCGTGGGGCTATAGGCCGCCGCGACCCGGTTCACCTTCGATTCGGGCACATAGTAGTGCGTGTCCTCCATCCCCAATGGCTCGAATATTCGTTCTTGCAGAAAGACATCGAGACTCTTTCCGGAGATTTTCTCTACAAGGATGGCTACGAAGTCGGTGGATGCACCGTATTGCCAGCCCTCGCCCGGTTGGAACGCGACCGGGATGTGGGACGATTGCTCGATGCGCTCGCCCAGCGTTTCTGGTGCCGGCTGATGCGCTCGACCGCCGCGGGGCGAAAGACTCAGACCGGAGGTGTGAGTGAGCACGTGACGAACCGTCACCGGTCGCACCAAGGCCTCGGTGCGGGACCGTCCAGGACCACTAGCGACCACCGTCAGGTCCGCGTAATCCGGCATCCACTTGGAAATCGGGTCGTCGAGCAAGAACCGGCCCTCTTCAAAAAGGGACATTAAAGCCACCGACACGATAGGTTTTGTCATCGACATGATCGTGAAGATCGAGTCGGCCGTCATCAATTGGTCGGCTTCCTTGTCACGCCAACCCTGGGCCTCGAGGTGCACGATCTTGCCGTGCCGCGCGATCAACGCGACCGTGCCCGCGAGCAGGTCGTCATCGATATAGCGCTGCATCGTCGCGCTGACGCGGTCGAGACGCTTGTCCGACATCCCGACCTCCGCGGGGTCCACCCGAGGGAGGTCGGACAAGTCAGCCCCGCGGAGTCGGGGAGCAGTCAGGGCGAACGTTGCGAGGAGTATTGCCACCGCCAGGGCGGGGACGAGGACGCGTGGGTGTGCGTTTTTTTGTCGCATCGGAACCTCCACCAATCCGAACCAGGATACATCACGGCGCTGTCATGGATTGTGCAACGCGCCGGATAGACCGTGCTAAGGCGGTATTAGGTGCTTGTGTTGCAACTTCAGGGCTGCGACGTCAGGAGGGACCGTCTTTGGCAAGCACAGTGCCGGGTCCCCCCTCATGCCCAGCGACAATCCGTTCAAATGGCGCCGGTTCGAACCCGCCCTCATCATCCAGTGCGTTCGGTGGCACCTGCGGTATGCCTTAAGTTATCGCGACCTCAAGGCCATGATGCGCGAGCGGGGCCTGTGTGTCGACCATACGACGATCTATCGATGGGTGCAGCGCTATGCGCCAGAGACCGACACACGGTGTCGGCCATTCCTGAGGCGCACCAACGACTCCTAATCGGATCGATGAGACCTACGTGCGTGTCGCCGGGGCCTGGACGTATCTCTACCGTGGCGTCGATTCCAACGGCGATACATTGGATTTCTTGCTGCGAGCGACGCGCGACAGGAAGGCGGCCATCGCGTTCTTCCGCAAGACGTTAGGCGCGGCTCATACGACGCCCCCTCGCGTGGTGACCGTGGACAAGAACCCCGCCTACCCGATCGCGTTCAAGGCCGTCCAACGGTTCTGTCAAGTTGACGAGGCCGGCGCGTTTTCCCCCTGGGAGACCGAGCGTCCGCGGTCGGTCAGTAGGCGCACGTCACCTGATCCCAGATGCCGAAGGCGCGCGCTCTCAGGAAACGGTAGTGCACGGCGCGGAGCAGATGTCGGCCCACTCGAAAGAGATTCTGCACGGGTCCGTGCACCGCGAGAAACCGTTGCGCGTGCCCGGCGGACTTGAAGCCGCGCATCTGGCGTTCCTGCTGTCGGGTTGCTTGGTGAGAGACTTCGGCCCGGACCGGTCCGTGCAGTGGACCACGGACGGGATCACGGTGCGGCAGGCCGCGGGGTAGCTACGGAGTTTGTCGGTGATCAGTCGCCGAGGGGCACAGCCCTGTCCTTTAAACAACTTGCGGAAGAACCGGATGGCCGCCCACCGATTGCGCCGGGACTGGACCAGGATGTCGATCACGTCTCCGTCCTCGTCCACGGCACGCCACAGATACTGTTGCCGCCCCTGGATCTTGACGAACACCTCGTCCAGATACCACGTGTCGCCCATCTGGCCTCGGCGGCGCCGTAACCGCCGTGCGTAATCGAGCCCGAACGTCAGACACTACTGCCGAATCGCCTCGCACGTCACCGTGATACCCCGTTCGGCGAGGAGTTCCTCCACCTCTCGGAAGCTGAGGCCGAACCGGTGGTACAGCCAGACGGTGTGACTGACGATTACAGGAGGAAATCGGTATCCGCGATAGCTGGGCGGCAGGCTCGTCATCCGCCTACTCTGCCACCTGCGGGCTCAACTTGACAGAGCCCTATCGCTGGATGACGGATGCTCGAGCCGCTGCTGCGCGAGAGGCGGAAGGGGCGAGAGAACACCCGATGGCAGTGGTGGGCGCGATCATGCCTAGTCCGGCCGATACTGGTTCGTGATTGGGAGCCGTCGGTCTTTCCCAAACGCCCGCGTCGAGACGCGCACGCCGGGTGGCGACTGACGCCGTTTGTATTCTGCCCGGTCCACGAGCTGGACGATTTGCGCGACGACCGCCCGGTCAAAGCCGAGGGCTTCGATCCCGCGTAGGTCGCGGTCGTGCTCGACGTAGGCCTCCAGAATGGCGTCTAGTGTGTCGTACGGGGGCAGGCTGTCGGTGTCCAACTGGTTATCCCGCAGCTCGGCGGTGGGCGGCTTGTCGATGATTCGCTGAGGAATGACCTCCTGGTCTCGATTGCACCAGCGGGCGATGCGATAGACCCAGGTCTTGAGCACGTCCTTCAAGATGGAGAATCCGCCGGCCATGTCGCCATACAGGGTGGCGTAGCCCACACTCATCTCGCTTTTGTTGCCCGTCGTGAGCACGAGCCATCCAAACTTGTTGGACAGCGCCATGACGAGGTTGCCGCGGATCCGTGCTTGGAGGTTCTCTTCCGCGACGTTTGGCGCGGTGCCTTCAAAGGAAGGCGCCAAGGTGGCGTCGTATCCGGCCATCAGGTCGGCGATCGGCATCTCCAGTAGGGTGACGCCAAGCGTCAAGGCCAAAGCCTCGCCGTCTTCGCGATTGATGTCGGCCGTGAACCGGGACGGCATCGAAACGGCCTTTACGGCGTCGGCTCCCAGTGCCTCGGCCGCGACCACGAGGGCGAGCGCGGAGTCGATCCCGCCGGACAGACCAAGCACTGCCTGAGAGAAACCGTTCTTGTGAAAGTAGTCACGGGTGCCGAGCACGAGCGCCTGAAAGAGCTCGGCCTCGGGTGCCATGATGTCCGGCATCACTGGCGTGTCTATACGATGGGAGGACTCGTTTCGACGGGCTGACGTGGGCGTTACCTCGGATGTGGCGTCGGCGGCAGTGCCCGCCGTCCATCCGGACGTCGAGAGCGAGACGAGCTCGATCGCGTCTTCCTCACCAGGCGTTAGTCTTTGGCGCCAGCGGGGATCGCGGAGCCGTTGCCGGGAGGCTGCGGTCATGTCGAGGTCATGCACGACGAGGTCTTCTTCAAACTGCCGCCCCCGCGCGACGAGCCGACCCCCCGGATCGACGATCACGCTGTGTCCGTCGAAGACGAGCTCGTCCTGACCGCCCACCGCGTTGCAAAACGCCACAAAGGACCGATAGTCGACCGCTCGGGTGGCAAACATGTGCTCGCGCTCGCGCCCCTTTGAGCGGTGATACGGAGAGGCGGACAAATTGACGATGAGCTCGGCTCCGCCCTCGATCGCCGACACCTGGGCGGGACCGCCGGGATACCAGAGGTCTTCGCAAACGGTGATGCCGATACGGTGTCCGTCGAGGTCGAGGACGACCGAATCCGTGCCGCTCGCGAAATACCGTTGCTCGTCAAAGACCCCGTAGTTCGGCAGAAACCGCTTTCGATACACTGAATGCAACCGCCCGTCGGCGAGAACGGCCGCAGCGTTATACAGATCGTCATCGAGAAAAGGAAACCCGACTAGCGCGACGGTATCCCTGACGTCGGACGCCAATTCGTGAACGGCCGAGAGCGCGCGCTCAGCAAACTGGGGCTTGAGCAGCAGGTCTTCGGGCGGATACCCGGTCACAGCCAGCTCGGGAAACACCACGAGCTGTGCGCGCTCGGCGCGGGCGCGGTCGAGCCACTCGCGGAGGCGACGGAGGTTGCCGCGTATATCTCCGACAGGGAGATTCGCCTGGCAGAGTGCGATCCGCAGCATCAAGACCGAGCCCTCACCGTACGGAGAGACCGATCTCCTGGGCAATGTTTCGAAGTGCGCGCTGAATCGTTTGGACGTTCTCGGGACCGGTTCCAAGAAGCTGTTTTTGGGCCGAGCTCAGGGATTCGAGGGTGGCGTCATCAAAGTAAAAGAATGGTCCTTGCTCGACCACGCGCGGCGCTGGATCGAGCACCGGGACTTCCAATAAGTGAGAAATGGCTCGCTCGACCACCTGTCGAAACGGTCGGTCGGGATAGCCCAGCTCGACGTAGGCTTCGTCGAAGAGCGGCTCGAGCGTGAGATACAGCTCCGCTGCACCCGCCGGGTCAAGAGAGTCGACAATTGCCGCGTGCGTATCGTATCGATGCTGCGGTCCGACCGTCGCGCCAAATCGGAGCTCGGGTCGCATGAAGCCCACATGCGTGGCCGGGTTTGTGCCCTCGGCCAGATTGTCGATGATGGCCACAAACCGCCGGACCATCTGGTCACTGACCAACCAGGATGCAAGTCCCGGATGAGACGACAGCCCAGTCACCAGCTCGGTAACGAATGCGTCGCTTGCATTCAGGGAGGGTAACGCGGCCGGTTCCGGAGCCGGTTCGACGGGGGGCGGTGGTGGCGGGGGAGGGGGCGGAGGCGCGACTTCGGCCGCCTCGTCGCCCGGTGCGTCGTCCGTGCCGCTCGGATACAAGTAGAAGCCAGCGGCGACGATCACCACCAGGACGATACCGATAATGATCAGTCGGTTCCGATTCCAGCCGCTCTCATCCGGATTGGCGGGTTCTTTGACGTAAAAGTCTCCGAGTTGGGTCACTGTTTAACGCTCCGTCAGGGACAAAGAACCGTACCGACCCATGATAACCTACCGTTCGCAACATGGTCGTTGGTCGGTGGCTCGAGGAACAAACGGCCGAGACCAGAACAACCTGCACACGAAAGGATCTCCCGATGAATCCATCTGTGACTCACGAAGGGCGACGACAGTTCCTGCGCTTGTTGGCGGGGAGTCCGCTCATGGCGTTCGGTGGGCTCCACTCCGGTCTTCTCGAACGGCTCGGCGGCGTGGCGCTGAGCGCGCAAGAGGACACTGGGATCATCAGCTCTCTGGATGAAGCGCTCGAAATCATGGATTTTGAGCCGGTCGCAAAGAGGATGATGCTGCCTCAACACTGGGCCTATCTCGCGACCGGAGTCGACGACGATGCAACGCTCAGGGCGAACGTCGAGGGATTTTCAAACTATCAGATTCGCATGCGGCGTCTGGTGGATTTCACGACGCTGGATCTATCGACGGAGATCTTTGGGAAGCGCTGGGCGTCTCCTCTCGCGTTCTCGCCGGTCGCCAGCCTGAAGGGGTTTCACACCCAGGGCGAGCCTGGCGCCGCGCGAGCCGCGTCTGCCAAAGGCGTGTTGCAGATGTTGTCGACCCAAACATCGACCCCGGTGGAAGAAGTCAACGAGGCCTATGGCGAACCGATCTGGTATCAGCTGTATGCCCGGTCTGACTGGGAAAACACCTCAAAGCTGGTCAAACGGGTCGAGACGGCAGGGTGTCCGGTGTTGGTCTTCACGATCGATTTGTTGGCGGGGCGGAACACGGTGACAAACGCTCGCGCCCAGGGGGTCGAGGGAACGAGCGCCGAGTTTTGTCAGAACTGTCACAAAGATTTGACCAAGCCGATGGCGGAGGGCTTGACCCGGGTGCCAGGGGTCACGAACTTCACGTGGGACTATGTGAAGCGCCTCAAGGATTCCACCAGTATGAAGCTTGTGCTCAAGGGGATCGTTACCCAAGAAGATGCCGAGCTGGCCGTCGAGTTTGGCGCGGACGGCGTCATGGTATCCAATCATGGCGGGCGGGGCGCGGAGAGCCTTCGGCCCACGATCGAGTGTCTACCTGAGGTGGCCGCGGGGGTCGCGGGACGTGTTCCTGTGCTCTTTGACAGTGGCGTCCGCCGGGGTACCCATATCCTCAAGGCGCTGGCGCTGGGCGCCGACGTCGTGTCGGTGGGGCGTCCCTATGTGTGGGGGCTGGCCGGGTTTGGTCAGGACGGTGTCGAGAAGGTGATCGATATCCTTCACCGAGAGCTACAGCTCGTCATGCGTCAGGCCGGTGCCACGTCGATCCAGAAGCTGCGGCAGAACCGCTATATCCTTGACCGCCGCACTGGCGCCCGCCTCTAAAGCGAAAAAAGGCTGTAGAGAAAATAGAAAGACGTCTCAGGGCCCAAGTGGCCAAAGTGAAAATGCGATGCATACAGATCTGAGAGTGATGGGGGCGGCATTGTTGGTGTGCGTCCTATCGGTGCCGATCGCCGCCCAGGACCAGGTGGCTCACGTAGAGATATCCGGCACATCCACTGTCCGTGGATGGACCTGCCCCGCGGAAGGCGTGTTGTCAGCAACACCGGGAACTGGGACGGCACCGCTCCCGGGGCTCTCGGCCGGGGTGGGGCCGGTGACCCTTCGGTTTCAAGTGGCCGAGATCGAGTGTCCTGAGGAGCAGATGAAGGAACATCTCCAAGAAGCCTTGGAGGCGCCCGCGTTTCCGGAGATTGTGTATACCCTGCACACCTATGCGGTTGACGGCGATGATGGCGCCCAGGCCTCCGGTGAGATCACCATTCACGGTGTGACACAGCCGTTGGCCTTGGAGATCGATTTCGAAGAGTCGGCGGACGGGATCCGTGGGATCGGTCGTACAGAGTTGGACATCACAGAGTTTGGGCTGACCCCACCGTCCCTATGGCTGGGTATGCTCAATGTTGGCGCGATCATACAAATCGAGTTTAACGCGCCGATACCGGTCGCGCAGTAGCGTCGGCGACGCCGTGACTGCGTGGCGAGTGGTCACCTCTGGCCTCGCATCTGGCTGATCACGCTGGGGGCAGCATGTCCGACGCGCAGTGGACGTGTCGGCTAGCTTTTCAGGTTGAGCGAGCCGAGCACTTTGTCGGTGTCCTCGCCGAGCGCCCGGGGGGCACTGGTTGCGACCGGCGGTGTGCGGGAGAGTTTGATCGGATTTCCCAAGGCCCGCACCTGCCCAAGCGCCGGGTGCGGAATGTCAATCACCATGTTTCGCGCGAGGAGCTGGGGTTCGCTGAGCGCCTCCGCCAGTCCGTTGACCCGTCCGCACGGCACACGGTGAGTCTGGAGACGCGCGATGAGCTCTTCACGGCTCCACGCTCCGATCCGTTGGGTAATGTCCGCGACAAGCGCCTCCCGGTTGGCCATCCGGTCCGTGTTGGTGGCAAACCGCGGATTCTTTTCGAGCGCCTGCGCGTCAATCGCCGTGCAGAACTGTGTCCACAGCCTGGGATTTCCAACGGAGACGACGACCAGTCCATCGCGTACGGGCAGCGTTTCGTAGGGTGTCAATGAGTGGTGTTGGTTTCCTTCTCGGCCCAGGAGTTCACCGGCGTTCAGATAGGCCATCGCGGGCAGTGTCAACGCTGAGGTCATGGAGTCGAGCAACCCAATGTCCACATGTTGGCCTTCGCCCGTCTGGTCTCGAGAACGCAACGCGAGCAGGATTCCGCTCAGGGCGTAGAGCCCAGCCAAGTAGTCGGTGATCGCCACGCCAGCGCGGGTCGGCGGACCGTCACGGGGGCCGGTGACATCCATGAGTCCGCACTCGCCCTGGATGACATTGTCATACCCGGGAAGGTCGCGTTTTGGACCCGTCTGGCCGTAGCCCGTGACCGAGCAGTAGATGAGGCGAGAGTTGAGGGCAGCAACGTCAGGATATGCGAAACCCAGCTGGGCCAAACTGCCGGGTCGGAAGTTTTCGATGAGGACATCCGCGTCCTTGATGAGCGCTCGGAGCGCTGCGGCTCCCGACGGTTGTTTGAGGTCGAGTGCCACGCTCTTCTTGTTTCGATTGAGACCAAGAAAGAAGGTGCTCCATCCGTCCAGGAAAGGCCCCCATCCTCGCGTATCGTCGCCATGTGTCGGTTCTTCGATCTTGAGAACCTCGGCGCCCATATCCCCCAGCAACATCGTGCAGAACGGGCCGGCGACGACTCGAGTGAGATCCAGTACGCGGAGACCATGAAGCGGGGACGGGGGAGGAGGCATGACGACCGGATTATACGGGGGGTGCCGCGGGAGTTTGCGGGTGGGGATCGCTCGAATGTATGGTGCATCCAGTCCAGAGGCCTGTGTTGCCGATACCGATTCATGGGAGACCCGATGAAACTCGCCCTCCGATCCCGGTCCGTGCTGGTGTCTTCGCTTCTCGCATGCGTGCCGATGGCCCTCGCCTGTATGGATGGGGCGCCAAACCCCGGCGCAGTCGAATCTGGTGGCAGCGGCACCGCATCGAGCGATAGATGCGTGGCACTCACCGAACGTGAGCTCATCGACTTTCGCATCGTCGCGAGCGAATACGTGGCGGCCGTTGACGATGTCCCGAGCCATTGCAGGGTTGCTGGTGTCATCGAGACCGAGGTCAACTTCGAGCTTCTTCTCCCCGACGCGTGGAACGGTCGGTTCTTGATGGGTGGCGGCGGGGGATACGTCGGCAGCATCCAGAATCAGGCAATGACGCCAACCTATGGCGCCGTCGGCGGGACGGCTCTGGAACGGGGCTATGTGACGGCAGGTACCGACACCGGTCACGTGGGGAGCGGCGTCGACGCAAGCTGGGCTCTCGATCGCCCGGACCGTCAGGAAAACTGGGGGCATCGGGCGGTTCATCTGACGGCGGAAGCGTCCAAGTCGGTCATACGTCACTACTACGATGCGTCGCCGGACTACTCATACTTTGCCGGCTGCTCGCGCGGTGGTGGACAAGGCATGATGGAGTCGCAACGGTATCCCGACGACTTCGACGGAATCGTGTCCGGGGCACCCGCGTACCACTGGACCGCGTTTGCCGCAGGAATGGTTCAGACGCAACAGGCGGTCTACCCGGCCGGTGAGGCGACTCCGCCGATCATCACGTCCGATACGTTGCAACTCCTCGCGACATCGATCGACACGGCGTGTGACCTCGATGACGGAGTCGACGACGATATCCTGGCCGACCCTCGGTCCTGCGGATTCCGGCCAGACGATTTGCCTCGTTGTCACGGGGACGCGGGGGCCGACTGCGTAACCGAGGCGCAGCTGGCCGCCATCAACGCGGTCTACGACGGACCCACCGCGGACGGAGAGCCGCTATTTCTCGGGTTTCCTTTTGGTGGAGAGAATGAAGCTGGGGGATGGGATCCCTGGGTGGTGAACGCCGATTCGTCTGGTGAGCGAAGCGTGCCGAGCCTGCATCACGCGTTTGGGGTCGAACTTTACAAGCAGTTCGTGTTTGGTGACCCCGAGTGGGATTTCACCGATTACGATTTTTCTAGTTGGCGCGAAGACACGGCCGAGGTCGCCGAGATCCTTGATGCGACCGACACCGATCTCGGAGCGTTTCGAGATACCGGGGGAAAAATCATCTACTGGACGGGCTGGTCTGATCTCGCCCTGACTCCGCTCGGGACGATCGACTATTACGAGCACCTCCGGGCCGGTGATGCCCGGGCCGATGAGTACGCGCGGCTCTACATGTTGCCCGGCGTTCTGCACTGCGGCGGCGGACCCGGCGCCGACCGGGTCGATTGGATCGAGGCAATCCGAATCTGGGTCGAGGAGGACATTCCACCCGGGCGACTCGTAGCTCGCAACCTCGAGAGCGATGCGCCGATACGATCCCGACCGGTGTGTCCGTATCCCCAGACCGCTACCTATAGCGGCGAGGGTGACGAAGGCATCGAATCAAGCTTCGTCTGCGTTGTGCCACAGTAGCGGGGACGTGCGTAGGCCCAGCGCGCTCGTCTAGCGGCACAGCCGCGATCTCGTCGACTAGCGGCGCGTGGTGAAAGTGCCGCGTGGCACAAGAGCCAATCGTGGGCCGGCAGAAACAGGACGAGCAGAGGGACACTACGGGCAGCAACTTGCCGATGAGCAACGCTGGCCGCATTCAGCGACGGTCCGCGAGCTACCCGTTATAGAGCTCACTCGTCCTTGAGGTGGAGGTTACCCTTGCCGGGCCCAGCGAAAGAATAGAGGGCCATACCCGCCTCGGTGGCCATTGACACCGCGAGACTCGAGGCCGCTCCCACCGAGACCATGAGTGGGATCGCCGCTTTGAGGGCCTTTTGTACCAGCTCGAAGCCTGCGCGTCCGCTGACGACCAGGATGTGGTCGGACAGCGGCATGTGGTCTAGTAGGACAAAGTGGCCGATGGCCTTGTCCACCGCGTTGTGCCGGCCGATGTCCTCATACGCACAGAGGAGTTGGCCCTCAAGGTCAAAGATTCCGGCAGCATGGATTCCGCCCGTCGCGTCGAAGAGTTTCTGCGCCTGCCGCAGTCGGTCTGGAAGGTGCTCTAATTTTTCCAAGAGTGCGGGCGACGTATCGATACGCGAAATGGAGGGCAGGTCCTGCTGAAGGTCGGCAATCTCTGTTTTGCCGCACACCCCGCAAGCCGCGGTTGCGCGGAACTCTCGCTCTGGTCGAGCCCGGACGGATCCTGCGACCTCCTCAGTGATAGTCACGTCGATACGATCACCAGCAAAGTCTCGGACGCGGATCTGTGTGTCGCCGCCTATCCTTCCGGTCGGCGTCGAAGGAGAGGGGCCGGTCAGGGACATGAGCTGACCAGGACCCGTGAGGACGCCTTCCGCCCACAGAAACCCGGCCGCCAATTCGCGATCATGACCGGGTGTCCGCATGGTCACCACGAGCGATTTTCCGTTCACGGAGATCTGCAAAGGCTCTTCGACGACGACGACATCCTGCTGGATGTCGGGCCGGTTGCGCCGTCGGATCGAGACACGTCTGAGACCGACGCTGAGCGGGTACATCGGCTCGAGGGGTAGGCTCATGAGCAGTCTGATCCTGGTGTCCCGGAGTGAAAGTCCTGCGCGCCGACCGCGCCCGGTTTCTTGCCGCCCCACACTTCGAACGGCTGGCTAGTCGACGACACAGTCTCCCGACGAAGGTCACGAGATGCCGTCTCCGATCGGTCTCCGCTGGTGTCGCCCGGCGCTCGCGTTCCGCAGACTGCGAGAGTCGCCCGGACGCCGACGATGACCGCCGTGCGTAAGCTCGGGCCGGTTCGGATACGGAGCATGACCGTGATTATAGGTGTTGGACGGGGAGCCCCGCCTCAGCTCAGTCTTCTCTTCTCCTGAAGCTCTCCTGTATTCTGTCAGCGACGAGCGACTCGACATGGATATTTCTCGACGCACTTTTATAAAAGCCTCGGCGGTCGGCGGCGCTGGTATCAGCGCTTTGGGATTCGACCTTGGTCCGGCCCACGCCGCGGTCCGCCAGCTCAAGATTCAAAACGCGAAAGAGTATCGGACGGTGTGTCCATACTGTGCCGTAGGCTGCGGCACGATTGCGTATGTGCATGGCAGTGGCGGGTTGAACACGACAAATACGGTCATGCATGTCGAAGGTGACCCGGACAATCCGATTAATGGCGGCACATTGTGCCCCAAGGGCGCCTCTCAGATGCAGCTCGCGATCAGCCCGCGATTGCAGCATCAGCCAAAGTTTCGTGACCCTGGGTCATCGGAATGGCGAGACGTGTCCTGGGACTTTGCTATGGACTGGTTCGCCCGGAAGTTTAAAGAGTCGCGGGACGCGACGTTTTCCGAGCGGGACGACGACGGCCGCGTCGTCAACCGGTGTGATGGGATCGCGTGGGTGGGCAGCGCCACGGTTGCCAACGAAGACGCCTATCTCATCACAAAGACCATGCGGGCGATGGGCTTAGGCTATATCGACCACCAGGCTCGCATATGACACAGCCCCACGGTGGCCAGTCTGGCCGCCACGTTTGGTCGCGGAGCGATGACCAATCACTGGAAGGACATCAAGAATGCCGATGTCGTTCTCGTCATGGGGGCCAACCCGGCGGAGAATCACCCGTGCGGATTTAAGTGGGCCCTTGAGGCCCGCGACAATCGCGGCGCCAAGCTCGTCACGGTTGATCCCCGCTATACCCGCACGTCGGCGGTGGCGGACAAACATCTGCAGATCCGCCCCGGGAGTGACATTGCCATACTTGGCGGGTTCATCACCTACATCCTCGAGAACAATCTCCAGCACGACGAGTATGTCCGCGCGCACACCAACGCTTCGTTTATCGTGAGCGAGGAGTTTGGTTTTGCGGATGGTTTGTTCGCAGGGTTTGACGAGGCCGCGCAAAGCTACGACAAGACTGCGTGGGACTACCAACGCGGTCCGGATGGATTTGTCCGACGTGACCCGACGCTCGAGCACCCACGCTGTGTGTTTCAGTTACTCAAGACACATTACGCGCGATACACGCCCGCCCTGGCCGCGCAGATCTCCGGTTGTTCGGAAGAGGCCTTTCTGCGGATGGCCGAGATCGTCTGCTCCACGGGTTCCGCAGACCGCGTGGGCACCATTATGTATGCGGTCGGGTGGACCATGCATACCGTGGGGAGCCAGATCATACGAACGGCCGCCATCTTCCAACTCTTGTTGGGGAACATCGGGCGACCCGGGGGCGGGATCAACGCGTTGCGAGGGCATGCCAACGTGCAAGGTGCCACCGACCATGCCATTGTGGCGGGGATTCTGCCGGGGTATCTCAAGGTGCCAACTCCATCCCAACAGTCGTTTGAGGCACACCTGGACGACTCGACGCCGCGTCCGCTGGTGCCGGACGCGGTCAACTATTGGGGGAACTACCCGAAGTTCTATGTCTCTTTGATGAAGGCGTGGTTTGGAGACCACGCGACCGCCGACAACGACTACGCGTATGACTATCTCGCCAAGCCCGCCGGTGACGCGACCTGGTTGTCGTTGTGGGACGAAGCGCACCAAGGACGTCTCGAAGGCTTTATCGCGCTCGGCTTCAATCCTTTGCTCGCGGGTCCGAGTGTGCCGCGTCTCCTGGAGTCGATGGCCAAGCTCAAGTGGAAGGTCGTCATCGACCCGTTCATGATGGATAGCGCCGAATTCTGGAAGGCGCCCGGGGTGAACTCGGCGGAGGTCCAGACCGAGGTGCTCTATTTGCCGAGCAGCCACTGGATCGAGCGGGACGGCTCCTTTACAAATAGCGGACGGTGGGCGCAGTGGAAAGAGAAGGCGGTCGAGCAACCGATCGGTGTCCGCTCGGACACCTGGATCCTCTCCGAATTGTTCTGGCGAGTGAAAGAGCTGTATCAGCAAGAAGGCGGTGCGTATAACGAGCCCATCCAGAACCTGACGTGGGACTATTTGAATCCGCGTGAACCGACGTTGGTGGAGCTGGCAAAGGAGATCAATGGCGCGGACCTCTCGACCGGGAGCCTCCTCTCGTCGTTTGGCGAGCTCAAGGATGATGGCACTACCGCGTCTGGGAACTGGCTCTATTGTGGAAGCTTCACGGAAGACGGCAACCAGATGGCGCGCCGCGGCACCGCGGACCCGACCGGTCTTGGAATGCACCACGACTGGGCGTGGAGCTGGCCCCTCAATCGGCGAGTGCTCTACAACCGTGCCTCCGCCGACAGCGAGGGGCGGCCGTGGGACGAGCAGCGCTCCGGCATCTCGTGGAACGGTCAACGGTGGATGGGGGATGTTCCCGATTATGGGCCGACGACGCCTCCTGACGCCACCGGGGCATTCATCATGAACGAGGAAGGCGTCGCGCGGCTGTTTAGCACCCAGCTCGTTGATGGTCCGTTCTCAGAGCACTACGAGCCGGTCGAAAGTCCCACGACAAATCCACTGCATGAAAACGTCCCCGTCAACCCGCTCATCCATTGGTATGACGGTGTGCGCGAAACGCTGGCCACATCCGGGGGGAGCGAGTTTCCGTATGCGTGCACGATATACCGCGTCGTCGAACGCGAACACTTTGTGACCAGCAACGTGCCGTATCTGGTCGAAGCCATGCCCGACTTCTTTGTCGAGCTGCCAGAGGGACTCGCGCAGGAAAAAGAGATCGCCAACGCGAGTCGCGTCCGGGTTTGGTCAAAGCGGGGCTCGGTGACGGGCACCGCCATCGTGACCAAGCGAATCAAGCCGCTCCTGGTCAACGGGCAGACCGTGTGGACCATCGGGATTCCGGTGCACTGGGGGTTCGTCGGTCTGAACGAAGGGTCGATGGCCAATCAGTTGACGTCTTTTGTCGGCGACGCGAATACAAAGTGTCCTGAGTTCAAGAGTTTCCTTGTAAACGTAGAAAAGGCCTGATCTATCGATGCCTGACAATCTCGCCATCCGGCGGATGTCCGCCACTCCCAGCGCGTTTATTCCGTTGGATGCGCTGCGGTCAAACGCGCCTGAGTATTCAAAGCTCGTCGACATCTCAAAGTGCATTGGATGCAAAGGGTGTGAGGTGGCCTGCAAGGAGTGGAACGAGCTCAAGGTCGAGCCGACGGAAAATTTTGGGAGCTACCAGAGCCACAAAGACCTCAGCCCAAACACGTGGCTCTTGATGCGATTCAATGAGGTGGAGGTCGAGGGCGATATCCAGTGGCTTATCAAGAAGGACGCCTGTCTCCACTGCGAAGACCCGGGTTGCTTGTTTGCCTGTCCAGCGCCCGGTGCGATCGTTCAGTATACGAACGGCATCGTCGACTTCAATCAGGACAACTGTATCGGGTGTCAGTATTGCGTCACGGGATGTCCGTTCAACATCCCGCGGTTTGACACGGCGTCCAAGACGGTATCGAAGTGCAACATGTGTATCGACCGGGTCGACGCGGGCCTCGAGCCAGCCTGTGTCAAGACATGCCCGACCAACGCGATCTCGTGGGGGTCAAAACACGACATGCTCGCCCTGGCGGACAAGAAGGTCGAGACGCTCAAGCGTCGCGGGTATGGGAGCGCGGCGGTGTATAACCCCGCCGGTGTCGGCGGCACGCACATGATGTATGTCGTGCCGCATGGCGATCGGCTGGAGGACTACAGCCTGCCCGCGGACCCCACCGCGAGCCCTATGCCAATGACCGGGCTGGGTTTTCTCAAGCGTACCGCAGTCTTTCTCTTTAACTTCAGCATTGTTGGCACCCTGCTGCATTTTCTCGCGTTTGGGCAGAAACGGGTAGAGGAGCACTGACCGCATCGTGACGACGCCCGGGTCGCTTCTTCAACGTTTCTCTTACCTCGAGCGGATCGTGCATTGGCTCGTGGGTTTGACGTTTGTGGCCTTGCTGGCGACGGGGCTGGCGTTTTCGTATCCATCGCTCTTTTGGCTAACGATGTTTGTTGGGGGAGGACCGGCCGCGCGTGTGTTTCACCCGTGGCTGGGGACGGCGTTTGGGGTGGGAATGGCCCTGATGATCTTCCTCTGGGTCCGGGACATGTTTCTCGACGGTGACGATCGTCGGTGGCTCGCGGCCGTAAAGGACTACGCCACCCAAAACCACGACAAAGTGCCGCCCGCCGGAAAATACAATGCCGGACAAAAGCTGTTCTTTTGGGTGCAGGGTGGTCTCGGGGTCGTATTCGTCGCGACCGGGCTCTTGCTCTGGATGCCGGACCGGTTCTCGTCTGCGGTGCTCGTGGTGGCCAGACTAGCCCATTTTGCCGCGACGGTCGGAGGCGGGTTGTTCTTGATCGTGCACGTCTATCTCGGGACGGTTGCCTATCCCGGCACAGCCCGAGGCATGATCGACGGCAAGGTCAGTCGACGCTGGGCCGCGCTTCATCATCCACGCTGGCGCGGCGAAAGTTAGTATCCACTTTTTCGCACTGCCTCGGTTCTCTCGTGCCGCTGAACTGGAAGCACCGTCAAGCCCGAGCGGCCCGGCTCGCCGACACCCATCCGGTGGCGGCCGAGCTGCTGTCCGTCTACCGAGAGGTCCTGACAAAACAGGAGGCGGTGGCCGAGGTCGCGACGCGGAGCGCATGGACCCTGGACGCGCCGACTGGTGTCGACCGGAAGCAGTCGCGCGCGTTCGCACGATTCGTTCGTGACGTCAGTCGGGTGGTGACGCCCGTCTTGACTGTGGTGGGCGAGCGTCTCTGCGCGGGCGAGCCATCATCGGAGAGCGTGCTCGACGCCTTCCTCCGCCGCGAGTCGTTACAGGAAGCGGCGGACGGGCTGCGGTGTGAGCCGCTGGCGCTTGAGTTTTTTCCTCGAGCCTTTGTGCAACCCGTGGCGGAAGTCGTGGTCGCGCGAGCCACGGGAGCCACCGGCGAATCCGCCGGCGACGGGTCGTTCTCGGCCGATCAGATTGCCCGACACTGTCCGGCGTGCGGGCGACCGCCCCAAGTGTCAGTGCTACGCGACGATGCCGAGGTTCGCGGTCAACGGTGGCTCGTGTGCTCGTTGTGTGAGAGCGAGTGGGTGTATCCCCGCTCCACGTGTCCACGGTGCGGCGAGGTTGATGCCAAGAAGCTTGGTCATCACGTCTCTGACTCTTGGCCGCACCTGCGGGTCGAAGAGTGCGAGACCTGTCGGACATATCACAAGGCACTGGACCTGCGGATAGACGGGGCGGCGTTGCCGATGGTCGATGATGTCGCCTCTGTCGAGCTCGACCTGTGGGCTACGGAGCGAGGGCTCGAGAAACTCCAAGTGCATCTGCTGGGGCTGTAAACTCATCGCTGGCGGGAGCAGACCTCCGACTCTAATCCATGACTGACACCATCGACGCGTTTGTGTACACCGGTGTCCGGACGCCGTTTGGGAGACACGCCGGAAGTCTGGCGCCGGTACGTCCTGATGACTTGCTGGCTGGGAGTATCCGGTCACTGGTCGAGCGTGGACCGTTTTCATCTGGTGATATAGAAGATGTCGTCATCGGGTGCACCAACCAAGCGGGAGAGGACAGCCGCAACATCGCTCGACGCGCGGCTCTCCTGGCAGGGCTCCCGTTCGAGGTGGCCGGCCTGACGCTGAACCGACTGTGCGCGAGCGGCTTGGCCGCGGTGGTGGACGCCGGACGGGCGGTCGCTTGCGGCCAGGGCGATCTATTTATTGCAGGCGGGGTCGAGAGTATGAGCCGAGCGCCGCTGGTGATGGGGAAGTCGGACAGAGCGTATGGGCGCCAAGTGCAGGTCTTTGACTCCACGCTCGGGTCTCGGTTTCCCAATCCTCGGCAAACTGCGGTCTGTGGTGACCATGCCATGGCTGAGACCGCCGAGGAGGTTGCCAAAGATCTTGGGATCGAGCGGAGCGATAGTGACGTCTTTGCAGAAGGTTCTCAGGGAAAGTACGAGTCGGCGAAGGCCACGGGGTTTTTCGCGGACGAGATCCACGCCGTCGAGGTGCCAGGCAAGAAAGGGCAAGCCACGACCGTCGTCGATGACGAGCACCCACGCGCGGGCACGACGGTGGACACACTCTCGCGACTCCGGCCGCTGTTTGAAGATGGCGTGGTCACCGCCGGGAATGCGTCCGGTATCAACGACGGGGCAGTGTCGCTGTTTGTCGGGTCACGCGCCGTCGGAGAGCGAGTAGGGGCGGCGCCGCTCGCCCGGATCGTGTCCGCCGGCGCGGCGGGCGTCGAGCCACGGGTCATGGGGCTTGGGCCGGTGCCCGCGTCAAAGAAAGCGTTGGCCCGCGCCGGTCTCGAGTTAGGTGACATGGACGTCATCGAGATCAACGAGGCCTTTGCCACGCAGGTTCTCGGATGTCTGAAATTGATGGAGCTTGACGCCGCCGATTCACGGCTCAATCCGAATGGCGGAGCCATCGCGGTGGGGCATCCCCTGGGCGCGTCGGGGGCACGTCTGGCGCTCACTGCCGTCCGCCAGCTCCAGCGGACCGACGGTAGATACGCACTCGTCACTCTGTGTATCGGCGTGGGCCAGGGCCTCGCCGCGGTTCTCGAGCGTGTCTAGTTCAGCCACGCCACCGCCGGTGTCGGAGCGCTCGCCATTCAAGCCGCGTCGTCTACTGGTGCTCCTCGGTGTCTATCTTCTTGTTACCTACGTGATCCCGGCCCCCGCGGGGGTTGAGGCCGAAGGCTGGCGGGTATGCGGAGTGTTTCTCGCCACCATCGTGGGTCTCATGATCCAACCGATGCCGGGGTCGCAAGTTGTGCTCGTGGGTGTGACCGCGATGGTCGTGGTCGGGGGCGCGTCGCTGGACCGCGCCCTTAGCGGATACGCCACGGGGTCCGTCTGGATGGTGCTGGCGGCAATGTTGATGTCACGCGCTCTCCGAGACTCTGGACTGGCGCGCCGCGTTGCGTTGCTCTTTGTCCGTGCGATCGGCGCGACCGCACTCGGGTTGGGGTATGCGCTCCATCTGACCGATCTCACCCTGGCGACGGGTGTGCCGTCGATCACGGCTCGTTCGGCCAGCATTGTCTTCCCCATCGCGCGCAGTATCAGCAGTCTCTACAACTCGACGCCCGGACCCACGGCGGCACGGCTTGGTACGTTCTTGATGGCGTCGATGTATCAGACAAGCGTGGTGGCGTCGGCGATGTTCTTCTACAGCAGTGCCGCCAATGTGCTGCTCGGCGAGATGGCCGCCGAGTACGCGGGTGTGACTGTTACCTGGACCAGCTGGTTTGTGGCCGGGTTGGCCCCCGGTCTCGTCGCGAGTCTGGTCATTCCCTACTTTGTGCTCCGTTTTCTCCCCCCGGAGCTCACCCAGACTCCCGCCGCCCCAAGCTTTGCCAACGACGAGCTCAAGAAGCTTGGACCGCTGAGAGGGAAAGAGGCCATCGTTCTGGCGGTATTTGTCGGGGTCGTCGTCCTGTGGGTCACCTCGTCCTGGGTCCCCTGGCTGTCGCCCGCGACGGTCGCGCTGCTGGGAATCTGTGTGCTTTTTCTCACCCACGCCCTTTCCTGGGACAGTGCATTGAGCGAGCGCTCCGCCTGGGATGTCTTCGTGTGGTACGGCGGTCTTCTCATGATGGGGCGACTGCTCAACGAGACCGGGGTCACAGACATCTTCGCCCAATGGATTGGCGCCTGGTTCGGCGGCGTGCCCTGGCTCTTCGTGCTGGTGGCCATCCTCGTGTTGTATTTCTACGCGCACTACTTCTTTGCCAGCACCAGCGCTCACGGACTGGCGATGTTCCCGCCGTTTGTCGTGTTGCTGATCGGCGCCGGCGTGCCGGCAGCGGTTGCGGTCTATAGCCTTATTTTTCTCAATAACCTGATGGCCGGACTGACGCACTATGGCACCACGACGTCCCCGGTCATCTTTATTGAGGGATACGTCAGCTTTCGCGATTGGTGGCGTACGGGCTTCGCCGCCTCGGTGATTAACTTGGCCATTTATCTGACGGTTGGGATCGGCTGGTGGAAAGTGCTCGGTCTGTGGTGACGTCGAGTGTTCGGTGTGGCCGGATGCTGGTCTCGCTGGCTGCTGTGCTCGCAACGACCGCATGCTCTCCGACCGGTGGAACGGTAAGCGAGTCGAGCGCGTCGGCGGTCGAGATCGCGACGGACGAGGGTCCGTTCGACCTCGTCATCACCGGCGGTCGGGTGATCGATCCCGAAACTGAGCTCGATGATATCCGCCAGGTTGGGATCCGGGATGGCCGGGTCGTGGCCGTGACCGAGGCGCCGCTCGTCGGCGATGTCGAGCTCGAGGCCACCGGTCTTGTGGTCGCCCCCGGTTTTATCGACTTGCATGCCCACGGGCAAGACCCGGTGAGCAACGGGTATCAGGCACGTGACGGGGTGACGACTGCGCTCGAGCTGGAGATCGGCGGGTATCCGGTCGACCGGTGGTATGCCGAACGCGAGGGCGGCTCGCTCATCAACTACGGCGTGTCGGTGAGTCACCAAGGCGCACGCGGACGCGCGATGGGGAGCACCTTCGCACAGCGTAACGGTGAGGGTACGTTTACGCTTGGGGCGGCTGGTGACGATACCCTGTATCGCGCGGCGTCGGACGATGAGCTGCAATCAATGACGGAGCTCATTCAAGAAGGACTTGACGAGGGTGGTCTTGGCATCGGCGTCGGTCTGAGCTACACGCCGGGTGCATCTCACACGGAGCTGCTGCAGTTGTTCGATGTGGCCGCCGCTCGCGGAGTGCCTGTCTTTATTCATCTCCGCTCTTCGGCCGAGTTCCGCCGGGGCGGGGCAGTCGCGGCGTTCCAGGAAGTGATCGCCAATGCGGCGGCGACCGGCGCCGCCGTTCATATCGTGCACATGAACAGCTCGGCGGGGTCTGCTGCCGAGACCGCGTTGGGGCTCGTTCGCGGTGCTCGCGCCCGCGGACTCGATGTGACGACCGAGGCCTATCCGTATACAGCGAGTGCGTCCATGATCGAATCGGCGCTCTTTGACAGCTGGGTCGGTCGACCGGCCGATGACTACGCGGCGCTGCAGTGGGTCGAGACCGGTGAGCGACTCACGCCGGCGAGCTTTGCAGAGTATCGTCGTCGTGGTGGCTGGGTTATCACCCACGGCCGGTCGGAAGTGACAAATGAATGGGTTGTCAGTCAGCCCGATGTGATCGCGGCCAGCGACGGAATCCCGTTTAGCGAGGGACGGGCCCACCCTCGCGGGGCGGGGACATTTGCTCGGGTGCTGGGCTTCTACGCCCGCGACCGTCAGGCACTCAGCCTGATGGATGCCGTGCGAAAGATGACGCTTCTGCCTGCCCAACGGCTCGAGACCGCCGTGCCCGGAATGGCCCGAAAGGGCAGAGTCTCGGTAGGCGCGGATGCGGACCTCACGATCTTCGATTCCGAACTCGTGATCGACAGGGCGACTTACGAGGCTCCCGACCGTTACTCCGATGGCATTGTGCACGTGCTCGTCGGTGGGACCTTCGTGGTCAGAGACTCCACGCTCGTCGACGGGGTCTCGCCTGGACACGCGATACGTCGTGACGTAGCACGATGACAAGACAAAAATTGCGAAGAACCGCGCGCTGGCTCGCGATACACTACGTCGTGCCTCTACTCAAGGAGCAAGCGCTGACGGAACTGCATGGGCCGTGGCCACTGATGGCAGCCGTTCGGAAGTGCCACGGGATGAGGGGTCGAGCCCCGGGCCCGAGAGATCTGCCTTTCGCTGATCTCAGTTCTCGCTAGGGCTGTTTCGCGGCGGCGTCCTCGTCTCAGTCGGGTGGCCCGGTAGGTCTCAGCGGATACGGATCTCGAATTCTTCGGTTGCGGTCGCCGGGCCGTCCGAGGCCTGGACCTTGAAGATGTAGTGCCCTGGCCGAGGGAAGATAGCGGTGACTGATGCGTCCTCTTCTCCGTTCGAGGTCAACCGCGCGCCGACCGGACCACGTAGCTGGGTCCATGTCACGTTCACCCGTTCCGCCTGAATTCTGGTTGGAAGATGCCGGTTGTTCCGCTGAATTTGCGGGACGTTGACCGGCAGCGTGGGTCCGTCGTCCTGGGGTGCGAAGGCTGGCGGTGCACCTGTGCCACCAAAGGATTCGCGCGCCGGCGGGAGGCCATCGTCGCTCACCGCCGCGTGCAGCGTGAGGGGTGTTTCGGTGGAACCGGTTGACGGGGCGGAGACCGAGAGCATCGGCGACTGGTTCGTGGCCAGCAGTTCTGCGGAAACGCGGCGCGCGCCTGCGTTGAGGTCGATCTCCCACTCGGGCAGCAGCCATCCGACCGCCCGGTGAGGTTCGTCATTTACTGTGACCTGCCAGACGACTTCCCGCTCACCCCAGTCCGCCGGCACGGTTGTGCTGAACATTCGCGAGTGACGGCGTGGGTAAAAATAAGTCGGCTGCCCCTGGTCAGGGTCGCCCGGGGTCAGGTGGTTGTCAGGACCGACGGGGATCTCCAACTCTTCGACAAAGTTCCGATTGAGATACGCGAAATGGAACTCGAAGCTGCCATCGTCGTTTCGGGTCCAGCCATCGAAGAAGGGTTGAATCGTTTGACCAGCGTTGAACCTGAAATGCTCTGGGGCGGCTTGAGCGGCGGCGTGGCCGGCAAAACCCAGGAGCAACACGAGACCGAGTGCGGGAATTCGTTGGAGCGTCGTTGACATCGGTGCTTCTCTTATCTTGTGGCGGCTGGTGTGCGAGCGAGCCAGTGTCGGTCCGTGTACTAGATTTGCTGCAGGGGGGCCGGGTGGCGTCGTGGAGCCGACTCGAGGCCAGCTCCACGACGCGAAGACTAGCGCCGGCCGCTAGTTGTTGTCGTTGGTCTGTTCCCGCGCCTCCTGTCGGGTCGCGACCTCAGCTTCGTATTCCTCGTCCGTCAGGTCGTACCAGCCCATCCAAGCGAAGCCCATCTCGTCGATCGTGCGTCCCCCATTACCGACCCAGTTGTTCGCGTCGACGTTGCCTCGGTTGGCGCTCGTGTTGTCGAACCAGGTGGAGACGTGCAGGATCGTTCCGGCCGGAATCAGCGGCATCGTTGCGTCGCTGTAGTTGTAGTTCATGTGCCAGTTGTAATCGAACCGCGCACAGTTCACCGTCTCAGCGCGCACTGGCTGGGTCGGGTAGATGAACTCGATGCACTGATATGTGCCGAGCATGTGCATGTGCGGTTGGAACATCGTGATCTTCGCGGCCTTGTTGAACCGCGCATAGCCATCGGAGCGTGAGATCTCGTTCGCCGGAATGTCCAGTACGCCGGTGACCAGGCCGTGCGAGCCGCCAAGCTGTCTCGAATAGCGGATGTGCTCCGGCTCCGTACCCGCGGGGAGGAAGTTGATGCCGATCTCGAGCACCGCATCGACGTCCTCGCCTACGGAGTGCAGGTGGTAGCTGAGTCGCGCTTCTGTGCCTGCCGCAACCTTGAGCCCGGTGCCCTCGGGATACACTTCCGCCTGTTTGCCGGAGGCGTATTCCACCAGGAACGTGCCCCCACCCATGCGCTCGCCGGTCTCGTCTTGCTCGACGGCATATGAGAGGGCGTGGTGCACGACTCGCCGAGCCTTATCGCCGACCGGTTTTGTCTGGATCGCCGTGATGTAGCGGTCTTCAGTCAGCCCAAAGTCGGTGAATAGATCGCCGAACAGGTCCGGGCCGGCGGCGGGCACGGTGTAGGTCGGAAATCGGACGATGAGGTCCGGATCGCCGATCTGCCAGGCGTCGGCCGGCGCAAATTCGGGCGGCGTTGGGGTGTTGGCGGGGTTTCCCTCTGGAGCGCCAGTGTCGACCCACTTGACGATGGTGGCGATCTGGTCGTCGCTCAGCGACGGATCGTTCAGGAAGTCCTGGAGTCCGATGTTCTTGTCGAGGTGCCACGGAGGCATGGCGCGCGTTTGCACCTTGTTCTTGATCGACCGGGCCCACGGCCGCACATCCTGATAGCTGATGAGAGCCATGGGGGCGATTTCACCCGGGCGATGACACGTGACGCAGCTCTCGTAGAAGATCGGCGCGACATCGTCCGCGAACGTGGGCGCCTCGGGAACCTGGGCGGCTACGCCTGTCGGGAGCAGTAGGGCCGCGACCAGCGCGAAGGATAGGGCTGTTTTCACAGTGGTCCTCCTGGCAACCACGCGCGGCTGCCGGACATGCCAAATCGGAAGCAGGAACTCGACCGGGTCGGCCGTCTGGCCTCGACGGAAGCGTATCCAGCGTGACGCCGTATTATCACACAGATGCTCTTGATAAATGACCCGCCAGCTATACAATTCGGCTGATATCCGTGGTCGGCGTCGTCGGCATCGATGGCGGCATCACTTCTCTAGCGAAGGCTCAGTAGCCACGTGGCAAAGGCGATTGCGGCATCCGTGGGCAGGATGGGCGGCGCGAACCGTCCCGAAGACGTAGAGACGCTTCAGAGACTCCTCAACAGGGTGCCGCTCCATTACTGGTGGCACCGCGCCACCGCTCGAGCCAGACGGTCTGTGTGGGGCGAAGACGCTTCGGGCGATTTAAACGTTTAAGCTGGACCACTTCGGTTGGGCCGGCGCCGATGGCAAGGTCAATCCCGGCGGCGAGACGTTGCAAAAACTGAACGAGTTCGATGCGCCGACCGGGATCCCACCCCACACCGAGCGGACGTCAATCAGTTTTAGTATTCGGCTTGTTGAGATGGATTACCTGAAGTCCAAAAGCGAATTGTTCAAGTTCCGAGTTCTATCAAGTCGTGGACGGCGCCAATGACGTGACAGCCTTCTATACACAGCGCATGGACGCTAAGTTGAGCACGATCCGGATCGTCTTCGGGTCGCTCACGATCGTTCGCAGAGCCCCATTCTCAAACTTTGTGACCCCATTTGCGACCTCGGTGACCTCATTTTCCGGCGAATGCCTCCGGCAATCCGTGACCATCGGTCCGACAAAGGAAGCCGTCAGTCTGTTTCTACCCCGAATAGGGGGGAAGAGCGCGAACCTGAACCTTTTGTTTGACGGTTTGCCGGCTGGAATGAATCGCGGTAGCTTCGGTTTAAACGCCTCCCCACTGGAGTTGGCCGAACCGACACCCCGACGGAAGATCGGCAACCTGTAGCGTGCGCGGTCGACTCCGCGCCTTCGGGTATGGTGGGCACCGTCAGCTTCGAGTGTGCTTGATGAAGAAGACGACCCTCCTTCTTGTCGCGACAGCGATGTCCAGTGGAGCATTCGCCTCTACCGCCTTCGCTCAAGCCACCGACACCGAGTTCTTCGAGAACAAGATTCGACCGCTCCTGGTGGAAGCCTGCGACGGCTGTCACACGCGCTCACGGCTTGGTGGACTGCGAGTCGATTCGCGTGAGGCACTCCTCGAGGGAGGCGAGAGCGGAGCGGCGATCGTGCCGGGCGACGCCGAGGCGAGTCGGCTGATTCTCGCCGTGCGACACACCGACCCCTCGCTGGAGATGCCCAAGGCGGCCGACAAGCTCTCAGAGGAGTAGATCGCCGACCTTGTCCGGTGGATCGCCGCGGGTGCGTCCTGGCCCGAGACGATGCAGGTCTCTGAGGCCTCCGGGGGCGCGGCGGAAGACGGGTATGTCATCTCTGAGCAGCAGCGGTCCTGGTGGGTGTTCCAGCCGCTGTCCAATCCCGAAGTGCCGGCCATTGACGGCGCAGACAACGATATTGACCGCTTCGTCCTGGCGGCTCTCCGGGAGGCTGGTCTCGAGGTCAGCCCGGCGGCGAGCCGGCGAGATCTCCTCCGTCGTGCGAGCTATGACCTCCTTGGCCTGCCACCCACGTTCGAAGAGATCCAGGCGTTCGGAGCCGACCCTGCTCCTGACGCGTTCGAACACGCCATCGACCGCATGCTGGAGTCACCTCACTACGGAGAACGGTGGGGGAGACACTGGCTCGACGTGGTGCGCTTTGGCGAAGACGACCCGCGCGGTCTCGCCGAGGACGGGACTGGCGTCGAGCGCTACGAGACCGCCTACACCTACCGAGGCTGGGTCATCGAGGCCTTCAATGCGGACGTGCCGTTCGATCGTTTCGTCAAGGGTCAGCTCGCGGGCGACCTGCTACCAGTAGAAGAACGTGCCGGAATGGTGGCCGGGACGGGATTCCTGGGTGGAGGTCCCTGGTACATACGATATGGCCGACCCTCCAGTGGCGCGCGCTGACGAGCGCCACGACCGGGTTGACGTCACGACGCGCGGCTTTCTCGGCCTCACTGTGGGCTGCGCCCGCTGCCACGATCACAAATACGACCCGATCCCAATCACTGACTACTACTCGCTCGCCGGCGTCTTCTACAACACCGACTACTTCGAGTATCCGATCGCCGAGTCCGAGCGAGTGGAGGCGTTCACGCGCCAGCAGGAGGGCATCGAGGCGCTCAGGCCAAAATGTCGTCCACGACGACTCCCGCGACGTCCGTAAGACGGAAGTCCCGCCCCTGGTTCTGATAGGTCAGCCGCTCGTGGTCGAGACCGAGCAGATGCAGGATCGTGGCGTGCAGATCGTGGATGTGCACCTTGTTCTCGACCGCGTAATAGCCATAGTCATCGGTGCGACCGTAGCTGTGACCTGGCTTGACCCCGCCGCCAGCCATGAACATGGTGTAGCCATGCGGGTTGTGGTCGCGGCCGTTGCGGGCGCCCGCTTCAGCTCCCGGCGTGCGTCCGAACTCGCCGCCCCACAGCACCAGTGTCTCATCCAGCAGACCGCGCGACTTCAGATCGGCGATGAGACCGGCCACCGGCTTGTCGATTTCGGCACAGCTTTGCGGCAGCCCAGTGATCAGTCCGGAGTGGTGATCCCATTTTGTGTCGGGGCCGTGCGTGGCCTGCACAAACCGCACGCCCGATTCGGAAAAGCGGCGGGCCAGCAGACACCGAAGACCAAAGTCGCTTGTCACTGGGTCGTCCAGACCATAGAGCCGTCGGGTCGCCTCGCTTTCTCCCTCGACGCTCATCAGCTCCGGCGCCTCGGTCTGCATCCGGAAGGCGAGTTCGAACGACTCGATGCGTCCCTCGAGTGCGAGGTCCGGACCAGTCGACTCCAGCTGACGGCGCTGCCAGCGCTGGATCAGGTCGAGCTCGGCGCGTTGCACGGCCGTGGTGACGGCTCCGTTCTCGAGGAAGTCGATCGTGGCTTCCTCGGTCTTCATACGCGCCGAGCCGATGGCGGTGCCGTTGTAGGCCGCCGGCAGAAATGCCGCGGAGTAGTTCTGCACTCCACCATGCTGATAGGACGGGCAGATGGTGATAAAACCGGGGAGATCGTCGTTCTCGCTCCCGAGACCATAGGAAATCCACGAACCCATCGAGGGTCGCACGAATCGGTCGGTGCCTGTATTCATCGCGAGGATGGCTCCGCCGTGCGCGGCGTTGGTGCCATACATCGAGCGGACAAAGCACAGCTCGTCGACGACGCCGGACAGGTGCGGGAGTAGCTCGCTGACCCAGGCGCCCGACTCGCCCCGTTGCTTGAACTCCCACGGGCTCTTGAAGAGGTTGCCCGTCTCGTTGAACTGCACGTCTGGTTTCTCAAACGGCAGTGGCTTGTTGTCGTCACGAACGAGTAGCGGTTTGTATTCAAAGAGATCGTGCTGGGAAGGACCGCCATGCATGTGCAGGAAGATGACCCGCTTGGCTCGGGGAGCAAAGTGTGGCGGCCGGGCGGCCAGGGGATTGGCCTGCGCCGACACGAGATCCTGTTGCAGCAGCGACGACAGCGCCAGACCACCAAAACCGCAGCCGCAGGTTCTGAGCATATCGCGGCGTGTCATCGCCGGCGTCTGATAGTGGGGATAGCGCATTGTGGTCTCCTGACGGCAAAACATTCGGAGTCTGGTAACCCGCGGAAAAGTCCCGAAGCAGTCGACCGACGCCGATTCGGCCGATCTGCGTGGTCATCGGTCACATACTCCGTGTATTTTCCCTCTTCCCGCCAGTGTTCGGCCGTCTCCACCCCGGTCTGGCCGCGACGCGGGACGTTCGCCACGGGCTGCTAACCGCCACTGAGATGAGGATCGTTTGTCGGACCCGGACGACACGATCCTCTCTCTCGGCGGCGATTCACTACTCGATATAGATGAACTCGCTGGCGCCGAGCAACACATGGCAGAGACGAGTCCAGGCGAACCGCTCGGCCTGCCCTGCGGGTGCCACTTGACGCATCTCCTCGAGAAAACCGAGGCTGTCATCGATCTCTACTTGGGTGGCCGGTCGGCCGTAGGCTTCGACAAACGCGGCATCCACCCGGTCAGCCGCACTCCTGGCCGGCGGCGTCAGCAGCCGCTCGGCGAAGTGACCGGCCTGCTCCTCCACAAACCGACTGTTCATCATGAGGAGCGCCTGAGAAGGTACTACAGTCGTCGGCCGCCCGCCCACCGAGTCGCTGGCGTTTCCGAAGTCGAACCCGGCAAAGATGTTGTAGATGGCGTTTCGCACCACCGGCATGTATACCGAGCGCCGGGACGCAGCGTAGAAGTCGAACTCCCCAAAAGTGCTGCCCTCGCTGAACACATAGCCACGCGGATTGAACTCCTCGACGCGGCCCCCCATCGTCAGATCGAGAGTGCCAGCGAGCTGCAATAACGCGTCGCGGATCGGCTCTACCTCGAGCCGCCGCCGGTTCGCCCGCCAGTGGAGCAAATTGCCCTGGTCGACCGCTGCGTTCGCCGCCTCGTAGGCGGTGCCGAGTCGATAGGTGCTCGACATCAGGATCTCCCGATGTAGCGTTTTGACCGACCACCCGCTTTGGATGAACCGCCGCGCGAGCCAGTCCAGCAGTTCGGGATGGGTGGGGGCGGAGCCGGTGGTGCCAAAGTTGCTTGGAGTGTCGACCAGACCGCGCCCGAAGTGCCAGTGCCAGATCCGATTCGCCATCACCCGAGCCGTCAGGGGATGTTCCGGATGAGTAATCCACCGGGCCAATTCCAGGCGCCCGCTACTGTCGGCCGGGATCGGCGGGGGTGGCACGATGTGGTCTGTGACCCTGAGAAACCCACGCGGTTGAGGCGTGTCCGCCAGGTTGAGATGGCTACCGCGGATGTGCACGGGCAGGTCGACGATCTCGCCCTCTTCAACGGACATCGCGTAGGGCGGCTCAGGCGGCGCCGCCGACTTCCTCTGGTCTACGACGGCACGGAGGCCCGCAAGCTCCGTCCTCACGCCTTCAGAGTAGCGCCCTTCTTCCCCGTCTTGAGAGAGGCAGAGGATACACAGCCGGCCGTCAAAGACCAGCCGCCGGAGCTCTTCCTGCTCACGGGGCAGTCTGCGGTCGGCCGGGGTGATGTCCTCTTCGTCTTTGAGACCCAGGCGACCCTGGTGTTCCTCCCACGCGACCTCGATCATCGCGAACAGGCTGGCATAGCGCCAGGCGACCTCTTCGAGGCGTGTGGGGGTCGGCCCCCGCACCAGCGTCTTGGTGAGCGGCGCGATCAGCACCTTCTCGGAGGCAATGAGAACGCGTAGACCTTCGGTGATCGCCTCATAACGGGCGGGTGCCGCCGCGGCGTAGGCATCCCAAATCTTGAACACCACACTCGGGTTTGGGCCGTCGCCTTGCACCGGCGGCCCCTCGCGATGGTCAAAGAAGGCTCTCACCCAGTTCTCGACGACATCCGCTTCGAGATTGTCGCGTTCCGCGATCGTGGCAATGACTGCGGTCGCCTGCTGCTGGGTCGCCTCGTCCTCACCCCAGCTCGGGTAGGCGTCCTCGGCCGCGAGGAGATAGGCCGCTAGTGCCTCTCGCCGGGGTTGTCTCAGGAGCTCGTTCTGGCCGTCGACCAGGTCGTCAACTTGTTCTTGCGCCTCGGCGACTTGCTGCTGTGCCGCTTCATATGCGGCGACCGTCGCCTCGTCGGTCAGTGGTCGTTCCACCCACCGGCGCCCGTTGCCGAGCATCGTCGTCGTCGAACGCATGATGCCGGCCAGCGCGTAGTAGTCGGCGGTGGGGATCGGGTCGAACTTGTGATCGTGACACCGCGCACACCCGATCGGCTCCGCAAGAAACGCCCGTCCGACCACGTTGACCTGCTCGTCGACGATATCTATCCGCATCTTGTCGACGTCTTGCTCCGCGAGCACCTTGGCACCGAGCGTCAGAAATCCGGTCGCGGCGAGACGCGAAAAACGCTCAGGATCATTTTCGGGGTCCGCCGGTGTCGCGGAGGGGAGTAGGTCGCCAGCGATCTGCTCTTGCACGAACCGGTCGTAGGGCATGTCCTCGTTGAACGCCCGAATGACCCAATCCCGGTAGCGGAACGCATTGGGGTGTGACACGTTTTCATCGAGACCGTTCGAGTCGGCGTAGCGGGCTACGTCGAGCCAGTGTCGGCCCCAGCGCTCGCCGTACCGTGGCGAGTCGAGCAGACGGTCGACGAGCCGCTCATAGGCATCGGGCCGCACGTCGGCGAGGAAGCGGTCGATCTCCGCCGGCGTTGGTGGTAGACCCGTGAGGTCGAACGTGACCCGCCGAAGCAGGGCTCTGCGGTCAGCCGGGGCGACGGGGGTCAGCCCCTCGCGCTCGAGCCTGTTGAGGATAAAGCGATCGATCGGACCTCGAATCCACGACCCGTCCGTGACGGCGGGCGGTTCGGGTTCTGCCATCCGGCGAAATGACCAGTGCTCGCGTCCTGGCTCGAAGTCGTAGTCAGCCCCGGCATCGGACCTCGCCGCCACCACCGCCGTATCCGAGGTTCGCGGGTCAGCCGCTCCTTTGCGCACCCATCGCTCGAAGTCGGCCACCACCGCAGCCGGCAACCGGCCATCCGGGGGCATCCGAATCGACCCGTCATAGCGGATGGTCTCGATGAGGAGACTGGCTTCGGGCGCCCCCGGCACCACAACGGTGCCACTGTCGCCACCCGCCCGCACCCCGGCCGCATCGATGAGCACCAGACCGCCCCGAATCCTCTCGGCATTACCACCGTGACACTGATAGCACCGCTCCGCCAACACCGGGCGGATCTTCGATTCGAAATGCTCGAGGTCGTCGGCCGACGGCTCTTGGGCCTCCAACGCCGTCGACGCGACGGCGAGGGACAGAACGAGCCAGGCCAGGTTCGCCAGGACAGGCTGAGAATTGCGACTCGGCATAGGTCTGGGCTCCGTCAACACGCGCGAGGAATTATGGTACTCCAGACCCTCATGGTCGCAGAAACTGATCAGTGTGGTTCCAAGGTCCGCTCACGGTGCGGGGCTGCTCCCGCTCGGCTCTCCCCGTTCGGGCAGATCGCACATAGACTAATGGACTGTTGCAGAGAAGCGGTTGGTACATCTGACCCGGAGACGACACTCATGCGTAACTTAGGTCTCGTCGTTTTGATCCTGGCCCTGGTCGTAGGCGCGGCCCCGAACGCGCAATCGCCGGAACCACCGGGGCCCTGGCAAACCTACGACACGTCGAATGGCGAGTGGCGAAGCTACGCGGGTGACATCAAGGGCACCAAGTATTCGGCGCTCGACCAGATCGACGCGAGCAACGTCCAAGACGTGGAAATCGCGTGGGAGTGGACGTCAGTCGACAACTTCGTGAGCCGGTCCACCCCAGGGGGCGGAGAGTGGTGGGCGCCGCTCAACACCATCGTTGAGACGCTGGTCGAGGAAACTCCGGACTTACACCGACCCGGACACTTGCCGTTCTCTTCACGCCTACAGGCGACGCCGCTCATGGTTGGTGGCGTACTCTATTTCAATACACCGCTGTCGCAAGGGGTGGCCGTCGATGCCGCCACGGGAGAGACCCTCTGGGTGTTCAACCCAAAGGTCTACGAAGAGGGGACGCCGCCCATGAGCAACCCGTGGACGCAGCGCGGGGTCGCGTATTGGACCGACGGCGAAAATGACGAACGGATTTTCTGGGGCACGGGAAACGGCTACCTAGTGTGTGTGCAGGCTCAGACCGGGCGTCCCTGCTCTGACTTTGGCGCTGACGGCAGCGGCATGGTCGACACCATGGTGGGTTTACCACGGGCCAGTCGCGAAGACCGGGACTATCTGAACGCTATGTTGTGGGGGATCCATTCGCCACCGATCGTGGTGCGGGACAGGGTCATCCATGGCTCCCAGGTCGCTGACCGGCGGATCACCAAAGAGGCCATTCCGGGTTGGGTGCGAGCTTGGGACGTCCGCAGCGGCGAGCACGCGTGGGACTTTCACACGGTGCCGAACAGCGCCGACGAGTTCGGGGTCGACACCTGGCTCAACGATTCCTGGCGGTACTCCGGCAACGCGAACGTCTGGTCGATGCTGGCCGGTGACAACGAGCTCGGTCATGTCTATTTGCCCACCGGTACGACCACGAACGACTTCCTGGGGTCAGACCGCCTGGGTGACAACCTGTTCTCTGAGACGCTGATCGCGGTCGACGTCGAGACCGGTCAGCGAGAGTGGCACTTCCAGGCCGTCCACCACGGATTGTGGGACTACGACTTTCCGACCCATCCGAACCTGGTCGACGTGACCGTAGACGGACGAGAGATCAAGGCCATCGCGCAGGTCAGCAAACAGGGATTCGTCTACGTGTTCGACCGCGTGACCGGTGACCCGATCTGGCCGATCGAAGAGCGACCGGTTCCGCAAGAGACAAACATCCCCGGGGACGTCCCGTCGCCCACTCAGCCGTTTCCGACCAAGCCGGCGCCTTTCGACTACCAAGGTGTAACCGTCGATGACCTCGTGGATTTCACGCCGGAAATTCGAGCTATGGCCCTCGAAGCGGTCGAAGGCTTCCGGCTGGGACCTCTCTTTACGCCGCTGGACCTACCGATCGAAGGAGTGACGCGCGGCACTCTCATGCGCCCGCCCACCGACGGGACGGCCGGTTGGGCCGGAGCCGCGGTCGACCCCGACACCGGCATCCTCTACATCCCGTCTCGTAACCGCGCCGCCGTTGTCCAGCTGTATTCGCCCGACCCGACCCTGGGGGCTACCCTCGACTACACACATGGAGCACCCGAAGCACAGATGTTGACTGGGGTTGGGGGCTCGGGGGCACCGCAGATGCCACAGGGTTTGCCGTTGCTCAAGCCGCCGTACTCACGCATGACCGCGATCGATCTCAATACCGGCGAGCATCTGTGGTGGGTACCCACCGGAGAAGGGAATCGCTATCGCAACCACCCGCGTCTACGAGACTTGAATCTTCCGCCGCTCGGTGGCGACAATGCCTTCAACGGTCCGCTGCTGACCAAGACGCTTTTGTTGTATTGCCTAACGGCGGGGGGCACCAACGAAGGGCCGCGACTCGTCGCGTATGACAAGACCGATGGCAGCGAGCTCGCGTCCGTGGATTTGCCGAGCGGAGCCGTGGGCACTCCAATGACTTACATGGTCGACGGGAAGCAATACATTGCGCTTACCGTCGGCGGCGGCCCGCGTCTCATCGCGTTCGCGTTGCCTGACAACTGACAGGTGACGCGACGGGGCTTTGTTGCATGGTTCGACCACGGACCGAACCTGTTGGTCTCGAATTCGCAATTCTCTCGGAAAATCGAGGCCCTGGACAATATTGCGTGCCGCCTGAGTTCTGCCCTACGCTGTCTCGTCGATGAAGGATCTCCTGCTCGTTCCTCCTGCACCTGGCCGTTACGGTCCTGAAGGACTGCCGCCCTGGCGGCGTGCGGGCGGTCATCAGCGAGAATCTGCTGCTCAAGCAACAGCTCATCGTCTTAGGGCGCTCGCGACGGCGCGCGTCGAATCTTCGAGTCGGCGATCGGCCACTCTTCGGAATCTTGTCACTGTTTCTGAGTCCGGGGCGGATCCGCAAGGTCGCCATCGGCCTGCGTCCCGCCACACTCCTGGCCTTTCATCGAGCCTTGGTGCGTCGCAAAGACCGTCGCCTGTTCTCGTCGGGCCATCGCCCGAGGAAACCGGGACCGAAGGGGCCGAGCGACGCGCTCGTCCAGGCGATCGTCGAGCTCAAGTCTCGCAATCCCCGATTCGGCTGTCCGCGGATCGCGCGCATCATGTCTCGGACGTTCGGCGTCGACATCGACAAGAACCCCGTGCGCCGCGTCCTGGCGAAACACTATCGGCCACACGGCGCGGAGGCGGCCCGTCGTGTATTGGCCATGCCACCGACAGTCTGTGGAGCATCGACCTCTTTCGGTGCGAGTCGATCGTGCTCCAGAGCTATGGGGTCCTCGTCGTGATGGACCAGTTCACCCGCCGCATCATCGGTCTCGGCGTGCATCACGGGGACGTCGACGCCGCGCACCTCTGCCGCATGTTCAGCGAGGCCATGCGTGGCCAGGGCACGCCGCGGCATCTCAGTACTGACCATGCCGTTGTTTGAGGCGCACCGCTGGCGGGCGACCCTTGGGGGCCTCGAGATTGATGAAATCAAGACCGTGCCTCACGTCCCCGTGTCACATCCGTTCGTGGAACGGCTGATCAGGACGCTCCGGCGCAAGTTTCTTGACCACGTGTTGTTCTGGAATGCTCGGGATCTGGAGCGGAAGCTCGCGGACTTCACGACCTACTACAATGCGGCGCGGGTCCACGCCGGGTTGGACGGCCACACGCCGTCAGGCTTCGCCCGCGGACATCCGGGGGCTCGTGCCCAACCCAACAAGGTGCGCTGGATGTCTCACTGCCGGGGGCTCGTGCTAGCTGCCCGTGGCAGCGTGACTAAGAATTCGAGACGGACAGGGGCAGGGCGCGTACCGGCCGAGAAACCTCAGGGATCGCAGGAGAGCCCTGAGAACGTGGGGACGTTCTGCCACATCGATGTATACCTCGGATCGCAGATTTGTTCAGGGTCTGTCATGGGGGCGATCGCCCCCATGACCCGCGGCCGTCTTCCGATTTCGTGAGCGAAGTCACCTCGTTGCGCGCGTGGTCTAGTCTGATTGATCCGGTGCGATCAGTCACGGCAAGCTGTAGGTCACAAGTGTCGTGCCGGCGGCCACGGCCACATATTGCTTACCATCCTTTCCCATATAGGTGATCGGGTTGGCGCCGCTGATCAACTGCTCGGTCTCGACGCTCCACAGCTCCCTCCCGGTTTCGGTCTCGTAGGCGCGAAACTGTCGATCGGTGGCCCCCCCGATAAAGAACAGTCCGCCCGCGGTAGAGGTCGGTCCACCCTTTTGGGAATTGGGGGCGCCTGTTTCGACACCAGGGGGCACGCCGTCGACGGTGCCAAACGGGATCTGCCACGCGATGTCACCTGTGTTGACGTCCACGGCAATCAGCCTGGACCACGGTGGTTGCCAACAGGGCCAGCCGTTGACGGTCAGCCGGTCGACGACGTGCCAATAGGTTCGACGTGATTCGGGTGGCCCCGAGTAACCTCGACGATCCGGATCGTCGTCGACTCTCTGGAGCCGACTGAGATGTCCGGTGTCCGCGTAGTTGATGATGTAGTACCCCAAACTTGGATCAAAGGTCCCTCCGGTAAACTCCGTTCCGCCGCCGGTCGAAGGAAATACGAGCGCGCCCTCCAGGGATGGCGGAGTAAACGGACCACGGTTTCGGCCCCCATCGACCGCCTCTAGCAGCTCCCGGCACGCGGCCTCATGCTCCGGAGTTACCGTCGCGATGTCGTCGATCGTAAAGCTCGTGCGCCCGAAGGGCGGCGGCTTCACCGGGAACGGCTGTGTCGGCGAGTAATACTCTCCCGGTAAGGCCCCCTGCGGCACCGGGCGTTCCTCGATCTCATAGACCGGCTCGCCCGTGACCCGGTTGAAGATGAACAGCACCGGGTACTTTGTCATGACCCCAACGGCCGGAATCGTCTGGCCGTCCCGCTCCACGTCGAACAGGATCGGAGGCACTGGCATGTCGAGGTCCCAGAGGTCGTGATGAACGGCCTGGAAATACCACTTCAGCTTGCCGGTCAGCGCATCGACCGCCACGATCGAGTTCGCGAAGAGGTTGTCCCCGGGGCGGTCGACGCCATAGAAATCGTTGAGCGCGGAACCGAGTGGCATATACAGAATGCCACGCTCCTCGTCGACGGTGAAGAAGCTCCAGTTGTTGGCGCCGCTCACGTTACGCCAGGAGCCGTCGAGCCAGGTGTCGTGACCGACCTCCCCGGGCTGCGGCACCGTGTGGAACGTCCAGATCAGATCCCCCGTGCGCAGATCCCAAGCGCGCACATCGCCCGCCGGTCCCTTCGATCCCGTCTCGTCCGCGTTGTGGACACCGGTGAATACGAGGTGCTTGTACACGGTCACGCCCGACGAGATCCCATAGTGCATATTCGGAAAACCGTTCATCACGTCCGGGGTCTTCAGGTCGACGTAGCCGTCGTTGCCAAACCGAGCGTTGGGGATACCGGTCCGCGCGTTCAGCGAGATCAGCTCTCCCTCCTCGGTCCCAAACACGATCTGCGGGAACGTGACGTCGTCCCCCTCCCAGTAGGCTAGTCCGCGCATCGAACCACCCGTCCAATGCAACTGGTGTTCTGGTGAGTTCCAGTTCCCGGGCGCCGTGTAATCCCAGATTAGGTCGCCGGTCTCCGGCTCCAGCGCCACGACACGGTAATACGGAAACGACAGATACAGGACGCCGTCGACCATGAGCGGAGTCGACTGACTCGGCCGTGACGGTACTCCCTCCTTCGTCATCTCGTAACGCCAGGCCGGCACCAACGTCGAGACGTTGCTTGTGTCGATCTGCGCTAACGGGGAGTGACGCTGGTTGCCGCCGTCGCGGCCCCACGCGGGCCAGTCGTCCTGCGCGTGCAGGGGCTGGGTAGCGAGTGTTCCGAGCATCAGTAGCGGCAGCACATGCCACGCACAGCGGCAAGGTCTCATCTGGATGATGGGCATGAGTCGAGAACTCCTTTTCAAGAGTGGTCAATGTACGCGTTTCTGAACGCCGGTTCAAGGATGGTGCCAACCGATCCGTTGCGTGGGTGAGTTTCGGGTACGGCCTCTATCAGCCTAGTGGCGAGTGGTGCGGGAGCGCCTGGGGGGCGGTGCGCACAACTGTCCAACTTTTTAGGACAAATTGGCACGCGCACGATGGCCAAGAGCTTCCCGGCCAAGTCGACGATTGTCGACAGCCATCTGAGGCCGCAGTCCAGCCATGCAGCACGACGCGTGCTGACAATCCGTCGATAGTCTGGGTTCAACGGGGACGGGGGTTACTAGGGACGACCGCCAGTCTCCAGACCCGCACACTACCCAGGCCCGGTCGTTAGCCCAGAGCCTGCTCGTCGGGTATCTCGCACGCGGCCAGGGGGGGGAGCAACGGATGCGGTGTGCCCAGAGTGTGCCCAAAGAGTGTCAGATGACCACCCAAGAGCACCCAACGCCAACCAAAACGAAGGGCCGAAACGCCAGCAAAACACTAACGTTTCGGCCCCTCTTCGATCACGACAAACGCTTTTTAAGTCCTGTGCGTCTGCCAGTTTCGCCACCTCGGCATATGTTGCGACTCTTTGCAATCAGTTACTTACACGCTTTGGGCGACTGCCAGAACTGGCTTCAGGAGGGGATCGTGTGCCCAAAGTGTGCCCAGAACTACCCAAACGTCCAAGCCCATCAACAAGATCCGCCTCGTCAACGATATCGTAACGCTGGTAGACGGACTCGGTCTGGTGACCGGTGATCTGCATCGCGACACTGCGTGGCACACCGGCCCGCTCGAAGTTCCGAACGGCGGTGCGACGTAGATCGTGAGGGATGCGTCCCGGACACCCAGCCTTGTCGCAGGCCGCCTTCCACGCCACGCGAAACGAGCGAATGGCTTTGCCTTCGCGATGGAAGACCCAGCGGCAAATGATGCCTCGACGTGTGAGTTTCTTCCGTAGTTCGTCCTGTGCATCCACGACAGAACGTAACTCTTCGAGTTGAGCAAAGGGCAAGACGCGCCCCTGCCCATTCTTCGTCGTTCCGGGGCTTTGTTGCACGGTTCGACCACGGACCGATCCGGTGTCGAAGTCGCCGACGCTCACGGCGTGACCGCGGAGGACTGCGCCTTGCCGAGCGCGTACATTTCGTTCAGCACGGTGCACCCCCCCGTCGCTTCACGCTGCTGCGCCTCGAACCCCGTCGCACGGAGGCGGCCGCCGAGGATCCGTTTGTACCGGAGGAACGTGCCCTCGACGCGGGCCTGCTGCCGGTCGCCGGTTTCTTTCTGCCACGCCTGTCTGCCGATCTCGGCAATCCTCTCGATCTGCAGGTTCCGCTGCTCCCAGGGCGCCGTCGCCTTCGGCGACGCTGCCGCCGGCGTCGCCGACCGCCGTGTACACACTGCGCGTGTCGTAGGCGCCGTCGCCCGTGAAGCGCCGCAGCGGAGCATCGATCTGGCCCAGCAGGTCCGGAAGGATATCCGCGTCGTCGCCCGTGTTCTGGGTGAGCGTCTCCGCGACGACGTAGCCGTTATCGTCCACG